>Ga0307517_10010061_pt1 | contig 13291 bp, 13 predicted proteins | sample 23_EM_MG_FD_194515 | JGI IMG/M metagenome (GOLD analysis project Ga0307517, IMG submission 194515) | Populus trichocarpa ectomycorrhiza microbial communities from riparian zone in the Pacific Northwest, United States - 23_EM | ecosystem: Host-associated > Plants > Roots > Unclassified | place...
AGTTCGCAGAGTTGCGGGCAAGGTACTTAGTTAGTATAGAGTTAGCATGTATACCGCGATTGCTCAGACGCGGAATATAAATATCGAAGCATCTTCGCTGCTATTTAGAACAACAAGCACGGAGAAGAGATCTTATCAATATAATAAGTTATTCTACACTTTTATATCGTTACCAATACTTCGACGATCTATACCAAAGTGAACCATTATATCTAGCCTACATTACTCGTGTCTTCTTAACGAGTTCTCCGATATAATCACGATTCAGGTCCTAGCTGTCGGAATACCTCACGCCGAAGCTACCACCTAACAGCGAGGACATCATCCACTCCCCTGAACCTGGGGAGCACCGTGTAGTTGGAGAGAAAGGATGCATGAACGTATGCTGCCACACGTGGCTTCCTAGCCGGGGGAAAGAATGACTTAAAACCGCCAAAGGAGGGAAGGTGAGCCTTATTAACGGGAGGATCCTGTAAAAGAACTACCGAGGGGTAGGTGGTCGCCTCTTTGAACAACTCAAATAAAGAAAGAAAAACACTCCAGCTCCCAAGGCAGTTGTGTTGAATGATGGAAAGAAAAACCGGGGCAGGGGCCGGCCCTTGTCCCGCAGGAGGGGGCGTGGGTCGATTATTCATTACCGGGACGAACCCGACAATCGCGAGATGCAGGGGAAGGGCTCGGCTCCTCCAGGGGGAGAGGGCCACCGAAGCCGTGAGTGGTGCCAGGACGCGTGGAAGGCCCAGCAGGGGGTGGTTGCCTTGGGGTTACGAGGTCCACCTCAATGGGACCCGTCCCGGACGGGGGAGTAGTGGGTGCCGGACCGCCATCGACCGCCAAATCCATGGGGTCTGGACCGGTTGGGGCAGGGGCTGGCGAGTGGGTTCTGGAGGGGACAGGCGGGGGAGGTCGAGCCGGACACTCCCTGAAGGTGGCAGTGAGGTCACCACCGCAGTTACAGCAATGGGGGGGCGAGGTCGGACAACAGGACGGGACTGGCTTATTGTTCCCGCTCCTGGGGCAGGTTGGATTCTGGCACCTGTGAGCCGCGCGAGTATGGTGAAGCGCACAAATGGGGCACGTGGGGTGGGTGGCGGGGCATCGTTGATGGGCGTGTCCGTATCTCCAGCAGTTCTTACACTGGGAGGTTCTGGAGGAGGAGAAGGCAAGTTCGACCTTGCGTTTCTGAGAGAGGATGACGACCCCGGAAGTGAGGGTCGATACGTTGTGGGGGTCGACGGTGATAACCACCGAAGTGGCCTGCTTGGTTGCCCTAGAATCTCGGCTAGGGTTAAGGTACCTGGCTGAGAGAATCTGGGTCGCTTTGTCGTTGAGGATTGCTTGCCGGAGATATGGGAAGAGTTCCTCTTCATCCTGAGGGAGGAAACGTAGGGGCAGGCCATGGATGGCTAGTTGGACGGCTGTGGGGGCTAGGACGAGGGTGCACCAGGGGTTTTCTCCCACAGGAAAGGACTGGTTGAGGGCCCTGGTGAGGGAGTCAAAGTAGGGGGCGTATGAAGCGGCCGGGGTGGCTTTGTCAGTGACGGTCAGGGAGACGGAGCCACGAGGGTTGACGGTAGCGGAGAAGCCAAGGGGGAGGAGGCAGTTTGATTCGCGGAGGACGCGAGCGGCAATGTCAGGGAAAGTAGCAGCAATGGTGAGAGCGTCAGGGTGAGGGGAAGGGGACTGGCGAGGAGCAAAAAAGCGTCGTTGGGCACCTGGGAGGGAGGGCGGCCCCTTTTTAACAGGAGGGGTCGTCGTACTCGCAACAAGTTGGGGGGAAGGAGGTTTCCCAGCTTTGTTTTTGCCCTTGCCGCCCGAGCCTGAGCCAGAGGCAGCTTGCGCATAGGAGGGGGAGGGGTGGACGTCAGGGTGGAGGTGGCCTGGGGTGAAGGAGTCAAGGTCGTACCTCCCCTTCCGGAATTCCCCGGCTTCGTATGAGTTAGGATAGAGCCTGGCGTACTTCTCGGGGTCACCGAACGCCTTGCCAAGCCTCGTATTGTAGAATGGTATGAGGTATTTAGGGTCGTCAGCCGCGGCTGAGGGAGGTGTGGGTAGTGCTTGGGCCCTTTCTTTACCCTTCCTTGAAGGGGGGGGGCCGGTAGTTGAGGGGGGGGGCTGGGGTCTTCTTGGTGGGGGGGGGGCAAGTGCCGTGGGGGCAGGGATAGGGGCTGACACACGATGTGACAGGTCACGTATGGATGCCTGGAGATCGGCGATCCCCGGTGCGGTTTGTTGTTCTTGGGTGTGGGGGAGGTTCGCGAGTTGGGAAGAAATATCATGGAGCTCCTCCCTGAGGTTCTCGTTTTCCTCGGAGATGGTTGCGACTGCCTGGCTTACCCCGCGCAGTTCGTGTGAGATGGTCACCAGGCCCTGTACGAGCTGGGAGAGAAGAACGATCGTGACGGATTCGACGGGGAGGGTACCGGCCTGTGCATCTGGGCTGAAGTCCGGGAAATCTTGGTTGCTGAGCCTCAGGGCGCTCCTCGCCTGAGCGAGTTGCCTCATCATGAACTCGACGGGTAGATCGGTCGAGGGGGTTCCTGAACGCGACGGGAGGGGAGAGTTGAGGGCTGAGAGCCTGCCAAAGGCTTCGTTCCCTGGCGGGAGGTTGTGTGGGTTCGCCATGGTGGCGAGTAGTGGAGGAAAAGTGGGAGAGGGTTTTGATCCGGACGCAAAGCGGGGTAGAGTTGAGATTGTATGTGAAATGTAGGGGGGGGGAAAGAGTTTGCGAGAAGCGTGTCCTATCCCTTGGTTAAAACCAAGCGCCTTATATAGGCATCTTCCCACAACCCTAACCCTGGTGACTCATCACCTCGCGCTACATAAACCTCTATGACTCATAGTGAGTTATAGCGCGAAATCCATTGATGACTCATATGAGTCATCGCACAACATTCCTTTAACCAATCAAAACTCATATACTCCGTCATGTGCTCAAACGAGTTACATGCATGAAACCCATGACTCATAATATGAGTCATGTGCGAAAGTCATTACATCATATGACGTCACTATCGTGAGTCATGAAACAATCAACCAATCAAAATATAACAATGACTCGCGAGTGCGTAGTCATGTGAGAACTATGAGTCAAGTGACGTCATAGTGTGAAATCCAACATACCTTATGACTCATAAGTATGAGTCATGTGAAATCTACCTTGCTTAGTCACAATTGGTGACATTAGCTCCTGTCGGCCTGTTTCGTCTTTCTCCAGGGATTGTTGCCTTTCGTTTAGCAGTTCCCGGATTTGCCTCTGTAGGGCTCCGACATCTGGTTGAGTTTTTTTTCGCTACCCTCCTGCCGCCGTGTCCTCACGGCGCCGAATTTTCTTCCTTGTTCTGGCTCGGGGTGTCTCCGATGCCATTTTGAGAGGGGTTTCTTGTCTCCGTTTTCCTGGGGGTAATATCCCGCTTTGATCTTCTCTTGCACATGTACGAAGCATTAGTCGTCGTAGCATTCGTACCATGTCAGGCTTTGCCCATGGCGTTTCCTCTGTTGTTTTTTGTTCCGGTGCGATACCGGTACTGATGGCATAGACTGAGATCGGTCTTGAGGAAACCACCCCGAGGCTTCCTTGTCTCTGTAGTGCACTTGGCACCCGTCGTCGTAGCATGCCGTCCATGACATCACATCGTGCTCCCTTCGAGCTCGTTCCTTCTTTTCTGCTGCCTCCCCCTCTTGTAGGGCTCGGTATGTGGGGCTCGTGGATAGTCCCACGGCAGTTTCCCATCCGTCTTGGGCTGTCTTCGGTGTCGGGGGTCTTGGTGTCGTCATTCGTGGAGGTGGTGGTGGTGGTGCGAGTTGCGGTGGTGGTGTTATGGAAACCCAAGTGTCCCCGTTTTCTTGTTCGACGATTGGGATCGAGAGCGGGCTTCCTGGGATACTTTTGGTGGAATTGTTGTTTTGCGATGCCTGCATTTTCGAAATCTTCGTAGGGGTACCAAACTTTGTCGTGTTCAGGAGGATAACCGGTCCACTTGGCTCGGTATTGTAGTTTCCCCTAGTGTAGTCGAGAATCGATAATTTGTTCGAGTTCGTACTCGGGTTCTCCTTCGATGATAATTGGAGGTGGTGGTTGTGCTCGTTGAGAAGGAAACTTATTGTCGCGATATAGTTCAAGAAGAGAGATGTGGAAAGTATTGTGGATCCTCATCGATGGTGGAAGATCGAGCTTATAAGCACTTTCCCCTATCCTTGCTAACATTTTGAACGGTCCGATTTTCTTGTAGTCCAGTTTCTTGCATGGCCTTGTCGTTCGTATATTTCTTGGCAATAGCCAGACCATATCTCCTGATTGTAAATTCGGATCGGGCTTTCTTCCTGCATCGTAGTATTCCTTGTGTCTTAGTTGCGCTTCTGTCATTTCCGCTTGTAGGGTATCGTGTAATTGACTCATGTCTTCTGGTGGTGTGTTCTTTCCTTGCATTAGGTGCCCGATGGTCTGATATTCGGGGCTGACTCCATAGTTTGCAAAGAAGGGTGTGCTCTTAATGCTTTCTTGATATCCATTGTTGTATGCGAATTCTGCCATTGGTAGGAGCTCCTTCCAGTTGTCTTGTTGAGAATTGACGTATGCTCGGAGGTATTGTTCCAAAGTGGAATTGGTACATTCGGTTTGTCCGTCCGTTTGAGGGTGAAATGCCGTGCTCAATCTGCGTTCGATTCCTAGTTGTTTTGTCGTTTCTTTCCATAGATCGGAAGTAAATATGGATCCTCGGTCCGTTATGATATCTTTGGACAGCCCATGTAATCGAAATATTTCCCTCATGAAAAGATCCGAGAATTGCCGTACATTGATTTCCTTATTTCATGGTAGGCCATGAGCCATTTTTGTGAGTCGATCGATGATGATCAGAATTGTCTCATCTCCTTCTGATTTCGGTAAGTCCGTGATGAAGTCCATGGATATCGATTTCCACGGTCGATCCGGGGCTTCATTTGGCTTCATCAGGCCATAAGGTGAGTCTCGTACCACCTTTGTTCTTTGGCAAATGTCGCAATTCTTGACGTATTGTTTTATCGTATTCCGCATATGAGGCCAATAGTATTTGCGTTGTAGGAGCTCCGTCGTTTTTGCCGTTCCTCCGTGTCCTGCTTGCTGAATATCGTGATGTTCACGTATAAGGTTGGTCCGAATTCCCGCTTTGTTGGGAACCCAAATCTTCCCTTGGTGCCATAGGTATTCGTCCTTCCATTGGCATAGTACTAAGGCCACTCGCTTCATTTCTTTGTCTCCTCGTTCCAAAGCTTCCCTTATTGTTTTGATTTCTTCGTTTCGAGCCCTTTCGTTGCAAAGTTCTTCGTAACCTGTCTCCTCAAGTCTCATTGTTTCCATTTCCTGGATGCTGGTATCGAAGTATTTCTCTTTTGGTAGGAGAATCCTTTCTTTCTGTTTAAGTTGTTCATCTCCTTCTTGTGGCATGTCTGCTTTTCGTCGAGTTAAGGCATCTGGCTTGCCTCCTTCTTTTCCTGGTCGATATTTGATTTTGAAGTCGAAGCCGCTCAAAACTTCAATCCATCGGATTTGCCGTTCCGTTAACTCCTTAGTGGTAGTAAATCTTATCAAGTTCTGGTGGTCGGTTAAGACTCTGAAATGTTGTCCGCTGCCTTTAAGGTATCGCCTCCATTCCTTGAGCGCTTGAACTATTGCTAACAGTTGTTTGTCGTGTACGTCGTAATTGCATTCGGCCCGTTTCATCGTCTTTGATCGGTATGCTATTGGTTTCCATTTTGCGTCCTCGACTTGTTGGGACAATATGCCCGAGCAGACATATTGTGAGGCGTCCGTTTCGACAAGCAGTGGTTTTCCCGCTTTAAAGTATGTCAACACCGGGGTTGAGCATAACTTCTGCCTTAGTTCGTCAAAGGCCCTTTGTTCTTTGTCTCCCCATTCCCAGATGACATCTTTCTTGGTTTGATCGTATAGTGGTTTGGCTGTTCTGCTGAATCCATTTATAAAGCGTCGGTAAAAGTTGCAAAATCCCATGAATTCCTGAATGCCCTTCTTGTTGGTAGGTTCTTTCCAATCCCATCTGGCTGCTGTTTTGATGGGGTCGACTTTGACGCCTTCGTTGTTGATGATGAATCCTAGGTATTCTGTTTCTCTTTGGTGAAATTCGCATTTCGATGGTTTGAGTTTCATTCCTTGTTGCCGTATGGCACCGATGATGGCAGCCACGTCTTTTTGGTGTTGTTCCTGGTTGTCTGAGTATATTAGGACATCGTCCAGGTACACAATACAGCATATGTCGATATATGATTGCAAGGTTCTGTTGATCCATCTTTGGAATGCTGCCGGTGCATTGGTTAGCCCAAAAGGCATTACCAAGTATTCGTAAGTGCCATATTTCGTGGTAAATGTCGTGTTCCATTCGTCTCCTTCTTTTATTCTGACGTTGTGGTATGCGTCCTTTATGTCCAGTTTGGTGTAGTATTTCACCGTTTGTAGCCTATCCAAGGCTTCCCCTATGAGCGGTAGGGGGTATCGGTCCTTTTTGGTAACGTAATTGAGCGCCCTATAGTCGACACATAGTCGAAGTTTTCCATCCTTTTTCTTGACAAACATGATGGGAGATCCTCCGTCCGGGTAGGTTTCTCTTATCCATCCTCTCTCCTCGTTTTGTTTGATATAGCTCCAAAGTTCCTTTAGTTCGTCCTGGGAAAGTGCGTATATCCTTTTGATCTGGAGTCCCTCTCCCTCTTCGAGTTTGATTTCCAGGTCCACCCCCTTTCGGTGAGGTGGTAGCTTAGTTTTCTCTTCTTGTTCGAATACATCCAAGTATTCATGGTATTCTTGTGGCACCATTTCTTCCAGTTTTCGTTGCTTTTGATATTTCCCGCTTTTGATGGCTAGCTCAGTGCTAATGTTGACTGATGCTTGGCTTATGCGTCTTTCTTTTTGCTGTACTTGAGGATACCGGTAGTCGTGTCCGGTCTTCAGTAAAGCTTTCCGAAGGCTCTGGCACTGATTTCGCAGATTTATGTCTTGGAAGTTCCTATGCTTCCAAATCCTTGTTGTCCTCTTTTGGTTTCTTCGAGCGTTCTGACCTCGTAACAATCGCTTTCGACTATTTTCTCCGTGATGAGTTGTGCTATCCGATCTCCGTTTTTGATTTGATAGTCTTGGTTGCCCATGTTGGCTAGTACCACTTTGATTTCCCCAGTATAGTCGGAGTCGATCACGCCTGCATTGACAGCAATCTGATGTTTAACTGCCATGCCACTTCTTGGCGCTATCCTGCTATAGGTTCCTCTTGGTGGTGTGATTGATATTCCGGTTCGGACAACTTCTTGGCCTCGGGCCGGTATCGTCTTGCTTTCGTTTGCGTACAGGTCGTGTCCTGCTGCTCGTGCTGATCCTCGAGTCGGTATCTTTGCTTGCGGGTCAAGTTTCTTAACCTTGACTCGCTGATCTTTCTTGGTTTGAGCGACGCCGAACTCAACTTTCAAGTTCTCTTCTCGTGCTTCATCTTCTGGTATTGCGTATACCGTGGGTGATTCTTTTAAACACCATGTCGTACACCTTTCGCTTTCAAAGGTGATCTTTCCTTGACTCCAGTCGATTCAGGGACTGTGTTGCTTTAACCATGGCATTCCGAGGATGACCTCATGGTTGGGTAGTTTTGCCACTTGGAAGATTGCCAATTCCCGATGGCTGCTGATGTCCATAGGTACTTTCGCTGTATGGGTGATTGGTCCCACAGCGCTGGGTCGACCGTCCGCCAGGTAAACTTCTCGTACCGTCTTTGCTTGTGTTGTTCTGATGTTGTATTTGCTGCGGAATCTTTGTCGATAAAGTCCTCAGTTGCTCCCGAGTCGATCATCGCGTTAATCGTGATTTGCCTTGTTGTGCCATGTAGTCGTATCGTGACCATAATAGGGTCATTTTCGTTGGTCAATGCTTCCGTGTTGTTCAGTGCCGCGTAATGGTTCCTCATCTCAATGGGCTTTGGTTTGGGCCTGTCCCTCAGACCATTGCTTACTGGAGACTTTCGTCGTTTCCCGATTCTTCTTCTTTGGCGACCTACATTTCCCTGGCTTTGGCTGGTGGTCTATATTGTTTTTTGTTGTCGTTCCTTGGTTCCCAGGTCGCTCCTTCTTTGCTGTTGGCCTGGCTTCGGCATGCCGCCGCTCGATGTCCCGGCTTAGCGCATTTGAGGCATAAATTGCTTCTCATTCTTCGTTGGTATTCTTTGGCCGAGATGTTGAACCCTGGCCTTCTTCAGGTAGCATCCAACTCCATTGGATCTCCCTGGTTGTCGTTCTGGGGTCGAAAGGTCCCATTCTGATTTCGTGGGGTTCCTGGAGATGGAGCCTTTTCTTTGCTGATTGTCCAGTGACGCATGTGTTTGATGGCTGCCATCTTTGTCTCCTTTTTCATGACCCAGTTGGCCACGAACTGTGGATCTTGCGAGTCTGATCCGTCCATTCCCCATGCATCTTGGAGTTCTGATTTAAATCCCCTCATTAGGTGGTAGGTCAGGGTTGCATCGTCCATTCCGGTCTGACTGGCGATGAGTCTATGTTCGTTCCAGTATTCTGTGGCTCCTTTCGATCCTTGAGCCATCCTCATCAGTTGTGCTCTTGCTGCTCCTTGCTCGCCGATGTCGCCAAACTGTCCATGCAGTTCATTCTTAAAGTCGTCCCAGCTGCTCCAGGTTACATCCTGTCGTCGTTCGATATATGGCGTAGCCTATTTCAACGCGTCGCCTCTCAAAGGTCTAAGAGGGTAGACAATTTTGTCGTTGTTGTACTCGAATTCCCATCCTACTCCTTTGAAGTAGACTGACAGCTGGGCCAGCCAACCTCTGAGTTGATCTCGTTCGCCGTGAAAGGTGCTGGGTTCATTAATTTTTGGCTTCTTCATGTTTCCAGATCCCCCGGTTAAGGCTCCAATAATTTGCTGTATTTGATCTGGCGTGAGGTTGGATGGTAAGGGCGTATCCCCTTCTTTGTCCTTCGTGTCCGGATTAGGTGTGGATGTGGATGCCATCGTGTTTCTTCTTGTAGGTACTGCGTCCGTTTCGTCCGAGTCAGAACTTTCTTCTGAGCTCTCTGTTGTGGAGCTTGCCGCTCGCGAGTGTTGAATAGACTCGGCTAACGCTTCCCCTAGTGTCTCTAGGTCCATGGCTGTTTCGGTGAGGTCGATCTCCTGATCGACAGGTTGTCCGGCCTTTTTATCGTTGGGTGTTGCGGTGTGACGGAACCAAATGTAACACTCCTATCGTTAGGTTGTTATGCAACAGGCAACGATAGTCGTATACTAAAGTAAGTAGTCCTAGTTGTATAATAGATGATATGGAAATACTATCTCTTCAGATAGTACGGAACTGGCTTGCTTGGCTTGAATGATCAGTCGGGGAATACTATCTCGTTGGATAGTAATATGAGTGGATGGTCGTGCTTTGATAGAACTATCACAATAGTCCTGCGTTCGAGCAGCCCGTTGAGACTATCACAATAGTCTCAGGGTTCTTAGAGCGTAAGCTCCCGTAGCGGAGTAGCGTTTTGTCAAGAGTGTAAAGAATAATCGTATTGCAATATCTTAAGTATAGAAAAGTACTTAGATGGTTGCGTGAAGATCCTATCCCTTCGTTATTTATTTATTTTTATTTTTTTGTAATCATGCGTTCATTGTTTTTAGGTACAAAAAGCCTCATGCAGCGCTAGCTATGGAGAGAACAAAACCTATAAATCAAAAACATATAACAAAAGAAAGTCACGGCACCAATTTAATATCCACTAACGCGCAGGTTTCTCCTCCGCCGGGCCAACGGCCACATATAACAAGGAAAGTACAAACTAACAATTTCGCTGTCTAGAAAGGAAAGCCTACATAAGACAAAGGAAAGCTATCCCAGCCGCCTTATACCTCAGCCAACGAAAAAACACGAAAGACCGGAGGGGGCACCCTGGGGGGAGAGAGAGAGAAAAGAGGGGAAGAGGGGGGGGTGGTGGGTAGGAACATCGTAGGGGGAAATCCCGTGGAGGTGACGCCTATGAAGGTGGCGAGCCTTTTTAGCAGTGGGAGGGACGTCCAGAGGGGGGCCTCGGGATCGACGCTGGTAACACCGTGGAGGAGGCGCGACCTGCTGTGCTGTCTCGAGGGGCAGGATAGGATGGCGTGCTCGAAGGTCTCGGGCTCCAAGCCACAGCGGGGACAGGAGGTGTCTGCGTCGGGGGACCTCCAGGTCGGGTGGGCGGTCAGGTAACTTTTCCCGGCTCTCATCTGGTGAATTCCGCCGGCGACGAACTTGCCCAAGCCGATGAAGGGCCTCGGAGACAGCGCAGGTGGGTGCAGGTATTACCCCGGGGCCGGGAAAAGGGAGGCCCACTCCGCGAGGGGTGCCTCTCTTATCCTTTTCTTCAGGGCGGAATAGGTGTTGTCCATTAGGGACTGGGGCGGGAGGGGGGTGGCCGCGCCGGCCAAGTGGGAGTTGATCATGGGCATTTTGGACAGCCCGAGAGTGAAAGGTATTGTCCTGTGGGCCACCGCATCCACCGGTAGGTGGTTTCTTATCGGGGGCACGGGGCGAGGCTTTTTCCAGTGTAGGGGGAGGTAGACGGATGATAGGCCTCTGTTGAGGGCCCGCGAGGAGTCAGGGGCACGGTACCCCGAGAGTGAGGGGAAGGAGTGGTGAAGGCGGGCTGTTACCGGGTTCACCTCGAGGGGGGAACAGACCACCCTGAGCGCCGCCAGCCTTTGCCGGTGGGTGACCAGGAGGGAAACGGGAGGGAGGCAGGACTCCACCGAGAGTATCCCGGTCGGCGTAGCTGAGAAGCAGTTTGTGGTCCACCTTTGGACCTTGCGCCAGAACGTATCGAGGCGGGTTGTTGTGCCCACGCTGGGTGTGAACAGATCCGCGCCGTAGAGAAGGATAGGGGCAATCAGAGATGTCGCCAGTCTGTGGCATAGGTAGGGGGGGAGTCCCGCACCAGGCGGACTCAGTCCGCGGACAAGGGGGAACGCCCCTTGGGCAAGGGCCAACGGCGTGAGAAATGTGCAGCAGGGTCAAGAGCCGGAGTGAACCAGTACCCGAGCCACCGGACGGAGTTGCTGGGGCGAAACAATTCCCCTTTGATTTGGATAGGCGAGGCACACTTTGGGGAGTTCCTCTGGCTGGGGGTCCTCCAGTGTATCAGCTCTGTCTTTGCGACCGAAAAGGAGACGCCCAGGCGGGACACCTTTCTTTCAAGCCTCTCGAAGAGTTGCTGGAGCCTGCGGATGTTGCTACGATAGGATAGGGATGCGACTGTGAGGGCGAAGTCGTCCACATACGAGATCATCAGACCCCACGGGATGCTGAAGTGCAGCGGCGCCACGTATAGGAGGAAGAGGAGCGGGGAGATCGGCGACCTTTGGGGGGCACCTACGTTGCCGGGGGCTGGGGTCCCTGGGGCCCCTTGGAAGACCAGGGTGCAGCTTCGTTCCCCTAAGAAGGACGAAACCCAGGAGACCAGATAGGGGGGTATCCCGCCTTCCCTTAGGATGCGGGCCAAAGTGTTGTTGTCGACGTTGTCGAACCCTGCCTTTATATCCAGAAACAGGGAGAAGACCTTGAGACGGGGCCTCTGCAGGGTCCTGACGTCGTTGGTGAGGGTGAGGCATGCGTCGTAGGTGCTGAGACCAGGGAGCGAGCTGCATTGGTTGGGGTGCAACAGCCCTCTAAGCCTGGCTGCCGCGAGTAGTCGGGTTGCAACAATCCTTTCAAGGATCTTCGAGATTGTGCGGATCAGGACGATTATCCTGAAGGAGGAGGGTGACTCGTAGGAGGGCTTTCCTGGCTTATCAAGTACCACGCCGTTCGAGCTCTTCAGCGACGCAGAGTGATAGCCCAAGAGGACCAGCGGGGAAAGAATTTGGAGGAGGATTGACGGGTTGATCTTGTTGACCTGTTTCCAGGTAGAGTATGGAATCCCGTCCGGGCCGGGAGCCGAGGTCGGGGAGCACTTGGAGAGAGCCGCAGCTATCTCGTCGGTCGTCAAGGGGGGTGCCGATTTGTGTGGCCTAAGCCTAGGCGGGGGGGAGAAAGGTTCCTTAGGGGGGAAGAAGTGATCCAGGAGGACATTGTTCATTTCAAGCGGGGTTTCAGCCCCTGGGAGGGAGGGTAAGCGCGGCTGGGCACGTCCGTAGGCGAACCTCTTAGCCGTCCAAAGGCTCTGAGGGGTAGCGGTCAACAGAAAGGAGGACCAGTGTTTGTTCTTGGCGGTTTTTATTGCCTTAACGTACCCCGCCTTGGAGGTGCCGGCAACTTCCCGCATGTCAGGGGTGTCGTGCTTCCTGGCCGCTCTGGCAGCCTTGTGATACTCACGACGGAGGATAGTCAGGTGGGGGGTCCACCAGGGCTTGGAGTGATGGGACGGTCTGGATACTGGCGTGTGCTCTTTGAGGAGAGCTACTAGACGATTGAGCGATTCTGACATCCACTCATATAGTCTTGGAGGGGTGGGGCATGACGGAGCGGCCGGGATCTTGAAGCCTTTAATTATCGGGTCCAGGGTTTCCCAGTCCGTGTCCGCCCACCGCGGGCGTGGGGGTTTCTGATTTAGGGAGGGTGCAGCGAGAGTGATCGTTATTGGTATGTGGTCTGAACCTGTTGAGGGGAGGGAGGATTCCCAGTTGTTAACCAGGGGAAGGAGGTTGGGGTTTGCGAAGGCGAGGTCTAAGACCGAGGGGCGAGATCTGCCCACCAGGGGGAACCTTGTGTATTCACCTGGGGGGTTGAGGAGGGCGAAGCCGGACTCCGCTGCCTTCTCAAAATAGGGAGTCGAGGACGAGATCTCCCGTGCCGAGAAGTGCCGTAGCGGGTCTGAGAGGGGGTTGTGGATGTTGAGGGCCCCTACAACTAGCAGGGGAAACCCAAGGTCGGGGAAAAGGACTGCTGGTTGGACGGAGTGAACCCTATGGTCGACACTATTGGTAGAGTAAACATTAATAACCCTAAAGGAGTGAAAGGCGGTGCCAAAAAGACGCTCGTTAGCGGAGACGTCGAGGGCGAGGACGTCATCCACCCCCTTGAACTTGGGGTCCTATCCCTTGGTTATTGTTCTTTTTTTTCTTTTTTTTTTTTGGTAATCAAATCGTTATTATGTTTAAAGGTACAAAAGACTCATGCAGCGCTAGCTATGGAGATAAAAAACCTATAAGCAAACGTCTTCCCACCCGCTTCACCTCGTCATAGGAAAAATCAAACCCCCCGAGACCATAGAAGAAACCTCCCCCGCCTAGCACCTAAGACTCGCACCTCAGACACGTAGGGAAACAACTCATAGAAACGTACAGGAGAGA
>Ga0307517_10010062_pt1 | contig 13290 bp, 10 predicted proteins | sample 23_EM_MG_FD_194515 | JGI IMG/M metagenome (GOLD analysis project Ga0307517, IMG submission 194515) | Populus trichocarpa ectomycorrhiza microbial communities from riparian zone in the Pacific Northwest, United States - 23_EM | ecosystem: Host-associated > Plants > Roots > Unclassified | place...
CGAGAACCTCGAAAAGACAGGTGTAAACAGCCGATTCAAAGTCGGAGAAATACTCTGCGTAGTTACGGTTTTTATATATCTGATAAAGGATGAGTAATCTAGAATGAGTAAGATACGAGTACGCGTGATCATAAGGTCGGCGGGACATGTACTGTACCCGTTACACTCTGGCTGTTCTGAGATAATTTTGGAAAAATGAAACAGAAATGGAATTGATACACCATAAGAAAGTGTGAGAGTCTGTCTTCCCAAAGGGCCTTCTGGGTTCATTTCCATGATCATCTCTTACTAGCACCACAATGTCCAGCACATGCACCTCAATGACAAGCCTTGCCACACCACCTCCTACAATTTCCCTCCTGGAAAACATCGATCATCCTTTGGCTAAGGAGCATCCCCAAGATGCAGGGAATGTTCACATCTGCGTTAAACCCTTGACTCTGATCAAATGCACGGTGCTCAAACAGGCCAAATTGGTGTGTTTCAACACCTAGTCATTTTGTCTTGCACATTGAGAATTATGATCTATAGTTTGATTCATGGATCAAGCAGAATCACACAATGCGACTTGCTGCAGAAAAATTCTGTACCCAACAACTATGCATGCTCTATCGGACCTCTCATTCCAGAGCAGCAGCTGAAGAAGATCAATGCCAGCAGCAAGAGAAGGAGCTGCAGGTGCTGGTGTTGGCTGCTCAGAAAGGCCTCAATTGGACCTCCCTGGAGCCCCAGCTTGGTCTTGCTCTCGCCCACACAGTATGGGATACACTCATGGCTGAAGAGAAGATGGCTAAACTCCGGATGGAGGAGTGCAAGAGCCTCCTGGCAACGCTCCAAGACTCCATGGATGATTCTCAGGCCTGAGCACAAGATGCCCATCACCAGATTGCCTCTGTAATGATGCTCTTCAATCAGCAAGGCATTCATATCGACTTTCACCCTCTTCCCTTCAATTCTGCACCCATTCAAGATCACCCCATTTCCTTGGACTTGGAATCTGACAACTTGGAATCTGACCCAGAATTGACTTCTTATTCAGAATTGGCTCCTGATGAGGACTTCTAATTGACGGCCATTACCTTTTATAATTGGTGTTTTAGCATTTTGTATTTATATGTTGTTTTGTTTGTATACCATATGTTTCATCCTTGTTACTTTTGTCCAGTGAAGCCAATACTTAATGGCTGTATCCAGTGAGTAAATGGTCCAACTCCACTTTAACTCAAATGTCAGAAAATTCCCCTCATGACTGTAAGTGATTGTCCACGTCTTGACTTCTGCATTTAATAATCTGATTTATTTCAAAACAGCTCACTACCTTTCGCTTGGAAGACCTGGAGTGTTCCTCACACTGGCAAATCCACCTTTCTCTTCACAAGGTGAGCCGTTAATTATTCTGATATTATGCAACAAGATCTGATTTGTTCTTGGTAGACCTACAAGCCCAACCAGTGCTAGCTGCTCCATTTCCAGCTGCTCCATTGCCAGCTCCATTCAGTAACTACCCAGGATTTCCTGAATTCAACAAAGTCACCGCTTTGCAGCCTTCTCTCCTTTCCTCCTATCAAGTGATACCCACACAAGAATTTCCTTATCAGCTCAGTGCTCAGCCACTGCCATCATTTTATCCCATTCAAGTTAGCATTTTAAATATCTATCACCTATCTACAGTAATGCTTTCTTGCAGCAGATGAACTCGATAAACTCCATCAGTGACAGCACATCTGATGCCCACACCCACCGGTCTGGCCAACACTCTGTTATCTCATCAACTACGAACACCTGACGTCGACACCCCCATAATCCAAAACAAGCATGGGCCGCCCTCAGAGATTATCAGGGAACCAAAACACACGATATTCTGGTTCTCACCAAGGAGACCTTTATGGCTACTGCATTTTCAGAAGGAATTATTCTTTGATCATAAACATTCACTTTATTGCAAGACATTCCGAGTAATGCTCTTGATATATTTACTCACATAGCCCAACAGAAGGATTGTTGTAAGTCTTTTGATCTTTGTTATCATTATCACTGCACTTATGCTGTAATATTCAGCCGACATTGTAGTGGACAATAACCATGTTGCCATAGTACATTTTATTTTTTCTATTCTGCTATTCTGCCTAAAAGCTGGTGTAGCTTTTAGGCACACTTAGAACAACCCAGGGCACAATCAAGAAAGAGGCTCGATTGATCATTGAGAAACAATACCACCTTCTGGAGATCAACAATGAGGAAGGTGCATATGAGATGCAAGAGCTGAGTCCAGCAAAATGCATATTGTTTTTAATAGATCCAAATTTTTTTCAAGGCCCTTTGGGCTGGACTAACTAACCAACATGATATCTTGGATTTTTTTACTGTCACCCCCTTGTTATTGCTCCAAATTCAATATGTTACATAATATGACGACAGACATGCCGAGCGGTGTAAACAGGTGAAGTACCCCCAACAAAGAAGATAGGCGCCCTGGCAGACCGTCCCCTGCCGCGATAGCGAAATCGAGGACGGTGCCAGACGACAAACTGCTAAGCTAAGGGACTTTCCCCAAAAAACGCGAGGCGGCAGCACCATCGCGGCCGCATGCTGCTCGCGAGCGCCTGGGAAAATTTTCGGCATCTCATTTCATTCTTATTAACTAACTAGCAAGTCCCCTCGCTCCGCTCAGGTACTTGCGGACTCGGGAAATATTTCTTGGTTTTTGCATAGTACATATTTGCATAGTATATATGTTACAAAATATTTTAGGGAATATAGTATTAGAACTCCTCCCAATTTAGAAAGTATCATGATGTCATATGGTGATGCCGAGCTGTGTAAACAGGTGGAGTACCCCCAACAAAGAAGATAGGCGCTGTGGCAGCACGTCCCCGCCCGCGATAGAGAAACCGAGGACGGTGCCAGACGACAAACTGCTAAGCTGAGAGACGTTCCCCCGAAAACGCGAGGCGGCAGCGCCATCGCGTCCGCATCGTGCTCGCGAGCGCGTGGGATAAAACTCGGCATCTCATTCTGTTCTTCTTAGTGATATAAAAAAATAATGCCACGTGATATTAACCGTAACGATGTGTACTTATATTACTGTTTGATTACTGTACAACTTTTTTTTCCGTTCAAAAACGAGTCGGGGACCCGCAAAGCGCGGCCCACATCTTAGGCGTTGACAATGGACAGACGCGTTGTGACTTGTGACCATCGAAGTTTGTGGGCACTCTCCTTTTCCTTTGAGCTAAACCTTCCAACCGAGTTTAGTGAGACCAGCTTTTGACGGTTTCGCTCGGACAACACTCGCCGGCACAATTTGTACTGAAGAGAACCATGACCCAGAATGTGAGAGTTAACATGGTTTTCTGAAAATAGCATTCGAGATCGCAAAGTCGTGAACTGACCACACTGGATAGGTTCTGTGGGGGTTGAGGGAGAGAGTTCGAATGGAGCTTAATTTAGATCGTCACCGGTTTCCAGTTCCTTGATTATGGGAATGTTTCATGAAAGTACGGGATATATGGCTCAAAAAAATTGAGCCAGATTGTTGCGAAGGTGGGCGCTTGTTGGCACGGACAACCCCGGATATATCTATCTTTCAGGCAAATTAGTTCTTTGACGTATCTCTGACCTCGCGAACGCCTCGTTGTCAAAAGGTCGGCAGCCTTGAACAGCCTTGCTTTGCTTCGCACGCCATCTCTGACCCCACCATCCATGTCTCTACCACGAAGTCTTACTCGTACCACGACCCCTGCCTCACGCCGGGAGTGAGTATGATGGCGATCCCCTCAATTAAATTCGCGGATTGACCTTGATTTGCGTAGCGTTTTCGACAGGGCGAACACCAACACCGAGAAGTGAGTCATTATACCTCGCTCCCCTCCGGATAAGTAAACTGAAAATAACAAATTTTAACCAGGATGCAAAACCACTAGTACGTCAGCCCAATTCTTCCAGGATCATGTTTCCAACGCTGCGCTCAGCCGCTTGTTTGCCCTCATCATCGGGATCAACCAGTATCAACGGAAAGAAGATTTTAGTTCCCTCCGGGGCGCTGTTCCGGATGGCAAAGAATTCCGACATTATCTGACGACACGACTCCGTGTTCCAGAGGATCAGATATCCACATTATTCGACGAAGAAGCTACTAGATCCGCGATCATCAAGGCATTTCAGGATCTCAACGAGGACCCCCGTATCAATCGAGGCGACCCAATCTTCATATTCTACGCGGGCCACGGAGGTCAAAAACGCCCCCACCCCGACTGGAATGAACCCAACGAGAAGATAGAAGTCATCGTGCCGTACGATTGTACTTCGGACGGATCTGTAGAGCCTATTCCAGACCGCACAATCGGATTGTTGATTGACGAAATTGCGAGAAAGAAAGGAGATAATATTGTGAGTGGATTTGGCCATCCACTCAACTTTGTTCTCATTCAAATTACTTGAAATAAGACGGTTGTGTTTGACTGCTGTAATTCAGCGTCGGCAACGCGTAGCGGTGGTGCAACCCTCGTTCGTTCCGTTTTTCTAGGGGATTTGGTATTCGACAGAAATACCGATCGCGACATTTGGGATAGTCATCATAGAGGCGCACGTCTTCATGATGGACATTCTCATCGTGGGCTGAGGTCCCATATACTTATATCGGCGTGCAGTTCTTTTGAAGAAGCCGTCGAGCATGAGGGTCGTGGAAGACTCTCAGTGGCACTTCTTAAACTTCTTGACAAGGTATCGCCCCACCAACTCAGGAACTGCGATATTTTGCCAAACATAGAACCCATCCCGAAGTTAGTATCATCGATCACTATATCGGAATTTATTCCCTCAGGCTGATGGGCTTTACCTCCCTCCAGACAGAATCCTCAATGCCAAGGTCATGCCCAAACTCGACTCCTTTTTGATGGCAAGATCGTCCTCTCTTCAAGGCTTTATCCGATAAAAGTTGACTCGAAAAGGGATACCTCGGAATATACCCTGACTGTTGGCAGAGCTCAAGGAATAGCAATTGGTGCGGAATTCGAGGTGTATCGCGATGCAGATAAGATGCTGAAGAAACCGTTGGGGACATTGATCGTCCACAAGTTGGCGGATTTCTCTGCCGAAATGAAGCTGCCTGGTGGATCCAGTCTTGCTCTCGGCCGACCAATCCCTGCGCTCTTAGCACGTCAGACGAAAGCGGGAAAATTGGCATCGTTTTTTATTTGCATCCCTCCTGGAGATTCCTTCCATTCTCTATACCATCGTATACGCCACCGCTCAAATTCAAACCTGAAGGACATTTACGTTTTTACCAAATCGGAGGCGGCACATTTGAAAATCTGGACAAGCCCACGGAATCATCTTCTTGTTATCGAAATCACAGATAACAGAGTGACTAGATATGGGGTCAAAGTTGTCGCGGACCAGGTGAAGCCAGATCCCGACAATGTTTCTTGGATCTTGCAGAGAGCGGCCCACTATCACCGTGAGCTCAACAGGACGAGTCCTGAACACAATATCACGGCCGAGGATCGTATCAGTGTGGGGTTTTTCAGGCTGGACCCCCCCAAGATTCCTCCCTTCGACTGGACGACAGCAAATCTGAAGTGCATAGGTCCAAACCTCTACCACAACAAGTCTATTGACTTTGTGGTCGAAGATGAGGAAACGCCATATGGGGTCTCTATCACGAATGGCACCGGGGTGCATCTTTACGTGAACGCCTTCTTCTTTGATAATACAAATTTCGCAATCCGTGAGTCCTAGTTGTTCCCCGCGCAGTGTCGGTGAAAATAGGATCTGACCTTCGGGGTAGTGCCCTACTATACCACCGATTGCGCCAATGGACCACATCTACTTGAACCCCCTCTCAAGCGCGGAGGTACTCTTACTCTTGGCTACGGTAGTGGAGGCGCGCCACCACACAAATATCCCATACGCAAGGGTCATGATACCGACGTTGGGTTTCTCAAAATTTACCTTTCAACCAAACCTTGTGATCTCTCCGGAATAATCCAAGATGACGCATTCACCCAAACTCGCGCCGCTGATCGTTGGAGTCCGAATGGGATGGTTGACACATGGGATACGATTTTAATCCCCGTAATTCAGCGTCGAAAATCAAGATATAGTGGAACGTCGGGTCGCAGCAATAACTCGCTTGGCGGGGACAGAAAGTGGCGCAGCTAACGATCTCAAATTTATTGTGTGCGGATATTCTGGTTGTACTTGAGGCAAATGGAGGTTAATGTTGTACTCTGGCTGTATAATAGTTGGGCTTAAGCGTCACTCCCTTGAAATTGAGGTAGCGCATTGACTCGACGAGGGCTCGAGTAAGAACAAGACAGGCCTAGTGCATACAGTAAAACAAAGGAAAACGAAGACCAAAAGAATCACCGAGATCAATCTGACGACGAATCAGACTCGACCCGGTTAGCCGACCACTGATCCAACTCCGCGATGATCTGCCTTTGCGCTTCTGCAGATTGACGGGCGCTAACCGAGGAAAACGATCAAAAAACGTTGCAGAGAAGCAGCGAAGAGAAACTTACAAATCACGAGCAAATGCTGGTACGTCTTCCGGGCTGTTAATCATTCCCAACTGGATGAGAGCGCGGTGTCGAGAATTCAATCTGGAACAGATTTGACAGAAGACAAAAATTAGAAACGCCAACGAGGGTAAGCGAGAAACGCACTGTTGCTCGGGTGTAGGCTGTGGCTTGTGGTGTCTCCTCTTGGGCGGCCACTGTGGCTTAGGCGAAGCTTCCTTCTTCTCCGACCCGATTCTACTCTTACGCTTGCGAACCTTCTGCAGTTTCATTTGGTCAATAAAATATTGTTTAACAAAAAAAAAAATATCAACAGCGCACCAGAAGAGTTTGCTTCGTTCGCTCTTCTTCGATTTTACTCGGCACTAGAATTTCATCGTTCATATGGCTATACCGAACTCCGATGGCATTTAGAGTTTTCTGGATGACATCCTGCTCACGAGGTGCAGTGAGGGGTGGGTCTGTGAATGGATCAGTATGGTCGTTTATAGCTGAAAAGAAGCTGACCATCGTCGAAAAGGAGCGCGCCGAGGCCTTTCATGTTTCCCTAGAATATCAAATGTTCACGACCCGAAACACCTAGACGGAAGGTTTGTCAAGGATACATACATCATCCTTTCCCACTTTCGCGTCAGCTTCTACCAGCTCATTCGTCGGTTTCGGTTGCTTCTTTCCTCGGGAACCAGCGTCCATATTGGCAAGCGCCCAATCCAGTTCCGCCAAGTTGGCCTTTTCAATCTAAAATGCAGTGATGACAGGTCAGGATCCAACGAGCGGGTTTATAATTAGGTGAAGGAATATACATACGGCCATCTTCGTTGCCAATTTGTCTTCGTGTAGCTTGAATATGTTGTTGATCCCGAAGAGCTCTCCCTTCTTCGCATTGTCACCTTGAATTCCCTCGAAATACCTGATGTTCTCTGATCAATCAGTGGAAACGGGGGTGAGAACTTCTGACACTCACCGTGTTTGGACGCTGGCTTCGTACCCGATGGCCATCTGCTGCTGCTTGTAGATTTGTCGTGCATAAATGAGCTCTTCTACAGACCCGGCCCCGAGAAGGCGATAAACTGAGACGTCTCGATTTTGACCGAATCGGAATGCTCTAGAGAAAAGTCGTATCAGAGTATCAGAACAGGTATTGCCGATTGCTTACCTGTCCATTGCTTGTAGATCATGCGCAGGATCTAACAGAGGGTGTGTCAGTAAACGACTCTGTAATGGCGAACAGAGACACTTGCTCCAGTTTGGATCTAGGTAGTCAATCCATTTGTCAGCATTGAATCAGAGCAAAAGTTAATGTATGCGACTAGATACCGAAAATGACGACTTTATTTGCCCCTGTAAAAGATCATGAGTTCAATCACGAGCACGATGAAATTCGCTTACCTGTTAGGTTGAGCCCAGTACCTCCTGCCAACGTCGATATCAAGAAAATGTAGACATCTGGATCCGTATTGAATTTATCGATCATGGGCATACCTTTAGGTAATATAAGCATGAGAATCCTAATTCGAAAGAAAGAAACCACGAACGATCATGTTGCTTGGTGCTTCCGTCCAGCTTCAAGAACCCATAACCTACCAGAAATTCTTAGTACTGAGTTACTCGGTGGGGAACGAGATCAATCTACCACGGGTTTGCAGGTGAAAGTCGAGCATCTCTAAAAGCTTCACCGATTTCGTGAAAATCAAAACTTTATTCGTCCGGTCTTTGCGCCATTCTTTGAGTAGAACCTCGAGAGCCTGTTAGACAATGGCATCAATATTGGTTGGAGATGATAGATTTTGAAACTTACAGCCCATTTTCCACAGTATTGGGGTTGCATCATGGCAGTGCCATACTTCGGTATATTTCCTTCTGGGAAAGCAATTTCTGCCAATGCGCGGTTCCTGGTAGTCTACAAACGGCCTGTCAGATGAATCCCAGCAAAGGAAAGTTGTCATACCTGCTCAGGGGAGTCGTTCGGACCTTCGAGACATGAGCCCATGAAGTTGATCGAGAGGGTTCGGGTTACTCACCTGGTAGGATCAAGCCAAGGTGGTTAGAAAGCTTAATGAGGACCGACATATACCTGAAGACGTCCCCTGCAATGAAGGGATGACAACAGGATTTCCTCCTGCAAAATGCATTGTGTTGGATTTTTGAAAATTCTGACACAAAGTCCGCGAGCTTACAGCTTCCGAGATCCACATGTGCAAGGGTCATCCCGATGAATTAGGTTCTGCAGTGCATCCATCTCGAGAAGATGCCTATAAGCCAATATCTGCCTGTCAGTAAGAGGGCAGAAAACGACTTGGTCCGTCTTTTGAGGTAGCTGTTGTCCACGAATATGTTAGTAGCACATAAGGGGTATCATGCAAAAATAAAATGTACCTGATCTCTAATGATATCTTTCGTTCTGTCGAGCAAAGAAAACGTATCTGGACACGGACTTGGAGCCAAAGAAGGTCGCAACTCACCTTCGGAGAAAGAAATTTGGCAACAGTTTATCTCTCAGAATACGTGCCACAGCCACGGCTTTCGCTCTTTCTTCTTCCGTAGCACCAGCAGATTGCCCTGCTGTGAGAGGTTTGACGACATATCCATGCCATTGCTTAGATGACCCTAACCTGTCGGGGTTAGTCCAATCCAAGATAGTCCACATCTCTTTGTAGGAGTTCTGGATTGTCGTTCCCGTAAGTCCAAATCGGCGAAGACAGTGGAATTGATGATAAGCGCGTGTGATTTTCGAGACCTCATTCTTGACACGGTGTACTTCGTCGACGATGATACAACTCCACGCCAGGTCGTCTAGAAGGTTTATATCTCGACGTGCAAGATCAAAAGAGGTGACAACTTGGGGATAAAATTTGGGTTAGGGATGGACACAAAGCAGTATGGACTACCATGCGCACCGACATCTAATCGTCCCATTTTGAAGTCGTGTAAGACTTCCTCGCGTTCCTTTGGTGTGCCGGTGTACAACCCCACTTCAAAATACCCCCACTGTCTCGAGAGTTAGAAAGAGAAAATAATCATCCGGGGATAAGGCCTCACAGTTTGGAACTCCCGCTCCCAATTGTGAACCACGGTGCTAGGTGCAATAATCAAGCATGTCGGCCACCTCGCGTTCGCCTTGGGGAGTTCCCTCCTCTCCCGCCACGCCTTTTTGTCTTGCAACTTGGAGACATATTTCCGCCGGCGACGTCTATCCGTGATGACCCCATCCTTTTTCATGATAGCGGATAGGAAGGATATCACCTGGATGGTTTTACCTGAAAAAAGTTGAGCATTTCTCCGTTTATGAGATTAAAGCAGGATCGAGACGAACCCTAAAAATGGGAGGCAAGGAGTCAGAGAAGCATAAAAAGATTTTATTACACTTACGAGACCCATATCATCACCCAGCAGCCCTCCTCTCCCTTCCTTATACTGTCTCCACAGGAACCTCGCACCATCCCGCTGGTAACTGCGGAGGTAGGTATTTATGGCAGCTGGAATCTTAGCGCCCGATTCTTCGTCAAGAACCAAAGCCCTTTCGTGTTGTTGCTTAGCGTTGAGTGGGAAACCCGGTTTTGGACGGAGTTTCTGGAGAACTTTTGAATAAATTAATGACACTCAAAGGCAGCACAACTTACGGGGTTTAGGTCCATTTCTGGTTCGGATTCTGACTCGGTGACTGAATCAACCTCAACAGATGCCTTTTGTTTTGCATTCGGATATACTGCCGAGAGTTCATTGAAGGCAGGCTGGTGAAATAATAACTAACGTACCGCTTTTCGCGACTGGAGGCGCGCTGGACCCTGGGATTTCAGGCTCTGATTCCGACTCTGTCTCCGATTCTGTCACAGAATTATCTGTATAAAGGAGATCTTATAAATGATGTAACTTCTCTGTTCATAGCGCTGGGTGGTACCTCCATCAAGCGGTTTAACGCTTCTCGAAGGACCAGGAATTGGTTGACTTGGTCTCCGGACTTCGTCTGCACTTGATTCCGACTCTGCGATGGATATTAGGGATTCGACAAGTCTCGGGGTAAATCCAAGATACCAGTAACTGAGTCCTCCTCTTCATTGTCCCGGGAAGATGTCGCCTTCGTCTGCGATGGGTTGGGAGACTGAGAATTTGTCGACGGTCGTTCTCGATTAAAGAAACGGGCCTTGGGTCTCACGGGCTCCTCCTCCTCCTTTTCGTTGTCTTCTTCGGAATCCGATTGAACCCCCCTGTCGAATAGCGGAACCTCGGGGTCCTCTTCCTCCTCCGATGCAGAGTGCAAATTCAGGCTGTCTAGATCTTCGACTACAGGAAATATTTGGGAAAATTGTCTCAAGCCATACACTGCTAATGCGTACCAAAATATTTCAAAAGGGGGTTCGGTTCACTTGTTCCAGTGGTAACTCGATATCCTGTTGACAAGCGGTGGTCAGTGTACTTGATCTCGAATCGTGCTTTGAGGTCCGACTTTTCTTTGACTTGGATTCATTGATTGTCGTTCCACTGTCTATTCTTCTTCTCTTGCGGGAGCTTGGGCCTGCGGACGAATTTCTTGCTTTTTTCTTGGGTTTGACTTCAGGGACGTATGCGCCAGGGGCAAAGTCTGAATCAGAGTCCACCTCTATTTGCATTCCTCATTCCTCAGCTCTGACTGACAAAATAATACAATCCATGTAATACAGACCAATGGGTGCCGGAATAGAGCTTGATGTTCCTATGAAAGAAGCCGTATATTAGACATGTTGCGGAATAAGGCAATTTCAACATATTGACGTTTGGTATACGCGTTTTTGGTGGTCATTTTCGCGTTTGATTGAATTTTGACGCGTTGAAGGTTGGATATATATCTAAATGGCGCGTCTTGTCTTGCCCTTGATGTGTTTCTTGGGAAGCTTCGCGAGGAAATCACCCACTCCGGTGTACCCGGTGTACCTCTTGATCTCCAGATGATTGATGGGTAGGTTCGTACAAATTCAAGCTTCAGGCGGTATACAACCCAACCCAGAGAAATAGGATACGAGCACAGAGGTGGTGGTGGTGGTGAGAGGAAGAGAGAATACCTCTGAGTCAGTGAACAATAATCACTTCGGGCCAGCCTTAATTATTTTTCCCACGATTGGCCTGATGTTAAGACAAGTCATATAATCGCAGTTATATAGGAGTATGATTCAGCGCAGAAATATGCGCCTGTGACATAGAGAGAAATATATTAGGCCCTACGACAGCGATCAAAGGGAGAAAAATACATCAAATTTAATCATAAGCTTCCTCCGCACTCTTTCGCACAAGCCTCCGAACCTTCTTCCTGTATCCTATCACCAGACACTTGAGCAAGGAAAAAAAGAGGGGGTAACAATGGCATACCAGCTAAGTCTGTCCGCACTTCCTTAGCTGCGTCGACATTGGCAGGGCTGTCAAGGTTTGGTGTGTCGGACGAAAGGAGAGAAATTACGCTGACAAGCTGAATTTAGAGTCAGGAAGGCGTGGAATATCAAGGCCAAATATGAAGCGCTCGTACAATAGATTCGACTGTGTGTACCGGCATCCACCGTTCGCCAGCATCTTCGTACCCATATTGATCGTCTCCAGGTGCGTGCTTTGAAACGTTAAAAAATGGTGGGCTCAGAAGTTGAATGATATTAACTTACGAGAATTGATACACAGACGGTGCCATCGGGGTAAACTGAGAAAAAGGTTAGCAACGCAGAAGCGTCCGGTCATAGACACTTACTGTTAGGGTGCCACATTGGAGTTATAAACCGCATCTTGGGTGGTAGCAAAGGGAATTCAGGAGGGAAAGAGAGGCGAGCTTTAAAAAATCCCCCTTCACTAAGTAAATCGAGTCAAATATTAGTTGTTGTATCAATAAAATGATGTTTTGGCGACATACTACAGGGTATCAGGAGGCCTAGGTTGAGACAAGCGATAAGTCGACGCGTGAGTGTGCGATGAATGTAAATCGTACCCAATAATGAGGATTTCCCATTCATAGAGATTGTCGTCGTCGACAAGGCCTGGTTCAATGCAGATGGTATCAGGTCCTTGAGATCAAAGGTAAGATTAAAGGCTCACCCGCTGAGAAGCCTTCGACGGGGCGCTTGGTGAGCTCCGCGAGCTGCCTCCGAAGAAGAATGGTGTTGGAGGCTGACATCGACGAGGATGGCCGTAGAGGATGTTGTACTATTAGTGGCAGTGGTCGGAGGGCAATGCTTCCTGGTTCCAGATCAGTCCTTATATAACTCGCTACACGTGACCGATTGACGATCGGGAAAGTATGGACGACCCTTGAATTTCTGCGCACTGCCCAGTGACTCCCCGGAAGTCAAACTAACATATCGAAGGATCCCACGCATCACAGTTAAGTACACCATCTGGCACTATGAAGAAAACTGATTTTTTTCCCTTGTCCAGGAAGCTCCTTTCTCCAACCTTTCTCACTCATCGACCAGGGTAGACAAGAGTTGACACATACACACTCAGGCACAGCGTCACGAAGTGACGATGTGTCGCTGATGTCCCATCAAATTGAATGCCGGAACTTGCCACCGAGAGAATTTTGAAACTCCGAAGCATCTGCCGGTTAGGACCTTAGTTAGCGTTAGGTTAGCGTTAGGTTAGCGTTAGGGTTTGGGTTAAGGTTAGTGTTAGGGTTAGGGGGATATGTTTTTTTTCGCGCGGTAGCGCGTTCTTGAGTGAGGTTAGGGAAGTTAAAACTCCGCCTGCCGGGAGGCAGCCGAAGCACGTCGTGTCGCATCTCCCATCTGTGGAGTGTGTTGCATCTTGTATATCCTCC
>Ga0307517_10010064_pt1 | contig 13289 bp, 14 predicted proteins | sample 23_EM_MG_FD_194515 | JGI IMG/M metagenome (GOLD analysis project Ga0307517, IMG submission 194515) | Populus trichocarpa ectomycorrhiza microbial communities from riparian zone in the Pacific Northwest, United States - 23_EM | ecosystem: Host-associated > Plants > Roots > Unclassified | place...
GAGCAGAGAGTAACGGTCTTGGTGTCACCTGGCTCGAATCTGATCGCTGTACCTGCAGGAATGTCGAGTCGTTTTCCGTAGGACCTGGCGCGATCGAAGGACAGACGGGGGTTAGTTTCGATGAAGTGATAGTGTGATCCAATCTGCAGCCCTTGATTTCACATCGGATGCGACATGCAAGTAGGACATACTCACCTGCACCGGTCGGTCCCCGTTGTTGGTGACCTTGATTCGGACTCTCTCGCGACCGTGGTTGATCACGATACGTTCGTCCTTGACTATGATAGCACCGGGAAGAGCGTGTGGCGCATATACGGACGGTTCGGGTGCCGGGAATAGATCATTGGACGGGACAGGCAGGAAGGAACCATATAGTGCGTCCGCGAGGTTACCGAGCTCGGTGCAGATGGGGTCATGCACGGTTACGAGGAACACTCTGCACAAACAAATTGGTACGGCCTCGGGCAAAGGTAACTCGATCATACCCATCGGGGAATGTTCCCTCGACCTGGATATCATGGACCAAGGTCTCGACGCCGGGATGGACGTGCCTTCGTCCCAACAGAGTTTTTCCGTGCTGCATGAGCTCCGCGACGGAATGATTTCCATCTCTGATACGCTCCTGGAGTACAGAAGCTATGAGGGCGATTGCCTCCGTCCGGTTGAGGGTGAGACCCCTAGCGAGTCTTTTTTGGGCGAGAGAGCCAGCCTGGGGCACGGTCAACGTTCGTTCGCAAGACACAGTGAGATGGCCAACGGACCTGGTGAAGGAGGAGTTTGTCCTGTTCTCGCGGGGGAATCCTCATGGTTTGGGGCTAAGAATACGATTCGACTCTTATCTCCGTCCCCGTATCCATGCCCGCGTGCGATATCTCCCGTGCAGATAACTGCAGATAAGCAATACATACAAATTGTTGAATGGAAAGCGTGGGAGTAACGTGACCTCTGCGCTCTCTCAGCCACCGCCATCATGTCCCAGTCTGCAACCGTCCTCGTCTCAACGTTCGCGCCGTTCTCGACTCTCTGTTTCTCCGTCCCTTTGGATACACCCTTTGATGACCTGTACGACTTCTTGGCGGAGAAATATCCGGAACTACCGAACCCGCACAACTTATTTCTGCGGCCGACTTCCAACTTCGTTCCATCTGCCACAACCCCACTTTCGTCCTTTCCGCAGAATGGAGGGCCGCGCGAGATCTCTGTCCAGCTGCTGCCGAGGTTACTTGGAGGGAAGGGGGGTTTTGGGTCCCAGTTGCGTGCAGCTGGTGGCAGGATGAGCAGCCAAAAGACGAGCAACAATGACTCATGTCGGGACCTCACGGGGAGGAGACTCAGTACCATCAAGGAGGCTAAGAAGTGCGTTATTCTCGCCATTTGGAAAGTTCAGATTCTGACTGTGTCTCAGGCTTGCCGAGTATATTGAGAGCGAACCTGTTCGGAAGAAGGCAGAAGCCGAGGCTAAGAAGGCGAAGTTAGAAGCCCTCGAGAAGAGGTTGGGGATCTTGAAGGATGGTGAATCCAGTGAAAACAAGAAGCGGAGGCTGGATGATGATGAATACATCGAGCAATCGAAGGAGATTGTCGACAACGTGAAGAGCGCGGTTTCAGCTGGTATTATTCACTCTCGCCACTTCCTGAGGTTATCTCACTAATTCTGAGCTGCGTAGCTTTACTCAAGAAGAAGAAGAAAGCCAAAATCAATCACGACTCCTCTAAGTCAGCCGGCGCTCCAGGTCCCTCATCAGAGGCCACTAAACCTCCCGTCAAGTCCGTTGAAACACCTGTAGAGACAAAGTCTGTGACAGCCCCAAATTTGGCTGCCGTTGGTGCTTGATTTGTGTGTCACTCGTCTCTTGCCACAATTGTATTCCCTTGCACCTCTCCCTGTGCCCTCGACCTCCAATGATATTAGGCAGTATGACATCCATTCAAACGAGAATCCACCTAGTCCTGGAGAACGGTATTACCTCTGGGCCCATCCCTGCGGCCCAATGTTGCCACTGTTCATCTCGACGCGGATCCCTTTGCCCCCGCGTGCTACCCTGGTGATCCCCTGGCAACGAGGCTTGTATGCATACCTCTTTCGGTCGGGGGGCCGTTATAAAGGATAGTGGTTTCGCTGTGGGATGAATGACTTTGGTATCTGTTGGGTGTCTCTTCGGTGTCTCCTGGAGGGGGATGGAAGACCTACGGACCCTCTCGGCACCCTCTCAGGGCCGCTTATGACCACTTCCTGGCTCCAAAGATGTTGGTTGTTGAATCGACTATTCCTGAGCCACATAGACCCGATAGAGCCTTGCTTCTCTGCGTTGGCGATATCCGAACTCCTGATGTCTAACCACCGCGATTATTCCCCACCTTTTATTCATCTGCCCCAGAGTTCTGGGAGGAAGTTATTGTTGGTTCGGGTGTTGCAGGAATTCTGACCTTCCTGGACTGGCAATTGTATGTTTTAGTTCTACACAGACTTAATCAGCAACTGAATGCCCTTCTCTTGCTTCGGGTGGACAAGTTGCCGCATCGTCTTCGGTATTATCGGAGGCGCTGGCTACCTCATCTGCCTCTCGTTCTTCCCAAGTCTAAGAAGCCCAAGGCTGCCGTACCCCGGGGGGTCGCCACTACTAATGTAGGTGGATACGAGGAAGAATCGATCCCCTAGTACCGCTTGAAGAAGGCGGGAAAGTGTGGCGCAGTTACCAGCGACGCCGAGACCAGTGGTAGAGGGGCGTCTGGTAAGGAGGGACTCAAGAGGCGCAAGGGAAGGAAATGAATGCTACGTTGTCCTGTACTTCCAGGTTGCTTTTACGGTAATGTCACTTGAACGGGCGGGTACCAGTATTCTTCTGACAATCGCCTTATTTTGTTCGTTGCTCTTGTATACGCGGTACGATCAAAACCCCCGGTGATCAGGCCGACACGATGGAGGCCAAACTGCCCATCTGAACAGATATTTACATAATGTCTAACAAGCGATCAAACCTGCCCTAGACCCACGACCTCCGCCCGGATATTGTCGACGAAATCCCCAGATTCGTCCACCGTAGTGTCACTTTGGGTCCCACCTGCCCGTCGCACGATTCTCCCCCCTTGAAAACACCGCTTCGAGCGGGGAATACAGCCTCATGTTCATCCCTGGTTTCGTGTGTCAGACCCACACTCCCCGGCTGGCGTTGGTCGGCGCGTCTCCCATTGTTCTACCATCCGGGGATGACCCTACTAATGCTAGTGTGATCTGGGGCTCTGTAACAGATAATCGTCGTATGCTGTTGGATACACGAAAGAACCCTGTTTCGACATCTGAATGATTCTAATCTTGAAGACCCGTGGCCGTGTCGACTCAGATCCCCTATGAGGGAAGGAGGTGGGCGCCAATGGAGTCTGGGGAACAATCATCACGTGACACGCCTCTTGTGATTGGACTGCCATCACAAAGTTCAACTGTTCAACCCACCGCTCAAGCGTTCATTCTTCGCCACAATCGCGTCGGGAGCATTTATTCCCCTCGTTCGGCGTTATCGCCTGCAATCTTTGCGAGGAGATAATCTCTTCTGAATCGATCTCGCGTTGATTTGGACCCAGTGACATTGCCTATCCTTTCACCTTTGTGTGCCACGTGTCGTCTGGGGGTCGGAGAGCCCCCTCACATATCTGTGAGCGAAACTCCTTCCCTCTTACAACCACGGACCTTGCTCACCATGACCACTAGACCGTTCCATTCATCCCCTCCAAAATTATCCCCTCGGGGTTACGTCCCCCATAGCACCGACCCGACTCCGCTCGTCAAAGCACGCCAAAAACGCCTACTGGAAGGCATGAGCGGCTACTTTCTGGGGCCCATGGATCCTGCCGAATTCATGCGCTCTTTCATGCCCATAAATTCTTCAGGGATTGGCCACTTTCCTGATGAGATCGACTTTAGCCTGGTTTATAACCAGCGTAATGAAAGATCAATGTATGATCCGTTCGTAAGGCAATCTCTCACCAAACAGTAACAACCATGCTGATGTGTATCACCACACAGATCAAGATTGCAAACACAGTCTGCACCAACTTTGTGGCAAAGTTCACCGGGGATCGAGCAGATCCCAACACATCGCTCAAACCTGATATTACGTTCCTCTCCAAAAACAACCCCGTGAACCTCCGCAAGGACTTCGATAAAGCCTCTCCCATGACTTCATTTCAGAATATGGAATTATTTGTTGAACTCAAGCATGAAACACAATGCGACCCATTCCAAGACGAGACAACTGCGGCAGTGGACTTCACGATAGAACGGAGTTCGATCAACGGGGATAATACCAGGGGGCAGTGCACTCTCTATGCGACAAACCAACTCGCCTACCAGCACAGACTTTTCGCTTTTAGCCTAGTCATTTGCGGAAAACGCGCTCGGTTCCTCCGTTGGGACCGAGAGGGCGTAATCGTCTCCGCAGGGATCGACTGTTCAACAAACCACAACCTCGTCATCGAATTTCTTCAACGATTCAATCAGATGACCCCCGAACAACGAGGTTTAGATCCCACCGCGACTCCCGCTACGCCAGAGGAAATAGAAGCTTTCGAGTCTGTCGTGGCGAATGTCGAAATCGAATCCTTGAAGCATTCTGTCGGTGATCAGGAAGCCTACCCACGTTTCCGTCTCGAAATTCGCGATGCTCATGACGAGGTATCCCGTTACGTCGTCGGGAAGGCCCTCGATTATAACCTAGGTGTAGTCGGACGTTGCACTCGAGGCTACCTCGCACTTGACCAGTCCACAAACCAACCTGTCTTCCTCAAAGACATGTGGCGTCCAGATGTACAAGGGGTTGAACCCGAACATATCTGGTACGAGAAGTTGACAGTGGCAAGTGTCCCACACCTGGTCAAAGTTAAACATGGGTCCGATGTGATTCAGTCCACCTCAACATCAACCCTCGATTACTACGGTACGGCCCCTCCAAAATCTACCGAGACGACAAGCCGGCAAGGGGCACAACGAGGGTTGACCCACCGTCTCGCGAGTTTTTTCGATTCGCGGGAAACAAAGTTACGAGGATACGTCCACTACCGACTGGTCCAGACCGAGCTCTGCCGACCGCTCTCAGAGTTCACAAACTCAAAACACCTCGTTTCGGTAGCATTGGACTCACTGAAAGGTTGGGACACTAGGCCTTGCTTTGACTCCACTTCTGATATATTGGGCCATGTAGCTTGCGTTTCTGCATTTTCAGATGCCGGTCTCTTCCACAGAGATGTGAGCCTCGGGAATATCATGATCGGCCCTGACAACGAGGGGAGGTTAAATGACTGGGATCTGTGCCGGGGCGTAAGCGTTGAAAATAGCTTGGAAGGTCCTCGAACGGTAAGAGGGCGTTTTCGCACGCCAGTGCCAGAGCTGAGCTTATTCTGCAGGGAACGTGGCAGTTCATATCGACCAGGTTACTTGAGTGCCCCGGCTCGAAGCACACACTAACCGATGACCTCGAGTCGCATTTCTTCGTCCTCATGTGGGCTGCACTTCATTGGGTCGAGCACGACAAGGCCGGGGAAATCGATATGAAACTCATCTTCGACCAACAACGACCATTGGCTCATGGTATCGTCGATGGAGGTATGGGAAAATCGGAGATGTACAAAACCAAGCAGAAGGAACTCCACAGAGTCCAATTCGCTTGCAAGCCGTTCAACAAACTGTTCTGGAGGCTTTGGGAGCTCTTCTCCGACTACAACAAACAGCGATGGACAGCCCCTGGCAAGTGGGAAGGAGACCCCGACTCTGACGTGGACTTGGACGAGGACCCAGGTTCTGGCGCAGAGCCTGCACCGAGACCCGAACCATCGGTGTCACCAGGGAAGATGATCAAGCTTTTCGAAGCAACATTGAAACGGCCGGGGTGGACGGATGACAAAGTCGCAGACCAGTTCCCAAGAGCTAGCGGCGGGGCTGTCTCACGTGCTGCTCTCCCGAGGATGGATAGTGTGGATAATCGTGCTGACCCAAACCCGGCCAAGAGGCGGTGGATCAGCAAGAGCTTAGGGTACGATCTGGAGCCTGGGGTACTGGTGAAGCGAGCAAAGCTAGAGTGACAGACTAGTCGGTAAACTTCCCAACGATCGTCGACAACTATAGTTTCTTCATGGAGCTTAACGGCTGCTACCGCAGGGAAGCGGGTATAATATCCGAGTAGAGGATTTGAACGTAGTGCCTTCGCGGGGCCAGGGGATCCGGCCACCCCCGTGATAAGTACGGAAGAACGATCCTCAAAGATGCGTCCCATGGTTAGTCGTCTTGTCAACTAGAGGGATTAGTGGTTGGTAAGGCCAAACCAGAATACTCCGCGACTCGTGCCTTGGACCGGAGGCCTAGGCGAACGCTCAACTTGCAGCCAAAAATGGATCGGGTGGCGCCGCACCCGGCCAGCCCTCCCTTTACGTCTTTCAAGTCCAAATTTAGCACAAAGGAGGGCCAACTACTCCCAACCCTAAGGGTTAGAGTTAGACCCTAGCAGCGGAAAATCATGCCGCACAACAAGCGGGAAAAGAAAGGTCAAAAAGGAGCGACGCCAGCAGGATTCGAACCTGCGCCCGGAGACCGGAACAGATTTCTAGTCTGTCGCTTTAACCACTCAGCCATAGCGCCTCTTGTGAGTTCTGAAACTTTTAATGTTATATGCAGTTACTTCGACCTCTGAACAAGCTTTCCATCGTTTGCAGAATATCCGCAAAGAACAAAAGTAATTCTGTTACACCATACATTTATGTCGTGCTGCTCTGCTTCACAGGATGTGCTGATGCAATACACACAAAAACAAGTGCGGTTGACTTGGTCGAAAGTGGCCTAAAAATTTCCTATATCTGCACCATCCACGCGGCATATGAATACATTGTACTTATGGACCGCATTGGGCATGGACCTATTCATTGTTCAAACCCCCACATCGTGACCTTATGAAAGACGCGAACAAGTCATACACGGACAACGAGTAGAAAAATACCCCCCGCCCTATAGAGCGGGGAGATCTCCAGTAAATCGGAACGCAAAACTCTGATTACAACTTCACGAGGCCGAGAGAACTCCAATGCACAAGCCACCTCTGGATTTCCTCAGCCCTGACTTCCCTCAGGCCCTCTCCATTTAAAACCGAACACACACCCCTCGCGACTTCCGTGCTGTATGACGACAGCCCGCCGACCTCCAATCCACCACTCTTGTTAAGAGATCCGTAGAATTCCAATAAGCGCAGGGCCGAATGTTCCTGTGCACTTTGGACGGATGTAGACGCGTCTTTCAACTTTGAGAGCCATTCAGGGTAAGATACGAGGGGAACGTCCAATGTCTTGGCAATGTAACCAAAAATGTCGTCCCATCGAGACGCCGTCGGGTTGACGAGGTGGAGGTAGAGAACCGGAGACGTTGACTTGGCGCAAAGCACCTGCACCAGCGCTTTGGCACATGTCCCCGAGGGGAGCAACGGGATGACCTCTCCCAAGGAAGGCAATGACTTGGCAAGTGCTGCGGACTGCACGATACCAGGGATCCACTCGAGGGGGTTCCAGGAACCATTTACTCCGCCGCTAACTTGTCCAACCCTGACTATTATGGGGCGGAGGGGGGTCTGTTCGGCAGCGGCTTCGAGTATCCTCTCGGAAACCCATTTAGATTGGCTGTAGCCGTTATTAGTTGCAGACTCTGGGGCTGCTGGTCCTTCTGGGATAAGGACAAGCGTTTTCGTGACTGTTGGAGCCCATTAGAATTCCAACACGTGCCGAGGAATAGTTAAAGCTGACTTACAACCAAGAACAGCGACGGTGCTGATGAAGGTGAGGCGAGGAGGGGCCGGAAGCTTGGATCTGAGCGCGAAGTTGATCAGGTTTCGAACGCCTGCAATGTTCGGTTCGAACGACGAAAGACCCAAATTGAAATCCACTCTCCAGCCTAAAGTGATGGGTCAGAAACTAGCTTCCCCCGTGCTCTTTCCCACTTACCGATGTGTAGAATGTGAGAGACAGTTGACTCGAGTTCCAACAAGACGTCGTGTCCTAACCCAAAGTTCGGCAAAGCGAGATCTCCCTCGAGGAAGGTGATTTTCGATGAATCGATGATGCTTGGATCACGACCGCGATCCTCCAACGCCTTCTTCTGCCGAACGGAAATGGGCGTAGTCGACTTCCTGGCGAGTACAACGATTCTGGTGACGTTGCGAGACTCGTAGAGTTCCGCCAGCGTGTTGGACCCAATAGCGCCAGTTGTGCCGGTAACTAGGACCGTGTCTCCCTGGGGCGTGGCACCACCGGCGGGTTTATGGGTAGGAAAACCCTGGGTGTATCTGCCCGCAAGGTCGGTCATCTCCTTCACCGTATTATCCAATTGTCGTGAAACGCCAGCCGATGTGAGGTCATGGATGAATCTCCCGAGAGCGGAGATGGTGGGATTCTGATAAACGAAACTCATTGAAATGCCTCTTGTGTTGAGTTTTGTGGTGTCTCTCAGCGCATTCAAAACGGAGTTGCGGATCCAAGTTGCTTGCAAACTGGTCGTAAAGGTGCTAGTTAATATTTGTGATAGAGGTCGGAGGCGGACCGGAACAGACCTGTCACAGCTATGTTGGAAAATATCGTCGTCGTCCTTCACAGGGACCTTGAGCACAGTCCCGATGAGATTCCTAACAAACTCTAAAGAGTTCTCCTCCGTCCATTCACTAGGGAAGCACTTGACGGCCTGAGCTGTGTCGTCCACCGCGTCGTACAACGCGTTGATCTCGGGTTCGTACTCCGCAATAACTGCTTGTCGTCGGGCAGTCAGTTTCACCGTGAGACCGAATGGCTTTCTGGGGGACGAGACCAGGATCATCTGTTTCCAGAGTCCGGGTGATGAGGGTTAGTATCTGGTCACACATAAAGCAACGGGACCCAAGAAAAAACCCCGAGGGAGTGAAAGGAAGGATTACATACCTCTTTGAACACCCTTGAATGTTGTGGTGCGAACTCGTTCATCCGTACAATCGTTGGCCTGTGCGAATCTTGGTCAGGGTCTTTTGTCCGGGCTGAAAAACTGTAATCAACGTACCAGATCCTATTCCTGAATTCAGCCAACTTCTCCTGATCTTCTGGATCAAAAGCGAATTTAGGCTTTGGGTCGATGATTACTCCTGGATTGAATCGCCCACGGCCGAACATCACCGCCGATTCGACGTGGGGATCCCCGTTAAGAATGCTCTCTGAGTACCACTTTAGCACCGGGACTGAAACCGCAATGTGGGCTCGCTACACTACCTAATGGGACTGGGTTTGTCTAGGTTTAAGCGATGCAGGAAAATCCCCTTGTTGTCAGAGAAATCAAACGATCGAGGAGAAGCGATGACGATGGACACGAACCTTTTCTCCCGTGTTGTGCATGAGCTGGTCGTCTGCACGACCAAACACTTTCCAGTAACCGGGGAGGGTAGGATGTGGGACGAGGAGGTCTCCCATCGAGTAGCCATCAGCATCCCCTATTTTGGTGTTGGGGATAGAGACACGGTATGTCGGGGTGGACTGGGCATACGTACGTCAGCGATCCATCCGAAAACGACTGCACAGCGGAGTGTGGAACGGCACCGTACCTCGACCACTACTTCATATGTGCCGTGTCCGTCAGGAATGAAGTGCGTCTTAATTGATGGATTGAGCCTAAACCACTCCCACTCCTTGCTCATCTCCTTTGGCAAGGTCTCGATGATATTGCCCACTTCAGTGCTAGACATCGGTCCCGGGTAAGTCCCAGTTAACGAACAGAACACATTTTCCTACCTTCCGTAAATTTGGATTACAGTGGCTCCCTGGGACACAAGGTAATCCCCGACGGACTTCTTCAAGAGCGCTCCACCACACATCTATTTTTTTCTCGTGAGTCGGGTGGCCAGACAACCATTGTTATGAGAATACCAATCCATGAATTGTTTTGAGGTATTCCAACTTTGCGGGGTCTCTCGCCCAATGTTCCAGAAATAGTGGAACACAGAAGATGAAATCACTGCAACCAGATATCAATATGGGGTCTGTTCCGAATGGGGAAAAAAAACCTCGCTTCACCTCTTTGTCGCGACGGACCCCTCGTAGACCAGATCTGGGGTCGGAAGGGTTGGTGGGACGGTTGGTTTGAACACGGCGGTGGCAGTTCCAACCCCAAGCTAGTTAAAGCAATTATTCGTTCACCCTTGCGACTCGAAGCTTGGACCGGACGAACCATGTTCACCAGAAGAGTTAACGCCATTGCGTGAAACGCCGGTATCGCATGTACACCGATAACAGTACCGCACATGTCACGGCCGCAGTAGTATGGTAAACGTGACCAGCAGACCCAAATACGATTTGTTAAAGTGACAAGCTTTGGGAACGCGACAGAGCCTAAGAACAATAATCGCCATCGTAACTTGCTGACCGCAGACTAAGGTACCTCTACACACCAGAGGAGTGCAAGAGGCAGACTGGGTCGTCCAGGCCCTTGAGTTTAGGTTCAGGAAGGTACTCAAAATTCTCGGAATTGTCGTCCGCGAACAAGTCCTTGAAGGTTGGCATCAACTGAACGGTGGGAACTCCGAATCCCCGTTCCTTCAAGATACTAACCGCCGCATCTGTAAGCGGCTTGAGGTCCAGTGTGGCTACGATAAATTTGCTTTCCGTCTTGTTGATGAGGTGGGCGACAGCAGAAGCGGAATTCCTAGGCGAGATCATGAAGGCTGCACCTTCAGCGCGGACGATTCCGAGCTGGGTGGTGGTGTACGTGATCGTGTCTAGACATCGAGGTGTCAGCGTGGTAAAATGGGAGAACACTGCGGGTGTTTGAATCCTTCTTTACCAGAATTGGCCACCATGGAAATGACGGGCTTCACACCTCCGACCTGTGGTTCCGGGAGTTGGAACAGATCACGTACGTGACGTCCAGCACGATGGATTGCGCGGATCCATGTGGAGAAAGTAATCTGCTTGCGCTCTCCGGGCGCGTCTTCGTAGACATACACAATATGGTTTGGGCTGTGAGTGCGGTGGAAATCGATGATATCTGCCGCGGTTAGACTCAGATCAAGGGGAGGTGGGACGAAGGTAGTGGCGTTGAGGGCTTGAGTGAGAGGTAGGGGGGGGATTCTGTCCGACATGGTACTGCTAGCGGTGTGGGGCGTGACAGCGCTTTATAAAGTTTTCCCTGGAAGGCACCTCCATCGCATTGCAAGCGACCCGGGGTGGGACTCGGAAGAACTGCGTAGGTCCTGTCGTCATGGATTGTTCGCCCTTGTCATTGGGTGCCACTATCGTAGGTGATCGTAAACTTGAGAGATCCGGTCCGCATACATCCGGCGGATCCATCAGCTAAAATAGCCCCACTGTGATTACAAGGCCTAGGACCGACAGGCGGCGGACCTGTAAGCGTAATTACACCAGAGATAGCCGGGTAATGCATAGAAAATAACTGACACAAGAAAAAAAGCATAGAAACCGCTGACAAAGTCGTAAGTGGGAGGAGGGTTGTCAAATAGTGATAAGTAGAAGTCTGACTCGGTAGGGGTTGTGTTGAACACAGCGGTCATCTACCAAACCGTTGTGGATCCGGTAGAAGAGTGAATAACTCTGGGGGGCATCTTCGTTCGCGTTTGGTGGGTTGCGAGAGGAGGATGACAAAGCGCGAGGGCATGTGCCGGGCCAAACAAGTACGGCGTACTCGCACCGAAAAACCAAAAGTCCCTAAGACCCTGGACGTAAACGTCCCAGGAATATGTCCGGCGAGAGCCCCGTATACCTGACGAGAAGTTCAATTAAGCCATAGGAGGTCGAAGGCACGTCGACTGCCAAGTACCGAGCTAGGGTGGGATCCCGACACGGAGGTCCTCAAACCCTGTCGATACCTATGGGACGCGGGTACATCAGTCGCGTTGACAGACAGTTTTATCTTTTCCGGTGTTTCCAGAGAGAACAGTGACGGTGACAGAGTTGGGGCGCCTTCATTACCAAGGAGAACGGAACAGTTCGGAAATTGCCGATACCAGGGGTCGCGGGAGGTATCTGTTCAGGCAGGCATATCATATCGGCCTGGTCGCCCAAGGGCTCTGATTGTACCATGTATACAAGAGCAACAAGCAAAACAAGGCAACTGTCAGGAGAATACTGGTACTCGCCCCGATGCGCTCGTTTAAGTAACGTTACCGCAAAAGCAACCTGGAAGTACAGGATAACATGCCATTTATTTCCTTCCCTTGCGCCTCCTGGGCCCCTCCTTACCAGAGGCCTCCCCACCGCTAGTCTCGGCATCACTGGTGATAGCGCCGCTCTTTTTCGTCTTCTTCAAGTGGTGCTCGGGGATCCACTCTTCCTCGTATCCACCTGAATTAGTAGCAGAGATGCCAGCCGGAGCGCTGACTGCCGGAGGTGCAGCAACCTTGGGTTTCTTGGACTTGGGGAAGAACGAGAGGAAGGCGAAGTAGCCAGCACCTCCGATAATACCGAATACGATGAGGTACGTTGTCCATCTGAAGTAAGAAAAGGGCGTTCAGTTGCTGGTCAAGTCTGTGTAGAATCAAAACATACAGTTGCCAGTCCAGGATGGAGAACTCAGGTTCGACGATAGTTACGACAGAATCGTACGCGGAAACACGGTACTGAGTTTCCTGAGACCCACATCAATGATCGGAGTCGCAGGAACGCAACGAGGAAGACATACGTCAGCGACATCCAGCCAGATCTTCAGCCTGATATCTCCGGGCTAGAAGGGAGGGGAATGAACAACGTCCTTTGACCATCTAGAAATATCGAGTTACCTTGAACCTGAGAGAGACAATCAGTATCCGGGTATTAAAAAGGGGCAAGTTTAGACATACTGGCTGTAGAAGGGGTATTGAATGGGAAGCTTAACACCCCCCGGCAATGGGATTCCAAACTTGGCGGAGGTCGTCTGGCAGAACACCCCGCGTCAGATGGCCGTTATGCAAGAAAAAGCGACGACAAACGTTTTTGAGGAAACGGTCAGTCTCCGGGTGGTGGAAGGAGCCGGCAATGGAGACCAAGGTCACGTTCTGCTTCGTGTTATTCTCGATGAAGAGGTTGATGATATTTCGCTCTCCATTAACCACGTCTGTAGATGTCGATCAGTCTCCCTTAGGGGCCTCGGACGGGGGGGTTGAGAGAATACGTACGACCAAAGGGATTGTCAGAAGAGAAAGAGCCTGTGACCTTGAATTCCGGCTCCGGTTCTGTCACCACTGTCTCTTCGGCGACTGTAGACGGGCGAGAACGTGGGGTGTCACCTCGACGCATTCGTTGGACTTGGGACAATG
>Ga0307517_10010065_pt1 | contig 13289 bp, 15 predicted proteins | sample 23_EM_MG_FD_194515 | JGI IMG/M metagenome (GOLD analysis project Ga0307517, IMG submission 194515) | Populus trichocarpa ectomycorrhiza microbial communities from riparian zone in the Pacific Northwest, United States - 23_EM | ecosystem: Host-associated > Plants > Roots > Unclassified | place...
TTGTTTGTGACTTCGTTGGAGAAGGGGGCTCATTGCGTGGTGCAGAGGTGAAGGGACGATTCGGAGACCATCTCCTCTGTGGCTTTTCTGTATTTTCGGGGCCGTTATCGGAACCCGGAGATGCGGTTCCGCTCCATGTAATACTGGGAATATCGCCAGTACTATCAATGAGCCTACTGCTGCTATCGCACACTCCAACAAGAAGGTAAACCTCATGCCCTCCGTCGCCTCCGTACCGCTTGTGAACCCATCACGTACGTCAATCGACGGACTCGGATGTGATGCTCTTATGTAATAGGTTTGATTTTCGACTAGAAACATTTTGGGATCTAACAAATGTTTATATTTAAGCAGGAGGCAATGCGTCTCCAGGAAATGTCCCAATCCCGACTAAACCGACATGCCAAATCAATAACATGCACGTCTCTTTATCCTCTTCCATCAACTTTACCATCAACTTCATCTAGTCCACCAGGACCAACGGTAGTAAGATCAACATCAAGGGTGTAGTTGCCGAAGTTGGCGGAGTAGGGATGGGGAGGGTGGATCGACGCTATGTGGTCGACGAAAGAGGGTTCGTGGATGTGTTATTGGGAGGAGGTTGAAAGCTGAGCGCTGAGCTTGCGGGGTTGCTTGTTGAGGAATTGCTTGAGGAGCCATCATTGACCGGGAAGTGGGAGAAGGAGTAGCGAGGTTTGGTAGGGGACAGGGATGAGGAGGGAGCTGGGGGGAAGAGAAAGAAGAGACGCCGTACCCTCAAGAACATCGGAGCCCTCAAACTTATGGAATCTTTTTTCTTTGTTGGTCCATCCCAAGTCTTATGTCGCTGCCGTCCATTCTTTCTGGCAACACTGTGAAGTCACAAAGACCTGCTCCTCGGAGTTGCACCTCTGTCCTTGGGTATTGAGACTGCTTGCAGTCACCACTCTCATCAACATCACCATTGTACTACCAACAAAAAAATTCGACACGCGAATTTCGGCGAGAACGAAGTCCGTCCATTCCATGGATAAGGGCCAAATGTAAGATTATTAGGCTATTGGACTTTGTCTGACTAACATCCAGAAGGTACCTCCACCCGGTTCCGTCCTGGCGCTCGGTTGCCGTAATAGTGGTGGGCATTTTCTCATAAGATTTTGACCATTTGAGTTCCTCGTTTGCCTCTTTGTTTCCGCAACGGGTAAGTACATTGAAGCCACGTATTCTATTGACTATTAATCTGGCCTTCACTAGTTCACTTGTCAGATGTCAATGGAAACCCTCCTCGTCGGACGTCGGCCCCTTCCGTCTGCTTCTGCTTTCGAAACGGGGTGGGGTGCCCTGGGCCTGAGCTCCTCTAAGCCCTCCTGCAGTCCGCGTTAGAAACGAGGAGGGCGTCCTCCTCATCGCCCCTCCTGCCGTCCGCCGATTTAACCTGTTTTGTCTGGATTTTTCTGTCACAGGCTGTTTCCGAGCTGTTTCCAGAAATTTCATCCGGATTTTACCGGTATTGTGACCCTGGTCCCTGGTCCTGAATTAGTTACTTATTGGGAGCGGTGTTACGCAAATCTGCCGCTTTTCATGACTACTTAAGTAACTCTCAACGGCCTTGCTTGGCCATTCTTTCCTTCTCCCCTCACAATGACTGACTACAAGTCTGGTAAGAGTCCAAGGTCGTTGACAGTCTATAGGCGATTGAATTCATTTGCTTTTGAAGGTCAGGATTTTGCTCAAACTGGCACCACTCTGCAGCCTCTGCCTACTGCTCAGGTGCAAATCAACTTGACCATGACTGTGTTTTATATTGATCCATGAGTCCTCGCACTTTAGGTTTCGGGGCCTCACCCCTCATTCAACAATCCGTCATTGAGGTAGGAGGCTTGTCTTTTGTTTTACCTTGTCCAACATCCTCTAGCCAAACTCCGACTGGCCAATACGCCCCAAATGGCATTCAACCCAACCTTGGAGCCTTCCAACCCCAGCTTGGTGCTTATTCCCCGCAAGCGCAGGAGTCGCCCCAGTGGACGGGACTGGTACAAGCCCAGAGAGTACAGCAGTTTGTCAGTGCGGCACCTCTTGGAGTTCTCAGTTCAGGAGCAGCGGTGGTGGACTGTCCTAGATGTAATGTGAGGGGGGTCACAAGGACATCGTATGTGGCAGGAAATACTACACAGTATGTCTGATTCTTGGATTGTTGTCACGTACTGATTCGATGATGTTCGTTTAGTCTCTGGGCACTGGGTCTATGCATCTGTGTGCTCTTGCCTTGCATCCCTTACTTGATGGATTCTACGAAAGATGTTAATCACCACTGCAGCAACTGTGGTGTGCAACTTGCTACGTGGCATCGTAGCGGAACTGTACAAGTAATGGTATGACCCCATATACCAAAAGTCGCCTCGGATCTGGACTTTAAGCTTTATATTTAGAACTTGGAGCTTATGAAATTTATAGTCGGACTTCTGTGCGTTATCATATCCATATGTAGACAAAAGTTCTCGTTTCTCGCACAACAGTGTCACCGTTGGACGGTCTGAATTTTGCTTTTACATAATTCTAAGATACTCAAAATAAGAAGGCATTGTTTTCGGTTTGAGATTATTCCGCAATAATCCCGCATCAAACTTTCATTTCGACCATTTTTGCTATCGTGCCAGTTTCTTCGATCTCTCTCTCCTTTCCTTCATTTATTACCGAGGATGGACCACCAGATAGAGGTGACGCGCGTTATACATCCTAGCCTCGATGGTGTGACGTTCAAATTCATAGTACGATTGAGTAATCAGATCTGCGATGTGTTGTGCTCCTTTTCAGTGGGGTCGCAGTTGGATCCGGGAGTCCCAGATCGTTCGGGAACCTGTATGATTCACGTTTGCTCTTTTCATAACTGCAGTCCGTCGCCTCAAAAAAAATTATTCCAGTTGATAATCAACCTATTAAAAAAGTCCTCTGGCGAGGTAGATCATGGTCTACAATGCACCAACGGCTGTCATGTCCTTTCACTATTAGGAGTTCCCGTGGCCAGTGTCTCTAGGTCATTGACCAGGATCATGATACCGTGTTACCTTTCTTGCAGAAGTTGCGTCGTGCAATATCACCATGCATATCCTGCAGAGAAAGAGCATGCCTCTCCCTCGTCTGGGTGTCGATTTGGCCATGTTCGGGAATTGCATTATCAATATCTGGAAGAGCAAGGAGTCTCAGGAGTCCCCAAACATAGTAATATCTATGGACTCGTGGGATAAAGACAGTGCTGTGGCGCCATGGCGTTTCGTAGTTTCGTACCTCCCGATCGAGCGCCTCAATCGGATCTCCTCCCTGAAGAAAACCGTTTTTGCAAAAGATGCCCTCTCCGGTACATAAGTATTAAATAAAGTAAGCGCTCTTCTCCAGTGTTCAAGTTGTCACGATGTCACATGAACATGACTGTACGCGTTCGTTGAACTTCAAGTTGCCGGGCACCTCTCCCCAATCTCTGCCTCTTCGTGACTCCTCAACAGACAACGATGACCTTCGCCTCATTTGATTGAAAAAGAAGAGTTCGTGTTTTGCGTTTACACAACATTGACAACCATGCATCAGGTGGCCAATAAAAAAGTACCGACTTTGGGGTGTTTGTGGTTAAGGAACAAAGAAGCAAACTTGGAGAATGATATTTACGGGAACAAAGCGACTACGATATCTCTTGCTGTTCCATGTGTCTGCCGCCAATAAGTCATGGACAGTGAAACATGCCCGCAAACCTTCGATTTCTAATACTCGGCTCACCGTTGGGCCTTGACTGCAATGGTATAAATCGATATTTCAGAATTATGTGATTCATATCCAAATGGTAAACAACGACCTTGTCGTATTGATTAAAAAGTCTCAAGGTTTGGTTTCTGCAGGAACAGTGATTTGAGCAATTTGACTCAGTTAGTTCCAAGATAACAGACGCTCGTACCATCAAGATATCCCTTCGCAAAAGCGACCCTCGATTGAAGGTCCTTAATTTCCTCCCCAAGTTCAACAAACGGGATTTCCAGCTCCCTCAAGATGCCACGAAAGACATTAAGGTTTTGACCCCGCTCATCCATGCTGCGCACCCCATCGTCTACTAGCCACTCTGCCACGGGCTTGAAAAGGACGAACTTCCCTTCTTTGTACCATCGTAGAACTGCTTGGAATTCGGGTGTCTCCACCAGAACTCGCTTCCTCTGTCGTCCATCCTCCTCATTTGCCGCAGTGATAACTGCGTAGGCGACTGGGTCAATGGCGGACCTGTCACTAAGAACTGTTTGGGAGATACTACGACGAGCCACAGCTCTGGCCCCCAGCTCTTGTTCTAACTGCGCCTTCAAAATTGTCCACTGCATCTCTATATTCCTGCTCTTAAGTCAAACACCAGTTTTCAATCGGACGTCAATACCGGATTCACATACCCTATAGTTTTTTTTGAGAAGTCCGTGTTCTTCATTACCATTCTCGCAACTTCGGTGACGCACTGCCCAGGATCCAATCCCATGTCCTCCATGACAGCGCGGAATAAGGTGGATTTGCCCGTTGAAGATGGGCCGATGAGATAGAGGGAATTTACAGTCGACTTGTCTTCCATTTCAGTTGCGAGGACGGTAGACCTTCCATGGCACGTGTCCTGGTGGCCCATTCAATTAAGCGCCCAGGACCGGGATGACAGATGATAAGCAGACTTGTCCTTTCCACTCAGCCACAGGGTGCAGTCATGATTCGGAAGACTATCCTCCTCGAAAACCCCCTTCCCGATCAGAAGGAATGGGAGTTCAATGTTCCACAAGATCAACTTGAACTTCGGAAACCCGGGAAACCATCTGGCAAGATTTTTGGCAAAAGGATCACCTTCACTGCAACTGCGATCACCTTGGAGATTGCAGAGCTTCCAAATAATAGGATCTTGCAAGATGATGATCCTTCCAAGTTCATCGCGGTCTCGTTTGGGGGTCTGAGATTCCCTGACGCCTTCCTACGAGTCACAGCCGAATACATCCAGAGATTGATGGAGGCCGGTTTGTACCTGAATGGCGTACAATATCGTTTCTACCATCATAGCAATAGTCAACTGGTGAGTGCCTGTATGCCTTCACCGTGACAAATCTCAGGCGTGTTACTACAGAGGGAACGAAGTTGCTTTATGCGCATCGCGAACTCCGATGCAGAGTTAGATACACGGATTTATGCATTGGGGGAGTTCAAGAAAATCAACAACATTGCCAAACGTCTGTCAATTCAATGAGTATGCACCTGCGTTGTCTCTCATTTGACCTTATACAGGTGCCAAGAGGATTGGTTTGCTGTTTTCCGGAGCATCCTTGGATTTCAAGCTCGATCCACGCTGTACGTTGGATATCCCTGACATAACAATTGGAGAAACTGTCTTTTCGGATGGGTGTGGGCTTATGGCGAGATGTCTTGCTATCCAAGTGGCAAAAGCGAAAGGCATCAAGTTCAGAAACAAGAGGTACACGCCAACGATCTTCCAGATAAGGTTGTTCATTTCATATTATACACCATTTCAGTATTTTAATGTTATGATTCAAAGATACCTCGGATACAAGGGTGTTTTGATGCTCCATCCACAGCTAGAAAAACACCTCGTCCACTTCCGAAAGAGCATGAAAAAGTTCAACACCAACACCACGAACACGTTTTCCGTCGTCGACTACTCGACACCTTATGCTTTTGGAAGGCTGAACAATGATATCATTGTCCTCCTTTCCAGCTTGGGAGTCACAAACGATGAGCTTCTCGCGAAACAGGAAGAATACTTCCAATGGATCGAAGACGCGGCAACGAACGCTTTGCGAGCAGTTGACTTCCTTTCGTGTCTTGGAAGGTACGAAGATGCAGAGCGGGTGTTGCTCGATGGGTTAGATGATCCGAAAGTCTTTGAGAGGGTGCAGGGTGCCCAGAAGAGTGAGATCACGAAATTTCGAAAGGGAGAGTCTGAGAAGATAAGAACCAGGATGATAATCCATAAATCGCGTCTCCTCTACGGTGTTTGCGACCCTTACGGAGTGTTGCAGGAAGGCCAGGTCCACGTTCGTATCACCACTGAGAATGGTGCGCAGACACTGATCAACGCGTCCTTGCTGGTGGTCCGAAACCCGTGTCTTCATCCAGGTCTCCTTCTCACAAAATCCTTGGCTGATTTTCAAATATACTTATTAATTTATAGGTGATTGTTTAAAACTCCGGGCGGTACACCACCCTAGCCTGGCACACCTCATCGATTGCATCGTTTTTGCGGGTGTTGCTCGCCCAGATCATCCTTCTGCACCTTCCATGAGTAGCGGTGGTGATTTAGATGGTAACGCAGGATCTCCAATGATCAGATCGTGACGACGCGACTTACCTTAGGTTGTCTTTAGGTGATCGATATTTTGTATGCTGGGACCCTGACATTGTCCCTCCGACCGTTGTCGAGGTAAGTTCGATCCACACATTCCAAGCCAACTACGTTTCCAATTCTTTATAGTCATATGACTACCCACCCAACAAAGAACGCACGAAGAAAGATATCACGCGCAAAGACCTTGCCACGCATTTTGCAATGTACAACAAGTGAATCGACCTTCCCTGCTCGGTTATCAGGTTATAGGCTAACTTTCTCCTAGTTCCGGATTGGCTCGAGTCGCCGTCCTCCATCAAAAATGGCTCCGGTTTAAACCCGAAGGTGCTCTTAGTCCAGAATGTCAAGAACTGAATGCATTACACTCCCAGTCTGTCGATGGAGCGAGAATTAAGATTCCAGATCGTTTGTCTACGCCCCCGGAAACGAACGAACCTTTCATATTGGATCTCCTCGCAGATGCGGCCGAAACATTTTCCAAACGATTCTGTGAATCACTCCCCGTGTATGAAATGGCGAGAGATCTACCCAAAGACGATGCGATGCTTTATATTCGCCAACTATTGCGTGGGGAACGGCGTGCCTTCTCCGAGTTCGAGATGTTCAACATGGCTGTTGTCATCGCAAGGAAGAGGGGAATTGACCTCCGCCCCATGCTTCCTTATTTGGATTTTGGAGCGTTAACTGCTGAGCAAAAGCACATTGTCAGTTCAACTCTTGGGCTCACTCCTGAAGAGGACCGATATGTTTGGAACTCCTTGCTCTGGTCAGATATCTTAACGGACCGAGACCTGGAACAAAGGAATTTAAAAGCTAGAATTCCCCTTCAGAGGTTCTATTCTTCGAAAAATAGCGGGCTCAAATCGTTTTGGCAATATCTGAAGATGTGTTTGCACGATTTTACAAGAAAGTTGCTGATTCTCAAGGTCAGATGCCTCTGTGTAAAGAGACACAAACATAACTGAAATAGGTGAATTATAGGTAGATAATCGCTTTGGAATCGGGATCTTCATCCGAGGAGAAATCCCTTGGGATGAGGACGTTCCAGTGAATGACAACCGACGCATTGTCGTTTGCTCTTTCATGCCAAACACCTCTGGACCGATGTCAACCTATCGCCCTTGTTCAACTAACTACATGCTATACGTTGGGAACAACGCTGTTCAGTTGTTCGCGAAGCAGAGGGGTGACACGTTCGTATTCATAAACCGTCCTCCGGAAGCCTCCGGAGACGATGTCATTACGAGCATCGCTTTGCAGAAGATATCCGTTCCAGTTCAGAGAGTGGGTTGTTTTCTACGACGGTTCGTGCTGCACCTCACCAGATTATTTATGGCTTTAGCAAATCGGAAGGGTGAATCGATCCCCAGTGACCGGGATTGAGCTTCACGTCATTTCGAATAGGGATCGCGTTGCACATCAATTGTTCGACTTGTACTTTGAACAGTGAGAAATTTACATTTCCTAATCTATACATGAAATTAACAGATTTACCTTCTAGCGTTGCAACAGAGGCTTACATCAGCAGACTCGCTCAGCAAAAACTGCCATACACCCTCAACAATCTCGAGGAAGTAGAATGGAACGAAGATGACCGCATGTGGATAAGAGAATTATTCATCCCAAGGGCAACCAAAGAGAAATTTCAATCCGTACTTGAGAACAAAGAGATTAAGGACGTTGAAAAAGTTCTTGCATTATCCCTCGACCATCACGCATCCTACGAGTTGTTTTGGGCATTCTCTACGATCATCACCCCGATCGAACGAATGAACGTCGATGTGACCAGGCAGTGGATTGAAAAGCACCCTCCCCTCGTGTACTGTCTTTTGCAGACACACCCGCCGACAAAGGACGGCTTCGTGTCCCCTTACCTGGTTGATCTCGAGTTGACAATCATTCAGAGCGTTATCAAGTCTGCCAACCAATACGGTGACGTTTCTCTGGTCACATTGGAGAAAGTCGCGGCAAGCGTTGGGAGGGTCTCCATGGACGACTATCTCCACCTTCTGATGTTAGCTTCATTTTCAGCTCGGTCTTCCGGACTTATTCAGGAAATTTTGCTCGTCCTTCATGAATGTCGTTGGGACATCATATCTCAGTCGCCATTGATGGAGTACGCACATAAGCACGCTCTTGGAATCATGTTTGACCGATCAGAAGAAGCCGCAGATGAATGCCCTTGCAACGACCTGGGGCAACCGAAAAGGGTGAGAGGAAGAGGTCCACCTCCGATTGTTCGTTTGTTCCCAGTCCCAGATGATCCTACCCAAGCTGTGGCGCATGTCAGGGTCGACCAGCCCACCCCAGTCAGGATTCATTCCCATGTCAGATTACAAGCAGTCTCGGACCCAGAGAAGGGCTGGGTCGATGGGAAAGCGGTTGTGGATGCGGTTGTGGTAATGGCAAAGACAGGCGAGATGAGAATGGAATTGCAGTACCCGCTTCCTCCCGAATTTGCACAGATGCAGTGGAGGATGTATAATGCTGGAAGTGTGGGTGAGCCATGCTGATTGCTACCCGCGTTAAACTGCATTGACCAGACCTGGTTTGAAGCCACGGCAAGGGCTATGATGGACGCCGTCCGGAGACTTGTCAGCGAGGGTTCAGGTTGTTGTTCCTTCAGTAACCTGATCGTAGGGAAACACCAGAGTGGCACAGACATTGCAACCGAAGGGGACTCAGATGCTGGCGATGTCACCAATAACGATGACTGTGAAGAACATGGGTTGAACCCGAACCAAGTCCGGGCAGTGAAATCGTCTGAAAACCCTTTGGCGCTGGTTTGGGGCCCACCAGGTATCATGAAAATTCCGAGGTATCCTACACTCTAACTATTTTCCAGGCACTGGGAAAACCACTGTAGTCGTGAAAATCCTCTACAGGCTCGTCAAAGCTCTAGGTGAGGATGAGAAGATCCTTATGACCGCTTCCACTCATAACGGTATGTTTCTATCACATGATAATACTATGCCACCCAGCATACCTTTTATCTAGCTGTCGATAATGTTCTGGAACGTTTTATCAAGCTGAATGAAGAACAAAACCTTCTCTCTAATGACAAGATTTTACGCGTCGCCACAGATAATTCGAAGGTCAACAAAGAACTCCAGGGTTTCACGATCGACGCTCGCGTGGGAGGAGACATGAACGAGAACAACCGATTGGTCAAGGCAGCCCTGGGACGTGTTAAATCGGCGAGGATCGTGTTCACCACCTGTGCAGGAGCTGGGCTCGGGATACTTAGAAAATTCGATTTCGAGATTGCGATAATCGACGAGGCATCGCAGGTTACCGAGGCTTGTGCCCTCATTCCTTTGGTTAAGGGTTGTAGGAAAGCAGTATTAGTTGGGGATCAGTAAGTGTTAATGTTCGGTATCGGTCTCCTGTCCTCATTCGTTTAGTGTTCAACTTCGCCCGATGGTTCGAAACATGGCAAAAGTCCTGTTGCATGATGTCTCCATGCTTGAACGACTTTATACTGGCCCAGGTGTGGAAGGAATGTGCAAGACAATGCTAAATGTTAGTCTTGGCTCTTGTCCACCCCCACTTTTCCACTCATTTCATGTGCAGATGCAATATCGTTTTCCACAGCGACTGGCAGTATTCCCTTCAAACGAATTTTATCAAGGTCGATTGAGGACAGCGATGAAAGATACTCCAACACGTCTTGCAGTTCTGAAAGGGTCCAAATTCCCATGGCCCATCGAGAATGGGGAGATCATCCCGGTTGTGTTCCTTCAATGCGGGATAGAGGAGGAGATGACAGGGATGTCGAAGCGCAATGTTGGTCAAGCGGAAGTCGTGCAGTATGTGATTAAATTGCTCACAACCAAAGACGCACCAGAGGAAAATCCTCCCAAAGACAAGGGAAAAGAGGTTGATAGGTCGGAGGTCCAGAAAGCCGATGGCACATCGGGGTCAAACAGAGAGAATAAAGAGAAACTCGAGATCACTGTCCTCACACCTTACACCAGACAAGTCTCGGCGCTCAAAGACCTTGTACCAAAGGACGTCCAGGTATTCACGATCGATTCTTTCCAGGGACGAGAGAGTGATATCGTCATCTTCTCTACCGTTCGGTGCAATGCAGAGAAGGATATCGGGTTTGTGGAGGACGAGAGGAGGTTGAATGTGATGTGGACTCGAGCAAAGTTGGCCCTTATCATTGTTGGAGACCGAACAACTCTGACGGCAAAGGGGTTGTGGGACAGAGCCTTGAAGTCATGTATCGATGTCACTTTGCCCGAAGATCCAGAGGTTACAATCAGTCAGGCTAAGTAGTATTTACTTTCATTGTATGGAGTGCGGAAGGTACCGGTAAACAGTCGTCAACAGATTCTCATGTTCTGGAACTATCAGGCTGCTCTGCTGGGTAATAATCGGCACGCCTATTAAACGGATTTTTCCAATCAAAATCGAGCATGATGAAATATGGGGTACAATCAAGGAGGAGAAGAAGAACGAGTTCGCTGGCATTGATGCACATACTTACTCTTGACTTGCGAAAGGTGCGTCATTGCGCTATTAGCTACATAGTTATGCTCAACTCCCAATTGCAACCCCAAAGGTCACCATCGGTCTTTCCCAACGTTCCCTCTTGGAATCAGGGGATTTCTTGAAGATCGTTATGGCCACAGACCTACTTGATCCCATAGGGTTATTGTCGACGGACCTCAACGACCCACTTCCTCACGACCATGTTAACATCATTGTCCGAGTCGTTCAGCGGCCTACTTGGGAGGTGCTCCAATTCTTCGAGAATTGATCCTTCGGCATCTATATATATATCGTCAGGGACACATGGAAATCAGATATGGAGTAACGATGTAATCGGCTAATTTTCAGCAACTCACCACTTTTGGGGTCAAAACAGGGTGGTTAGGACCTTAATTTCTGAAACTATTGATCTCTCATCCGCCAACGTCTTACGATTCAATCCACTTTCTAACCAAATCCTCCTCATCGCCTATGATACTTATCGCACACACAACTAAACGGCCAGGGCGAACGGCGTACGCGTATATCACGTACATGCAGTGGAGACCTTTTCAATTCCGAAAGGCATCTGGACCCTTTCTGATTCGTCCGGTGTACTGGAGCTTGGGCCCTGCAGCGCGTTCCAAACTTCAGCAACACATTTGCTATGGCATACCAGCTCACTTTCATCGCACCGATGGAAAGACGTGACTGGGTGAAGGAACTTAGTGCTCGCAAATATATAATGGATGTTTGGTTGTCGGATGAACTTCGGACGTTGCTGTATGTCTAGCATCAGCTACGACATTATCTACTGACATATCCGTGTACAGCACAGCTGTCTCCAACCTTAATATTGAGCGTGGCCTGACTCTCTTTCATCAATATGGACCGGACATAAGGACTATCCTCAGCATTTTAGATGACCCGTTGCAGGAGGCCCCATACCTCAACCGCATCCAAAGTGCGGCCGCCAAAATTGCATGCGAATTTTCGACAACATTTCAGGAACTCCTAGATCTGGATTTTAGTTCCAAAGACGTTTCCTCAAAGATATTTACGCTCAGACCTAAGGATTTGGTCTCGCGACTACCTGTTCTGACCATCCCGACTAAAATTCTCACCAAGATTCTTGCCCTGGCTTTGTGCCGTAGTGCGGCAGCTCAACATGCGGTCTTCGCAATGCTCAACTCCCATCCCAGTCTTCGCAGCCCCGCCGGATGGATGTTTGAAAATCTGGCCCATGTTGTCGTTGCCGACTCGAATCGGCCGCGGCTTCAAATATATAAGGGTGATAAAGAGTATTCCATCCCTGCTCCTGCGAAGATGATCTCAGGCAATACTGCATTGAAGGGTGTTCAACCTCCGTTCCATTTCTATTGGCGACTGAGAGAGAGGAACTACCAAGGTGTCGATGCCGTTATTCGTTGTGGTAACGAAGTCTGGGCTTTGCAATATACAGTCAGTCGAACTCATCGCGATGCTACCGCAGGCCTCGCCGAAGTTTACAATAATATGAACTGGATACAAGGGGCTAAGTTTCATCTAGTTATGATTGGTTCGACGGAGTCGGAAGCGAAATCAGCGCGAGATCCTCAGAAGCTTACCGATCGGTGGCGTACGACACCTGTTTATTCATGTGTCCTGCAACTCGGTATTTTTGACAACCAGAAGTTGCAGCAGCTTCAGGATATTTTGAACGATGTGGGTAAACTGCCATAACTTGCGAATATATAAGATTGACATAGAAATAGGCTTCCGATCTGGACTGGCCAATGGATGAATCCTCAGGCTTGTGATCGTCATGGATTTGTTTCTTTGATTTGCGAAATGGTTATCGTTGGTAAAAACTTTTGTCTACTATATTATTTATCCCCTTCAATCTTTTAATTGCGTGCCCGCGTTCTAACACTCTGAACAGCTGACGCCAGTCCGCTGTCAGGTAAACGACCGATCTCTGTGTTTCTCCAAGCAATAGAGGTAGGTCTTCGTAACCTGAATCACAACGTCAATCATGGCCGTTTAGTGAAGACCTCGTAACTGTTCCAACACCACTCTCACCCTCATTCATCCACTCCGCAAGAAATACTGTGTTTCTTTATGAATTGAGCTTGTCCCATCCTTCAGCTCCTGCAACACCTTTCTCGCCGCAAGCTGATGGATTGTCTCCCCTTGCTCTGAACCTCAATCTCTAGTTCTGGCTCATCGCCTTCTGGCGTGGTTCTGCTGAGACTAATGCACATGTGAGGAAGGGCGCACATCGGAAGAGAGACATACACAGTGGAACGAGAGAAAGGGAAGAGAGGCTGGATCCTAGCTCGACATGCTCGCGGTGACGGCCCTGCTGGCGTCACCGAGAATGAAGAGGCCAAGTTTCCAAGACTGCAACCTGATATATTTAAATTCATCCACTCAAGCTATTGTCCCCACCCCTGCTTCCGAGTTCCCGTTCCGAAACAGGGTGCAC
>Ga0307517_10010066_pt1 | contig 13288 bp, 8 predicted proteins | sample 23_EM_MG_FD_194515 | JGI IMG/M metagenome (GOLD analysis project Ga0307517, IMG submission 194515) | Populus trichocarpa ectomycorrhiza microbial communities from riparian zone in the Pacific Northwest, United States - 23_EM | ecosystem: Host-associated > Plants > Roots > Unclassified | place...
AATGATTTTTTTAGTTTTTTTTAATTATTTTGACATCAACATATTAAAATTATTGAAAAAACTAAAAAAATAAATCAATTTAATATTTTATTTAAGAAAAACACAATTTTAAAAAGTATAAAAAAATATAATCACATTTTCAAACAGAATCTATCATTTTTAAAAATATTAATTTAAAAATATTTTAAAAAGCATATAAAATTACAAAAATTAAATTCTTATTGAGTTCAAAACTTATGACCGACATTTAAGAAAATTTATTTCTTTTTAGATATTACAAATTATGTTTATAAAATATGACAAGACTACCACCATCCAATGCGTTTTATCAGCATACTCGTCATTTTAAGATTAAGAACATTTATGGAATTGCAATAAATTATCCAGCGAAAAAAAAATCCAGCATAAATTAAAAAAATTAGCCGATGCTAGAAAATTAAAATTAACATTTTTTTTAGTGAATTTTCCTTTTTTAAGAAAATATGAAATAAAAACAAAATAATGGCGTCGCCCGGACTCGAACCGGAGACCTTCAGTGTGTTAGACTGACGTGATAACCAACTACACCACGACACCTTCATGTTCGGATCGCAGATTATTTATTATTACCTAATTACAAGAATACCGACGATGCGTTTTGAGTTTTAAACTTTAATCCGCGCCCGTGATTTTGAACTCTCTTCTATCGCCTTGTCGATTCAAATTTAGAGAGGGAGAGAGCGAGAGCTGTTACGTGCTTCTAGAGAGAGACAAGAAGAAGAAGAAGATGATACTTAGAACTCCACCAGAGAAGCGGACAAGAGGAGGAGTCGCCGACTCAAATGCAATACCTATCATCGAGAGCCCTCAATCGGACCACCACCATAACGTCATCAACGAAGACAACAACATTTCGCCGCTCCAACCTTCCTCCCCCGAACAACTCCTCTGCACCTACCAGTGCCGCCAATTGGTTCTCCTCAACATCACATTTCTTTCACAACTTTTGCTTGCATCAAGCAAGGAATGCGTGTTTATTAAGCCTAATTAATTAAATAATTGACTCAATTTGTTTTATTTTAGGTTAAATCGGATTTTATAGACGCGTTGAGTAGTGCCGAGAAGCAAGCTCGCGATTACCAGTCTAAATTAGAGGGAATCAATGAAAATTTCACGAAGTCTGGTTTGTAGTTGATACTCTCTCGTCTATTATTCCTTATTACTACTACTACTATTATTAATTGGAAGTTATTAATGTTAATGGTGATGTAGAAGACGAGAAGAAGTTTCGAGATAAATTGTTACAGGCAGAGCAAGAACTTGCTGCTGCTAAAGGACGCGAACAAGCTCTTCAAAATCAACTTGCTAAGGAAGTTAATGATAACCAAGAAAGGTTCAAGAAACAGTTAGAATCACAAAGTAAACTTGAGGTATCCAGTCCGTTGCTTTTTTTTTTTTTTGTGTATTAGGGATTTTGTATAAGTTTTAGAATTACAGCATGTTTGACGACCCATTTCAACTTTTTGGCTATACATTATTTTAGCATCTTAATAATGGTAATGCTTTCCTTTCCTTTTCTTTTTCGTTGTCATCGATTGTGATTTTCAGCGTCGAATTGCATTATTATGAAGCATTGTTCTAAAGTTACTACAAGGAATTACTTTTGTAATTTAAAATTCTGCTCTAAAAGTTTAAATTCTCTTGGCAGCACCCATTGTTTGCTTGCTTGCTTGTAGTGTTTAAAATTGTTTATTTATTTTATTTTATTTTTAAATCTCCCTTCCATCTCCTGTTTTAGGTTAACCTTGAAAATGAGAAGAACCTTCGCCAGAAAGCTGAATCCTCAGCAGCTTCTGCTGAAGAGAAAGCAAGTGTTTTAGAGGGAAAACTTAGCCATCTTTCTGAAAGCATAGAAAGGGAGAAAAAGCGCCCCAATACTGAGCTTGAACAGATGAATAGAGAACCGGAGCATTCTGTTTCTAGAATAAGCGCAGAAGTGAGCATTATAAATTGTGGATTTTCTTTTTATAATGGCTTACTTGTGATCCAGCGTGCTTGTTAGCTTGCTCATTTTTCTTCTTTGTAGCTAGAAAAAATGGAATGCAGGGCTCAACATGCTGAGAAAGAATCAGAGCTACTGAAGGAGCAGCTAGAAGATCTGAGAAGGCAACTTACTGAGGTGTCTTGCTTTTATTCTTCTCGTCCATTTTTTTTCTTTCTATAAGTGGCTTGTGTTGTGGCATAAAGTGTCCATCCAGCTTCCATGAAGTGGCCATATCTACTATTGGGGTGTCTAGTACAAGTTAAGAACCCTGGAAGGTTTTAAGCATGTCACTCCAAATTATAGCAGACCAATAATTGCACCAAGTAGAAGCTTGGCTGACTAAACATGATTAGCGTAAATGTATACTTATGTAGTCTAATTATGTTGTGGCATAAAGTGTCCATCCAGCTTCCATGAAGTGTCAGTATGGGGTGTATACTAGATATTTTCAAGTAAAAATATTAGAAAAAAAATAGATTTGAAGCATCTATATACATGAAGATAGAAATATTGCTGTAGATATGAAATTGTGTATGCTGGTGGAAATGTTGATTATCCCTACCTCTTTGCTCATCAACATGAGTAATTTCAGGTGTTGGCCACACTTGGTGACATAGGTGTCTTAATGTCTTTGGATCCCACATCATATATTTTCAGCATGTTGCTCATCGTTTTCTTATTACATGAATCCTTTTTCTTATTGCTATGTTACTTATCAAGGTTTGAAATTTTATAGGAGTCTGAAGTGAGAGAAGCAAGAAAGCTAAGATCTTCTCATGAAAACATCGAGTTGTTGAAGGAAAAATTATTTGAAGAAAAAGGATGGAGAGAAAGAGCAGAATCAGAGCTATCTAAGTTACTAGAATTTGAGTTAAATATGAAGAAGCTGGAGGATGAGTTGTCTTCTTGGAAGTCGGTGATAAAGGATATCCCTGGGGTGTTGTGCTATGACGATATACCTGCTAAGTTTGCAGCTTTACAGAAGTATGTTTATTTCTTTAGCTTGTTACTTGGAATTGCTTCATTATTACTTAATGTTGCCTGCATGTGGAATATCGACACCCAACTTTTTGATTTTTCTTTTTCCTTTATAAAGTTTTTGTTGGCAGAGGGTGTGTGGTGGTGTAAGTTTAAGTGTCTTCTAGTGCTACCTGTGCTTCGTAAAGTATCTTTGTTAATTGGAAACTATCCACTTTCCCTTACAAAATCTATGATGTAAAATAATTGGTTACCTTTTGATATTACATCATTTTGTTATTATGATGGTTAAAATATATATAAGAGCTTAAAGGAAAAACTTTAATTAGCCTTCTTCACCTCTCTCAATTTAGTTTTTTCTTTCTGATGTTGAAATTTTCTTGGCAATGCAGAGAGGTTATTGACAACATGATGAAGGTAGGTGAGGCAAATGCACTTTTGAAACAAATGGAGGTGGCCTTGGACACTGCCCAACTTGGTAAACAAAATGCTGAAACTGAGGCTGCATTGACTAAAGAGATGGCAGAAGCTTTGAAATTGGAGGTCAAGGAGATTGAATTGATGGTAAGTATATTAGTTTAGGTGCTTGTATGCTTTCACAACTTCTACTCTTCTTTTCTGTTTATTCCAAATGAGTTTAGCAACTAGCATCCTGTAAAGTTGGAGGCATTTCCCTGCATGGAATTGCTTTATTCAGCACATTTTGGGAAAAAGTTAAAAATCCTTCCACTACATGTTCAGAGAAACATCAAGTTCTTTGGTTACCTGGATTAGTATTTGGTGGGGAAAAAGCGCCTTCTAAAAAGGCTTTCTTATTTTGGCTATGCTATTGCAGCTGTTTTAAGAAAAATCCTCTAGGTGGGTACTTTGATTAGGAAGAAGAAATAAATTTGGAATAGCGTTGAATGTGTAAAGGGAGCCATGCATCAGATAATCATTTTGTTCTCCATTTCCTGTATTTCAGGAGATTTGGTCATTATTATTTCCCTTGTTTAGGTAAACTGAGTTACTCCACAAACAATGGGGTAGATGTCAGAGATTTGCAGAGAGTTCCGGGAAGTACAGTTATATAGTCGTGTGGTATTTTTTTTTACATCTCTTGTGGAGTTGATCTTGTTAACAGAGTTGCCATTGCAGAGGCATATGTCTCCATCAGAAGCAAAATTCCTTCGATACTGCTTCATTTTGTCTGTGCTATATTTTTCATTTGGCCTTTGATGCCCTAAAACTTGTGCACTTTTGGCGTGCTTGGATATTTCCCTTTCTGCTCTCTGAATTCTTACAAGACATCAATTTTGTTTTTTTGGGATGGAGGGCTGTTTTTATACTTTCTTGGAGATAAGGAGTAAGGATGGCTTTCCTCATCCTTCTCCATCTGCTAATTGTTGTTAGAGCTGCACATGGAGTTGTACCCTCTTTCTACTATTCTCCTTGACTTGAATGCACTTTCAGCTGCTTGATGCAGTGTTGGAGATGTGCTTGCTTTTTCTGGGCAATTAATGCGATGGCTTCTAGTACATGCTGTTGACATTGACCTGTAAATTGTCTTAAGATGCTAACTGTTGGGGTTAATGCTTGGTCATGCACGTCATAATATTGATTTCACTATATAATCGAATTCATCCTTAACATTGGTAACATTCTACATATTTTTGTTTTCCATTGGTATGTTTTAATTGAAATAATATGTTGATGAATAATTGCAGCTCTCTATGGTTACCGAAGAGAGAGATAGGTTGAAAAATGTTGTTAATGAATTGAAGAGGCCAAAGGACAATCGAAGAGGGGATGCAACAGCCAGTGGAGTTCTTCAGGTCTTTTGGAATTCTATAGCTTTTCATTTATTTTCCTTGCGATCTTTTCTAAAAGTCTTTCTTTGCACTTTGCTTTCATGTGCAGGAGCTTGAATCATCTCTTGCAAATAAGGTATTTTGTATTCAAGAATTGGAGAATAATTTACATGCACAAAAAGAAGTCAATAATCGCCAATTGGAAGAAATAAAGACACTCAATGACATGCTAAATAATGAAGCTAGAAGAATTAAGTCATTGGAAAGGGAGAGTGATCGGCTTCGTGCAGAGATCTCCCTGTTGGAGTCTAAGGTAATTTCAAAGCTGTTCCAAGAATTACATGGCGCTTTTGGGCTTAGGCACTGAATTAAATGCTTTAATGGCTTTTGTAATATCTTAATATATATTCTTCTTAACACTGGAAGGTTATTTGACATTCATGTATGAATGAAGTTTGACTTCTTTCAACTTATAGAAGGTCATTCATTGAGTAGCAAGTTTCAGTTCTGTTGAGGAAATCTTATTAGTTTCTGTCATAGGATGTTTAAGTGTGTTGCTTCTGATTTTTTCATGCGTGTATTAAGGGACATGCATCATTGTTGCCCATAGTTTTTTTTTTGTGTGGAATAAAGGCATGGTTTGATGCTTGCAAAAGCCTGTCTTAGGCAATACTTGGCTTTTATATCTGGTCTTGTATCTGAATTTCTTCACGCTGAGACTTGTACATAACAGGGATGCTCCCTGGATATAGCTAAGTGATAGGAGGTAGGTTCTATTGTTAAATGATCTGTCTATGGCATCCTTCCCTCCTTTTTCTTTATCCATTGGTTCTGGTCATTGATTTCCTTTCAGTCTGCCTTTAGTTGTTGAACTTCAGGATTATTGGCTTGAACTCTTTATCCATGGTAGGAATTTTTGTAAGGGTGGTGGCTGAAGTTCATCCGAGGATTGAGAAACACTTCTCTTCTCACTGTTTGTTCAGGGGCTGTAATTGGACCTGGCAGGCTATGTTATTGTAAAACTTTGTCCCATATCCTGATGGCAATTGGTCAATGGCTTACTGACGTCTAGAGTTCTGAGAATTCATGCTTCTCATGTCATAAAAATTGTAAAAGATCTAAAACAGAGGCCATCAAGCTTCCATGTTAAGAATAGCTCACAGGGATTCACACAGATCCTCTCACATGCACAAATTGATATTTATAACCTTACTTTTGATTATTTGCTAAGAGTTTTCTTCTCACATGTGATGTTTCTTATGATCGTTAAAGCTTTACATGGTTTTAGGTGTTGCCTTCGTGGACACCAAGGATATTTAGAACCAGTGCAAAATCATAGAAGCTATGCTTATTTGTGAGGGTTCAATCCGTGTCCATGTTTAGAGGATTAAAAGCTCCGTGTACTAAAAAAGTAGTCGCTGCTCCTTGCCTGTTAAAAGCTACCTCACTTTATAATTAGTTGGTCTCCCAAAAGTTTTGTGAAATCAGTGGAGGATTCAGGGTTAGCATTCTAGAGTAGTGGCTTGCTTGCACCGGTTAGTGTTATTATCCATACTTTCATATGTATCTTCTCCAGCTAAATGTGATCCTTAAAATATCAGAACAATGAAACCTGGAAATTTATAATTCTTCCACTGTTTCTAAAGTTGCTTTTACGCTCTTATGTGAATTTTCTAGAGTGCTTGTAGAGTGATTCTGTTATATCCTGTCAACATGAGGATACCATCAAGGAGCTTTTCCTGTATACCAAGCATAAGCTTGCATGTTTGTTCCTGTTCTTTCTATTTTTCTGTAGTAGTTTGTTGATGACATTGAGAAGATGTAAAGCATGCAACAAAGGTTCGTGTAGTGTTTCGTTCGCTGAAAACATGTGGTTGTGAAACAAACTTCTTGTCATGTTCTCTTTCAGTTGTACATAATTGAGATCTGGTTGCATGGATGATTCATTTGTTAAAGATGCTTAATTTATTTTATCATTCAGCTATGGTGCTTGACAAATTTATTGCTTTTCCTCCACAGCTAGGGCATGGTGACTTCTCTGCTGCAAATACGAAAGTACTGAGAATGTTTAATACGCTTGCAGTTGATAGTGAGGCCAAACAATCTATTGAGGCTTTACGAACTGAGTTGAAGAAGACAAAGGAGAAGTTACAAGCTGTAGAAGAATTGAAGAGTCAGTCAGGTATCAAGCACAAGCAATTTACCATGAACAACGACTTTTTTTTTTCCAGTCCTGATTTGTTTCCTTTATTACATTTCTGTTCCCAACCTCTTTATACTTTTGATAATACAGTTTCAGGTGATACGGGCAAGCTGGTGGACTCCTATATCTCTGGGAAGATAACACAATTAAAAGAACAAATTGCAACTCTTGAAAAGCGTGAAGAAAGGTGAGTGATTTCATGAAGTATTTGATGATTCAATTTTATTATAACATAAAGCATTTGATTTTATCCATTGAACAGATACAAGACAGTTTTTGCTGATAGAATCTCTGTGTTTCGGAGGGCATGTTGTGAACTTTTTGGCTACAAGGTATTATATGTTCCTCGCTGCATTTGGAGTTTGATATCTATATGGGATCTACCAATTTCATTTAAATTTGATTGTAATTGTGCCATGGAAAGTGTCATTCTTTCTGTTTTGAGCTCCAGTTATAATAGTTTAACTCTTCATCCTCTGTTTTAAAATAAAAAAGGAATAAAGTTTAATTGGTAGGACATGCCAAGACAATAAGATCATCATTGGAGGAATATGCTATATGTTCCTTTGATTCTTCTCAAGTCATTGTGACTGATTTAGAAAGCTGTTGTCTTTTACTTTAGCATATAAAATTTATGCTTTTCCTATGTTCATATCTTTTGCAGATTGTAATGGATGAACATCAGCGTTCTAATGGAATACCAGTTACTCGGTTTACCCTGCAATCTGTGTATGCTCAAAGTGATGATGAGAAACTTGAGTTTGAATATGAATCAGGGAATACAAACATTTTGGTAAGTTAGCAAATTTAAGTTACATAGATGTGCCTGATGTCCTAGAGATGATTCTACTGACATTAAGACATGCTACAGTTAAACCTCTATAAATTAATACTCCTAGGACCATGAAAATCTATTATATAATCGAGATATTATTTAAACTTCAAATTTAAGTCGGAACTGAACAAAAATATTACTTAATCAAGGTTATTAATTTATTGAGGTTATACTGTAGTTGTTTCTTCTGTGGAATTTGAAATGAATATTCTCATGTGCCTAAATTCATTTACAGGACGTGAAAAATGAGTTCCTGCTAAAAAATCTTTACCTTAAGTGAAAAAGGAGTGAATATTTTAATTACAGTCTGTCCTCTTCCTTTCTTTTTTCTGGGTTCGGGCAATGGGATGCAAAATACTTTTTTGGTACATAGACCGGAAGAAAAGAATACTCTGTAAGCACCAGTTTATTATCATTAATTTTAGAGAGAAACCTGAAATTTTTTCCCCTCGTGTTGCAACAGGTAAATGATTACACATCGCAGCCCGACATATCTCGTCAGGTATAGAGAAATAGTTTTGTTTAGAGTCTGTGAACACAAGCACAGGCACTCACATGTATTAACTGCATAGAAACCAGTATGAATGCTCTTCCGTGGCTTGTATCATTGTATGGCCTCTACTGGATCATTAAAATCACTCACTCCTCTCATGTTAAAAGTATTTGGGGATATTGAATTCTAATGTCTTTGATTTTAAATGGCTACATTCGGCTATAACTTTCAATGCTGGTTTCTGTGGAAAGTGGTGGTACTTTGTTTGGTGCCATTGATGCTGTTACCCATAGATTTTCTTCCAAAATTTGGACCAGAACTGTTGCTTGGTTTGGTTTTCAAGGACCTGAAAGTTCATGCTTCCTTTTTTCACGCCTTAAGATTCTCAGTAAAAAAATTGTCACCTGAATTGTTAGCTGCATCTGATTTTTGTTATCTACTACTTATTTTATTTCTATTATTATGGTTCTTTTTCTTGGGGCGGGGGCAAGACACTCATCCAAAGCTTGCAATTTTTCAGGCTGATATATTTATTCGGAAGATGAACTCAATCCCAGCTTTCACAGCCAACTTAACAGTGGAGTCTTTCAACAGACGAACTCTATCGTAATACAGATAAAAATATCCATACAGCTCTATGTATATAGCTATATATTTTCTACCCTAGTGATTTTATCTTCTAGGTATGTGCTGTCAACTTGGAATAAATTCAGTTCTATAGCTGTGAAACGTGGATTTGTTTTTCTGATCTGATTAAGATTTTGATTTAAGAGGATGGTTTGTGGTGGGAGAGTGGAAGAGGGAAATGCTTATAGCTCACCATTCACATTAGGGTGAATGTGAATCTACAATCTGTGGCTCCTAATTATAATTTGAGCTTAGTTGTGTCTTACACTATGCCTCTAATGGGGAGGGGTGATAAGAGGAGACATGTGGGGGGGTATTGATATCTGTCACTATTGGCATTTTGAATTTAACTGTATTCAACATTATTTTTAAGTCTTGAAAAGTTTTCTATTTTGGAGACAATGTGACCTAAAGTTCTCTTGGTGCAGTGGTAATAAACGCCCTCCCACCACCGCTGCTGTGATTATTCACTTGTCTCTCATTATTAGCCTTTTATCATCTTTTTTGGGAGCAACTGAATACTCCTTTTGAAGTATATGCATAATTCAATGCTTGTAATGTGGGTTTTTTTTTTCCTCCCATGAGTACCCTCTTTTCCTCGTTCAATTGGAGATAATTTCTTTTCAGCTATCATGATGATATGTTCTAACCCTAAAATGTGATGGTGCTGTAGAGAAATATATTTAGGACATTTTTTAGTACAGACTCAAATGCTGTGATGGTTCTATGAAAGGGACGAATTTGCTACACAATCTCTGTTTGTTTTTGCGTTTCAAAAGTATTTTTGAAAAAAATTGAATTTTTTTTATTTTTTTCTTTGTTTCAAATTAATATTTTTTTGATGTTCTTAGATCATTTTAATGCATTGATGTCAAAAATAATTTAAAAAAAATAAAAAAAATATTATTTTAATATATTTCTGAATGAAAAATACTTTAAAAAGTAATCGCAATCACATTCATATATTCATGAATGCTGGAGGACTCCATATAGTGGTGATGAAATGAGTCGAGGTTAATGTGTTAAATTGTTTTGATTGAAAATATAGACTATCAAAATATTTTTGATACTATCTTTAGAACATTCATATACTTTATTTTATCCTTTTATGTTGGATTTTGTTTTTCTTTTATATTATATATATATATATATATATGTTTTTTTTTTTGTTATAAGAAAATTCCACATATTTCTTTCAAAAATAAAAAATAAAAAAACAAAATTCAACGTAGAATAATAAAATTTCTAACCATGCTACTAAACAAATTGGTTGGTTCAAATTTTTTAATAACTATTACTTGAAGAGATAATTATAAATAGTCACATGTATGGAACCGATGCATATATCCTAACTAATAACTATACAATGCCTTTAGTTTTTACTTCAATGCAATTAACATTTATTTGTCTTAAAAATCTAATAAGCTAAATTAATTACAAATTATCAAGCTTTATATATACCTATGAAAAAAACATACATTTCAATTTTAATAAGTACTAAAAAATATTTATTTATAAATAATTCAAAATAATCTATTAGATATTATAAAAAAATATTTTAAAATAATTGAATAATACACGGCGCCGAGTACATGCCAAAAATATAGTTTTTATACAAGCTACCGAAATTCCCAATGCTCTCTCCTAATTCGTCTACCTCTCTTTTATTTTTTCAAAAAAAATTTTGTTAATGTTTTTTTGTAAAGGAATTATGTAGAACATGTGTAATCATCTTGTACACTTAATAATAAGATTTAACAGTGATGAAGTATTTAAAATCCTAATAGTTTAGGAATAGGGTTCTCGGGTTGGACAATCAGTTAATCAATTAGTTTTAACAATCTCATTCATTGTCCGTAGTCAAGGTGATTGATAGTTTATACTTGGTGCTTGGTAGACTAAGGTAACTTATAACCAGTACATGTAAAAGGTTTTTTTTAGTGGAGGTGAAGATTCTCTGATACTTAAATAAATATTTTTTTAGAGAGAGAAAATATAATAATATTCTAAAGAGAAATACTTTGAAAATATTTATGTATTTGAGAATAAAGATTGTGAATTTTTGTTTTGAAGGCATCATGGCATATTTATAGCTCATTAGTCTTGTCTTTTTATGGAGAGGAGGGACTAAAATGTAATTTTACCTTTGTGATATTTTAAGTTGTACTATGAGTTGTATTTTACTAATTTTATCTAGCAAAATTTTTTGTATAATTGAAGGCGTTAGATTCAGGTATTATGTTTGAATTTGTGAGTGTAGCGAATTCAGCCATGCCTGATGACAAAACTCCTCAGGCTTGATACTTTCAAGAAACACGTGTCAGACACACCTTATTGGTATGACAACGCATCAGGCCTAACTACTAGGCTTTGCAACACCTGTCAGACCCAGATGATGCACGAGTTTGGCTAACGCAAGACCTAGGCTAATGTAAATATAGGACCGTCAGAAACTATCAGTTCCTAACATGGATCTGGTAACACCAACCCAAATATTGGGTATGGCCATTGCCAGACCCGGCAACCTTTGGGTTTGACATTGGCTAGACCCAATGCACTCGGGGCTTGACATACTGCAAGTCAAATTGTGGTTGAGTTTAACTAGCATGGAACCCAATACTCTTGGGGCTTGACATATTATTAAGCCTAACCGTGACTAAGTCTTGCTAGCGTCGGACTCAGCGTTCCCGAGGCTTGGCACATTGCCAAGCCCGACCTTGGGTGGGTCTGGCTAGCGCTGGACTCAATGTGCCTCCATTGTGCTTGGAAAAATTATACTCGTATATTTTTTTGATATGATATTTTTTGATAAAGACATGAAGATATACGGAAAAAATCTTAGTTCATCAAATAAAATTAAGCTTAAATTTTAATAAAAAAATATAACAAAGATAAAAACCAAATATAAAATGATGAAATTAATTAGACAAAAAACAGATGAAAAAATAGAATCAAAAGTAGAGAGGTCCCGCTAGCTTTAACCTGCTATTGCTTTCTTTACTTCCCAGTGTTTGCTCGCTCTCATTTGGCATCGTATAAGAATAAAATGTTATTTTCTATGCTGTTTTTAAACAAAAAACCAATTTGAAACGCAATGCAAACGGGTAAAGCTGGTGTTTTTCAAAGCACAAGCAAAAGGTGTGTGGCCAAAGTGCATGGTGCTAAGTCTTGACTAATTATTGAAACTTTTATGTTAGTGCATGAGCAAAAGTTGGATAACGAGCAGAGGACGAATGGAGCGTGGTTAAAGGGCAGTCTATCTCCGCTTTCTTCGTAGTGGTCGTGGTGGTGAGAGAATTCAAGCTCTCAACTCTCGAGCTTTTAATCTATTAAATTTGCCCAGCTCGAAAGTCCTCTCACAACTTTCCGTGGCTTGTAGTTAGTGAAGGATGGGATGGGATGGGATGACTTTGCTTTCGACAATGGCTATGGCTATGGCTATGAGCCTATGCGCTGCTTTGTGAATTGGAAGGAAACCACTGTGTCAAATGTCGAAGTCGACCATTTGGAAGGCTTCAATTTGGATTTGAAAAGGCAAAGTGATTTGATGACACTAAAAAGACTGTTTGTTGATCTGATTTGAGCACAAAAAAACAGGCTGCTGCCATTAGAGCGGTTGGACAACTTTTGCAGGTTCTTGCATGGCTAGGTGGAGCAAATTCACCATGAATACTGGTATGATCTATTATTGGTTTCAAGCATCTGAAAAGCTTTGCTCTGTAGGGAGAAGCTAGCCATTAAGTAGTGTTAAAGCATGGCATTGTATTGCATGCCACACATCAAGAAGATGCATGACCTGAGATATTCAAACCAAGTATTTGAAATTGAAGAGTTTTGACTTACCATCGTTCATTCCATCTTTCCTTCTTCATAGAATTTTTATTTAACTTGATGTAACCTTTCATGTAAACACATGACTCATTAATTTAAAATCTAATCTATAATGGTTTCAAAATCTTAAAATAATATTATTTCAGATTGACCAAGCTAATTAAGTTTAATAATATTGAGTTATCAAATCTGTGATTGTGTCCTAGACCAAGCTAAGTTTAATAATATTGTTTTAAAGATTAATTTCTTTATAGTTATTAGTATTAGTAAACTCTTTGAAACAAATAAAAAATAAAATTAATTGGTTTAGAGGCATGAAAACAATATTGTTTCTGAAGTGTTTATTTTCCTACACAAAAATAATATCTCTAGAACACAACTAAACCTTTTAAACTTTTAAAAAAATAAGATGAAAAAGAAAAAAAAAAAGAAAAAATACTTTTTGTATATCTTTTTTCTCTCTCTATGTAGTAAAACGTTTATATAGACTTGAAACATTATAATAAAA
>Ga0307517_10010067_pt1 | contig 13287 bp, 21 predicted proteins | sample 23_EM_MG_FD_194515 | JGI IMG/M metagenome (GOLD analysis project Ga0307517, IMG submission 194515) | Populus trichocarpa ectomycorrhiza microbial communities from riparian zone in the Pacific Northwest, United States - 23_EM | ecosystem: Host-associated > Plants > Roots > Unclassified | place...
GTTAGGCAGAACCAAGTTGAAGCCGACGACGGTGTCAATGGAAAGACCATATTGATTGGTATTATAGGCATATCCTATCGACGATAGGTCAGCGTACAAAGTGGCGGAGGAACTCCAGAGACAAACCCCCGCCGAGCACAAGGCCGCCTACACCGACCTGTTACGTGACAGGGTTGAGGATGACCCGACCGAGTGAATCGCGGCACCCACTCACCCCAGTCGCACGCCCACCAACAACGGTAACGTTGTGTTCTTGGAGTCGCTGATATACTGTGTCCCAGATCAAGCCGCTTCCGACCACGACGGTGCCAGATGTTGGATCGTAGGTCACTTGAGAGAACTTTCCGGTGTAGATCTGGACACCCTCTGTCGAAGAGAACCCGACATTCATGGTGTGGCCACCGCTCTTCACCTAACAGGCCGGACAGTGGAGTCAGACGTTTGACCTTGACGCGGGCATGGGAACTTGGGCGGTGGCAACTTACTGCGAACGGGGTCTTCGTAGCGCCAATCACTTTGAGCTGGTTATTAAATGGGGTGAATTGTATTAGCGAGAGCGGCGAAGGATGCTGGATGATGCCGAACGAAATGAACGCACGACTTTGCCAGCATCCTCTGGGGTGCCAGGTTCCACCACGCAGGCAGGGTCTTCTTGACTAGATACGGCGTAATGTTCCTTCCCTTTGGCATATAATGGGTCGCCTGACCGTGAATGAGCTCCGGTGCTACCACCACGACAGTCGCTGACACTTGCACTCACCCGGATAGTAGACTTTGGACGCGTTGGATATCGCGGCGTCGATCGCCTCGCATGCTGAGCGGTATTTGTCGTCAGTGGTGATGAACGCTAGTCCGGTAAGTGCCAAAATCGTCAGGAAGCGGTCAAGCATCTCTCCTGCCGAAGAGCGGGGCGAAAGAACTTTGGTATCAGGAGGGGACGAACCTTCCAAGGGCTTTATGCCTCGTTGTTAACATCAGCAAGATCGTGACCGCATGTCTTTACATACTTGCACCAGCAATCCCGGCACCCCATCGGCTACCCGGAATAGGGGTCAGACTCGGATTTGGAGCGGTTTTGAGTCGAAGCGTTGGGTTCTCCATTCAAAATCCTCCACCCGACTCGGTTACTCAATAGACAGAGTGTTGATGGCCTCTCTTGAGTGGGGCACTTTCGCCACGCCTTTTGCTTCCGAAACCTGTGGAGGTACCCGTGAGCTTTTAGTTTTCATGTATAACTTCGATATGACCCTCTCTTTCACTTTTTCCTCCCTTTCGTGAGAAAAGGGATGGAAAGAGATAATCGGCGGCAAAGACTCCGATCGTAATCTTACTGGTGGCCAGGGTTCGCGTTAGTGGCCCGTGATGCCGGTGTTGGCGGCGTCGGCAAGCTGTTGCATTTCCACTGGGGAACATACATAAGTAGCTCCCATGGATGGCATGCGTTTCGCTTGGATACCAATTTACCGTCATGGTCACCAAGTTAGCGCACAGTTACCGTCAAGGCAGGGGTAAATAATTACGGTCCCCACAAAGTTCGATCGATATGCCAGGGCCGTTGTGGTGACTTTATTGGTGTTGGATTGCCAAAGCGACGGGGTTCCAGCTGTAGTATCCGGGAAAGGAGACCCACAAAAGTCGCACGCAGCGTTCAGGTAGAAAGGCAAAGATAATCCAAACGTTCTGTAGCATTCCAGAGTACAGGAGAACATGAAAATACAATCCCACACGCCGTGCATTTGGTGTCCTTCGGGCATCGGGTGGCATGGTATGGTCCTGGGGCATACCGTCCATCTGTGGTTGCCGCAAGTGCATCGGAAACCACCTCTGTAGGCCTGATTTAGAGGAACCTGTTGCTAGATCCCATGCGACGACCCCCCTGGGAAGCCACTCGTCATCCCGGGATAATGCTGTGACACATTGGGAGGTCGCATCTGTCCATCCATGGGTCCAAGTTGCTGCTGATAGGCGCGGTGATGTTTTGAGTGCATGTCCAAATGATATGGCTTCTGATGCATGTCTCGCCACCCTTGTCAGACGAGTCAGGTCTTGGCTCCTTGTCACTCAAAGGTGTCGGGTTGTAATATAAATCAGACCCCTTATCTACCGTTACCCTGCTTGAGGGCCCGTAAGTGGGAGAAGCGGCGAGGACGATGAAAGACGTACACCAGTGTTCCAGTATTCCGCCGTGATCCACGATCAGCGCAAGCGGCCACAAGCGGGAGATTCCGCTCCGATGCACTTTCCTAAACTTTTGGTTGGGATGCCAAAGGAGAAATGAACGATGATCGATGAAGACTCATGATGGCGAGTGCAAGCGCGGTCGTCAGGTCAACCGTTTGTTCCACGTCCACCTCGGCCCCCTCTCGTTTTGCCATAGACACAACTTCCCTCACCACCTTCGGGCTAACCTTCTTCGAGGTAAACCTTGGAACGTCAGGTTGACATCCCGGCTTGATCTGGACGGCGCAGTAGTCGATGTGGCGGAAACAAGGACGTGATCGAGCCCTTGAAACGGAATCCTTGTCCCCCGACCACGACCGCGCCTCTTTCCCATTCTAGTCATGCCCACGAAGAGGGCGTCAACTTGGAAGAGATCAACAGGCACCGAATTGCGTTCGGGGTCAAGCCGTTGACCGAGGACAAGACCCAGTCGATTCGGCGGAGAAGTGAACAGAGGACAACTGTGCGAAACAACACGAGAAGGGAGCTCGAGGTAGTGAAAAAAGTACGTTTACCAACTTACAGGCCTCACTGGCTCTCTGACCCGTGCCCCTTTCAACTTTCAGGAGGATCTGGGATCAAATAGCCAAGCGAATACACAATCCACTCCATGACTTCTCAACAAACATTTCTATCGTCCTTCCTTTCACGCTACCCCTAGTGTCAAGCCATGGGATCAGGAGACGTTTTACCTTACGCGCTATTCCCGTAGGGTGAGGAACAGGCGAGAGCTGGGCGCTGGATTCAAGGGTGCGACTCTCGGTGACCTCAATGACGACGCGAAAGCTCGGTTAAAGAAGTGCGAGAAGACGCAGAGGGAGCTCCCCACGAAGAGGTTGAGGGAGATGGGGAGCATGGACGACACTGCTCAGGGCGAGTACGACGAGAGTGCGTAGATCTCGATCCTAGTACGCAAGTCACATACTAATGCATCTATTCACTACAGGAGACCTGTGGGATACCAAAGTCAGCCACGACTTCACCGGGGTAGACAGGGCCGGAGCCCGGATCTTGACGTTGAAGGGTAGCCGAATCCTCGATAACGAAGATTGTTTCAAATTTTCAGGTTGGTAGAGTCGGAAGCTGACGCTGGAGCTGTGGGGGAATTTATGTACGTGGCCGAGCAACCCTGGGTTATTCATTCATCCGTGTCTCACATCTGCTTCAGAGGGCTGTCTGCGATCCTTCACGAGGTTCCGACAGTGCGCCTTCGATGTGCCATCTAGTTCTAGACGAGCCGACACCCTACCCACGACATCCTCTTCTGTATTGAACACCACTTGGCCTCCAGTGATCCTTCCTCCCGCCGGTTCCGACACACTGCCGTCCATCGATCATCCACCACTTTCTTGCGAGTGCCAACCTCGCCGACCTTACGTGCGTGAGTGAGACCACTCCGAGTAGCACCCATCCCTCCCTGCGTCTTGCATTGCGGGGGTCACCGGCGTTGGGTTGGTGGCTCTCTGATCCCGTTCATCTCCACATTCCTCTCATCGTGTTTAAAAACTATAAACGTCAACACGAATGCCTCTGTTTTTCCCGACGAGGCTGTTGACCCTAGCTCGAGAAGATCCCAAGGTTGTGCCGAGGATGCGTTCAATCATCAAATTATTCCCCTTTCCATCAAGTTCCTCGCCGTTTATCTGGGCCATGGACAGGAAGCCCGCCTCACGGGACAGGTATCCAGATTCATTTTAGAGTGCGGGAATCGCTTCAGGAATTTGACTCTAATCTTGTGCTGTCAATCAAAGCCGTCGTTCATTCGATCAATCTTCCCAACTTGCGTCTCCGGGGAAAATAATATCAAACAGGAGAAGTTCAAGTTTATCTCTGAATCTCTTTAGTGATCCAGTAATTCCACCCAAGTGCGGCTGAATCTGCGACAGCTCGGGTGTATCTCGATATCTAGGACATAGTAAATTCGTACGCATGAATAGGAGAAAGGATTGATACACAGATGCTGGGATGACCGGGGCACATTCGACAAACAATCAAAACTTGAATCCGCCTGTCAAACCCATGACGCTGCTGGGGTCGACCTGGGCTTTGAGTGCTCGCAACCTTGGCAAATTGTCCCCATAGATGTCGACGAGAGGCGTTTTGGCGTCCACGTAGTTCCCGTACAACGCCAGGGGGTTGTCGGACAGTATTCCCTCTGCCTTGGCAACGGCCGAGAGGCGGTTTGCAGATTCTTCCACAGCTGCAACAAACTCACCGTCGTAGAGGGAATTGTCCCAACAAAAGTATACGAGGAGTGGATTAGGAGCCTTGCCTGGCTGGCGAGCAGACGGGGCTGGAAAGGCTGACGGCGAATTTGCGTGGGAGAGGTAGCTTTGGAGGAAGGGTTCAACGGCGTACGTGAAGGAAATTCCACCCATTGGGGTCAAGTTGGCCGCCCAGTACTGTGGAATGGAGAATGTTTGAGTGTTGTTCAAAGACGAGAGAACGCTCCCCTGACCGTCATCTCGTCCTCAACTGCTTTCAAAAGGGTCTCACTGAAGTGGCTAACGCCCAGCATTTGGTAGGAGCCACTATAGAAGAATATCAGAAGAGGAGCCAAGTAACGGGTACTGAAGTGACTTCACCGAAGTCCAGCCGTAGAATTGGTGTTAGCACTCAAGATCATATCAACATATGAGCGAGTCTTCAGGTCGCTCGAATTGGATGGAATATTTGTGAAGTTGTCGAAGGTGCCAGGTGGTGGAGTCGGGCCATCATAAAAGGTCAACTGGGTCATAATCTGACTCCCTGCTTGGCTGGCGTACACTGTGGGAAGTGAGGGCACTTTTCGAAAGTACCCTCGTTCATATGTCACGAACACCGATCGGTCAGTGGACTCGTGCACTGGTGATCAGTGACGCCGAAACAAGTGACAAAAGGAAACTCTTCAGTAGCTCGAACGAACGTGTAGGTCACTTACCGTAATATGCCATGGGTACTTAACCTGAAAATGAATCATTGGGCCACGGCTCACATCCTTATATACTTCTCGTTGAGTATCGTTTTCACTCAACCCTGGAAACTTGTACGAAAAACTATTCCATTCCATATCACAGTATACAATATAATACAATACAATACAGCCCGTACGTGTTCTCAATCATCAAGGTCGGAGATGGTTACATCGGATCCCTCGCCACCCTGGTCACTGTCATTTCCCCCATTGGCATCAAGAGCGGGAGCGGGAGCTGCTGCTGCAGGGCCTGCGATGGCAGGGGTTGCATTGACTGTGTTGGCTCGGAGGTTGTTGCGGTAGTTGTTCAGATATTGGCGGATGAGCATATAGACCGGCCATGCATTGCGGTACTTCGCAATGAATGGGTAATGTTCTTTGACCTGATGGAAAGGTGAATAAAAAAAACGTAGTGAAGCACCTGACATACCGCAGCGACCACTCTTACGACCTCCACAGTTTCCTGATCCTTGAGCGGGATCTCCATATCAATGCCAGACGCTTTGACTGTGAAATGAATGTAATTCTGTTGATATGAGTTAGTATAGTTTCGTGAGCAGAGTGGCCCCGGCAAACTTACAATCAAACCCTTGTATGTCGCTTTGTCCAACTTAACTCTGTCTTTGACGTTCATCGCGTCAAAGAGGTTGAAGTCACGGGAGCGGCGGCCAGGCGGCTTCGGGATCAGTCCGGTGTTGACACTCTTGGCATTGGTCGTTGCTTTGTTGTTGTGGATGATAACCTTTGCCTTGCCTGACGAATTCATTAGTATCGTGAGCAGTCGTCTGCTGGCAGCGAGGTAGTGGAACCACGTACTATACTTTTTGCGGCACTCTGTATACATTCCCTGTGTAGCGGCAAGCTTCTCAATAAGCATCTTCTTGTTCATCTTGGAAAGTTCGTTTTGGGAAAGGTTGGTCGGATTGGACTCGGATGGCATTTTCGAAGTGAGGACGTGGGAGAGAGAGAGAAAGAGAGTGGAGGGGTGCAGCCCCTCAGTGACCAGGCTATATAGAAACAAGATGTCCCCTATGCTGAGTGCACGGTCGTCTGCGAGGTCAGGGGGTGGCACTGAGATAAGTTCTTTGTGCTCATCCGCTTCACTGACGAGTATGTTGATGGTACCACTGCAGGTTGGCCAGCATGCAGGGAAGCCTGTGTCTGCTTGTATGAGAAAAAAACCCATCCCCGACTGGGTCTACGTTTTTTTGATGGGCGGCGGGTGCGGGAAACTTGGTGCGCTGTACCCCGGAAATTCCCGTAGACGGGACGGAGGATGGTGATTCGTTCGAGACGAAACCCCAGTGCACGATCGCGTGTCTGCTTTCCCAAGGTCGTCTCTTCCCATTTCTACCTCCCTTCCCCATTCACTGGACGAGCCAGCATACTTGCGCCCCCTCTCCCCCCTGCGTCTGGTAGCCATACTCTGGGCATCTACGGCCCGTTCGTACGGGACACCCGGGAACTTCGGATACACCTCTACCAGCAACCATGAATCCTCGCCATGTGAAACGGATGACCTGCCTTAGCCCTGCTGCTGGGTGGAGACGTTCTTGTGGCGAGACGGACACAATTCTCCACCCTTTTCCCCTTTCGGAGCCCCGAGAGCGGTTGTACCGCTCGGGGTCTCTTTACTTCCATACCACCGAAGGCATCGACAAACTACACACGGTCCGGGAGGCAGGGAGACCAACGAGGGCAATGGAGTGGGCTTTGTGTTCCTCTGAAGGATGGGGTGTGCAGGTGTCGGTCAAGGCATCATCAAATGAAGTTGAACGAAATCCCCCCTTCCCCCACTCCTGACTCGGGAGCACCAAAACCCCACGGTACGGCCGTCTTCCAGGTCAAACATAGCCTGTTACCGGGTGGGCATTTGGTAATGAATTCCAACTAATTTCCTGGTTACTGGGCATGAACTCACATGTTTTCATTCCGCACTTCCATCTTACATATACAGCGGGAGGGATGCTGTGGTGCTTAAGGCGGTATATAAATCCCCAACAACCATTCATGTGTTTGCATCCCCTGCCGACAACTTGCCCTTGTTCCCGTCCATCCCTCCCATCCCTCCCCCCACAATCCGTACCCAAATCGACTTGCAGGGATGGTCAATTGAAGCCCTCTCGCCCACTACAACTCTTTTCACCCTCCTCGACGGCACGAGCGTTGATACCGTTCGATATGATCACGACCACGGGAACCTCAGGATCGAGTACCCCGGAGGTCAAGCCGACAGACCACCATGACTCTGATGCCAACCCCCACGAGCCTGACCACGAGTGCCGAAGCGAAGGTGCAAAAGGAGGAAGAGGAGAAAAACCCGACGGTGCCGACCATGGAATGCGAGTCGAGATGCGATTTAGACATGCGGGGACTAGTTTGGATACTGTGGCGGACCCGGACGAGGACGAGGAAGAAGAGGTCAATGGCAGTGACGAACATTAGGAGGATGGAGATGATGAAGATGAAGCCGCCGACATTTCTCAGCAAATCAACTCCTCGCAAGTGGACACTTCCCCGTCGCCCAAACGAGAAAGCGTTCTGGTGGAGAGCGAGGCAACGGCCGAAACCGAAGTAGAACGTCCATCAGCCCCCCGTCACCCTCGTCTGTCGCTGCTGTCAACCATTTCAAGCCAGATCGCACTAGTCCACGGCCACATCCTCCTCAAGCGGTGATCACTCCCACGTTTGAACGTGTTCCCACGAATGGTGGGGACTATTCTGAGTGGGAGGAGATGACGAGGATTACCACGGAGACGACGCCGAAATGGAACGAGGGTGGATATCGGGAAAGGGTTAAGGGTGCTTTCAGCCGGAGTGCATCTCAGAATGGTCGGCGGTCACGAACCAACAGCGTAGGCGGTCGACCGAGGGATCACACCGACTCCAACGTCAGTCGAAAGTGGCACTAGCTTAACCAGTGGCAAAACTGATAAAGACGGGACATTTGCGTTCCAACAGAGTCAACCAGCGTTGCAAACATCGAATTCATCTCCAGTCTCTGCATCCCCTCCACCGTTACCTTCCACGAAGGATGGCACCTCCCCGTTTCCGGCCCATCCTACCAACGACCTGTCGAAGTATATGGACTCGAAACTATTCCCGTTCCCCGGTATGGAGCTGGAGAGGAGAAACAAGGCAAAGGCGATACTTAACTCTGCCTCGAGCCCAGATATTAGCTCCGGGGCAGACCGCGCCAGCCACGGGTCCAGTTCCTCGAATGCGACAGGGCCGTCGCCTGAGCTGGGAAGGGATAGAAAGTTATCCCACCAAGCTTCTGTCTGATACACGTCTCCTCGCCAAGTTCCACGTACTACAAGCTCCTCCCATGTCCACGAACGTATCTTCGCCATCGACCGACCACTTTTCGATGCCCCCACCTCAATCCAACGCTCTTACCACTCCGACCCAGGCTCCCATCCTCAAACTCCCCACCACTCGGGAAGGCGTGAAGAAATGGTTGAGTGCAAAGAAGCTTTTCTCGTCCAACTCTGGGTCTACCACCAACACACCCGAGCAGCTAGAACTCGGCGAGGAGTCATCCATGACCGATCTCTTCTTCTCTAAGAAGGAAGATCTTGCTGCCGACTGGGATGACGTCGGGAGTGAGAAGTCTTGGGCGGTCGACCGCTTCACGATGGGATCCGACCCAGGAGAACCCCACGCCCCTCTCTATCGCGATGGCTACGACGGCCCCAGCTGAAGATTCCAATGGCCCATGGTACCAGATCGAGGATCATATGATCATCGCTCTGGCCCACGCCGGTGACATTGAGGGCGCCCACAACCACCGTCACAGGATCCTCGAGTACGGCGGTACACTCAGCGCTGATGGAGTCGTTCTCCAAGATGAAGGCAAACAGCTTTTGGCCGTCTTCCGTCAGTTACGGTGCAGTTATTGGCGCTTGCTCGAGGGTCGGAGACGTTGACTCCGCCAAGGCTCTCTTCGAGGAAATGTCTTCGCAACCAAACTTCAAACCAAGGGTCCCCCCATTCAACACGATGATGCAGCTTTACACCTACACCAAGCGTAATCGCGAGAAGGTACTCTACTGTTACGATTCTATGGTTTCTGCGCGCGTTCGTCCCACTGCCCATACGTATAAGGTTTGTGTGGCTCCTATCTGTATATCCATCACACGCTCACCTCAGGTCCCAGCTCCTAATGGATGCATATGGCACCATTGAACCCGTCGACATCACGGCCATGGAGCAAACCTTCGCAGCGCTCCATGCCGACAAACCCATCCAGGCCCCGGGCACCCATCGGGGGCCCCGATCAACGCTTACGGGTGCATTCAAAAGGATCCTGACTGTGCGGCCGAGGTGTCCGAGAGCACCGCGCCACACCCCCCGACCCGAAAAGTCGCCCAGAATAAACTCGCAAAGTCCGGCGAGTCAAGTCCCCTTTGATCACCAGCACGACCGGCGCCACCGGACCCAACACACTGGCACTCAAGTTGGCTGTCACTCACATCATACACATTGGTATGTGGGAGAGAATGTAGCGCGTCCTCAAGCTCACCTTCGGCTCATTGCTTTAGGGTGGAGAGTGGACTTTAATTTGAATCTTTCGTCGTTCGAACCGAACATTGCCGGTGTTCGAAACCTGATCAACTTTGCACTCGAATCCAAATTTCTCACCCCCCCTCGCTTCATTTTCTTCAGCACCATTGCCGTCATCACCTTGTACCCCTCTCCTCCCTACGTCCGGTAGCCGTACTCTGGGCAATAAGAGCTGAGATTGCAAATCCCCAGTTCCACCGGCTGGATGTGAGTGCACACGTGCACAAATACGGGCAAACAATGCGTTCGCCGATCCGTTGATCGGTCATTGTGCCCACCTCGGGCAATTGTCTCAACCCAACCAGGACCTCCTGGAAGGGCTTGCCAACCTGGACCTCCGGGAAGGCTCAGGATGCTTGCTCCGTCTTCCCCCTCCACCATCCACAGCCCAACCAGGATATCCTGGAAGGGTTCTCCAACCTGGACGTCCAGGAGGGTATGTGGATGGTGGTAGGCTCGCCTTCCCCCCTCTGCTCCCCTGCACCGGATATTCAACTCTGCCAAGTCTTGCCCCCCCAGCAAAGCAATGGTTAATGTACGTCCGCGGCGTTTCTGAACTACACACTTGCTGCATCCCTTTCTCCCTACTACAGACGTATGAACAGCATCACGCTGGCATCGATTGGTTTCAAAGTCTTTGTTTCCGGCTGGTGAATGCTCCCTCCCACTTCCTGTCGTCACCAAATTTGTCCCGGGTGATGACACTTGGATTGAAGTTCAAGAAGGTTCCCGGAAATAGAACCACTGTCAACATCTGTTTCGAATTCTCTAATTCAATGCAATGCAAAAGCGATGCCAACGCAACATCGTTCAATATGTCCTCTGGTCACGGTGGTTCGTCAACAATCGCGCCGAACTCCGTGGAGTGTTTGATGGTGGACCCAAATGATGTACCTCCCGCTGCACTCCCTGGTGTTTCCGTCGTCTCCGAGTGGTATTGGACAGCAACATTGAACAGCGTCGCAGATGGTATTTTGAGGATTACAATTAACAATCCCATCAGCCATGCTGGTGTCCGCACTGGGGTAAGCTGTTTCTAATCCATGAACCAGGGGGAACCTAACAAACGAAACCTTCTCAGGGCGACGGACTACTTCCTTCTCCGCAAGGGGCTGAGGACCAACCCAATGGTGGCAATCTAATCTTCACCCATACCGCATTCGGCGCGGACATGTTCCGGTACAGCTGGAACTTTGGAAAGAACTGGACCAAATGGCAGAATTGGGAAGACAGTACAACCGTCCCCGCGTCGCTGTTCCAATAACTTCTGGGGGGGGGCAGCATCTTACGTTCCAATGTCAGACTTTGATTCATCTTTTTGGGCCCTGACTGACATATTAACGTAGGTTGGGCATACGTCGCGCAATTCGTGGTGTCGCTGCTCCAAACAACCACGCCCCTCATGAGCTTGCTGCCATGACGCCGGTTCATCCGCATGCCCCTGTGTACCGTGAGGTGTGTTCATACATTACCCCTTCCGTTTTGGCACTACTGACTCATCGCCACTCTAGCCATCAACCTGGGTGGCTATGGTTCAAGCGGAACTCGGTAACAGAAACCGTGATGAGGCTGTCGCCATCTTAGAAAGGATGCAGGCCAGGCAATTCCCCGCGGCCGTCTATTCTCGCATCAGCGGAATCATGCTCAATGGTTCCATCTCTCCTTGGCCTACATCCTCATCGTTCGCGCCCGAGCAACAGTAAAACACCTGTTGCCTTCTGTCCGCACCGAGTCTGCGATCGTCAATGGTACAGCCAGTCTAAATGGGTTTCCGATCGCTTCCCTCATATGCGACCCAGAGGAATACGACTTTGAGAACCTCGATCAACTCCCCGAAGGAAGTGCTGCGATCTTCGTCGTCACCACCTACGGAGAGGGTGAACCCACCGACAACACCGTTCAACTCATTCAAAACTTCACTGACGAGAGTTTCGAGTTCTCCAACGGCTCGCGTGGACTTGATGGAATCAAGTGCGTCGTGTTTGGATTGGGAAACAGATGTATGATTTGAAACACAGGATAGTGATACTGGTACAGAGTTGTTGAAACGGCACAAAGCAATTGAATGCAGTTCAAATTTCCTCCTCGGTGTCATAGGGGGCGAGAGAGTGAGTACTGACAGTGTCATTGTCGCTACCGATATTGTTGTCGCTACCGGTGTTGTTGTCGCTACCGGTGTTGTTGTTACTACCATTATCGTCTTCACTACCAGTGTTGTTGTCACTGTTCATATCGTCGCCGCTGTTTGTATCGTCGTTGGTGCAATGGCGAGCATTTCCCTTTTCCTTCCGTAAGACCCTAATGGTGTCGACGAGAGCCACGTTGGTCCTGGTCAACTTTTTGATCTGGTCTTCAAGACCTTTCAATCTCTTCTTTGTCTGCTCTTCACCCTCCTCATCTGCAATATAACCAATGTCAGCCAGGGATGCAATACCACTCGAATGGGAGTGATCAAGAGGATAGTGTGCGCACTGGCAGCTTTCCGCTTCTTACTCGAAACTGATGTGGAGGATGGTTTGTGTGTATGCCCTTCGCTCATGGTGAGAATCGAGAGAGAAGGAAGGGGATAGGGGAGGCCGCACACCCCTGGGTATATGGCATGATCCAATCCGATCGCGTGTCGACCCACTTCTCTCAAATTCCATCTTCATTCGCCCTGCGTTCTCCGTCTCCTGCGTCCTGAATTTGATCACTGTTCACCCATGCTTGACAAACTCAAGGCAAAACTTGCACCGAAATCATATCGTACTCCTTGCCTATGTGGGTGTGAATCAACGGTCCCCAAGACCATTGCCGCCCATCAGAAATTGCTTTCGAAGAGGGCAAATGTCAATTCCCTGGGCCTCGCCCGTGCGGCTGCCCGTCTCACTGGCGCTCCTCGTTTGGTCCCCACAAAACATTCCTCCCGCCGGAAACCGCAGGAGTCCACGAACCCCCCTGAGGACTATCCCCCCGAAGATCCAATGGAGGTTGATAACCCACAAGCAAATGGGTACGACTTGGCAGGACCCTCGACCTTAGCCCATTTCGACCCCCTTACGCGCGTGTGGACTGACCGTGCAGGCCGGCGAGAGCGCGAGGACGAAGACCTGGTATCCGAGCCCGACTCCCCTGCGGCATCCGAGGACGAAGACGAGACTGGGGACGATGAAGGTCTGGATCGCGAGGAGCCTGATTTCACGAGTGACGACGAAGGACCGCCTGCCCATATGGAAATCCCGGCGGGAGAACAGATTACAGCTGATTTCCAACTGCGTGCAGCAAAAGCCGGTATGTTCGTCATCGTGACCATTTTCCGTTGGCCATGTACCATCAGGGTTCTGACTTTGTGTTCAGCACAAGAGCAGTTGGACCCAGATGATCTCGATGCCATCTGCGCGTTCAATTACCACATCACAAAATCAACAACAAGAGATGCATTTGAGAGTCTACGACACGCCTTCCCCACCCAGGTGCAGAACGTAAAGTCGTTGTACGAAACACAACGGAGGATTGCCGAACTCTCTGGATTGAAGCCCGAGTACTCGGACTGCTGTGTGAAGATATGC
>Ga0307517_10010069_pt1 | contig 13286 bp, 15 predicted proteins | sample 23_EM_MG_FD_194515 | JGI IMG/M metagenome (GOLD analysis project Ga0307517, IMG submission 194515) | Populus trichocarpa ectomycorrhiza microbial communities from riparian zone in the Pacific Northwest, United States - 23_EM | ecosystem: Host-associated > Plants > Roots > Unclassified | place...
GGCGGCGTCAGGGCGGAGTAGCGCAGCACCAGACGCAGTCAGGACGCACAGGACGTAGGGGTCCGTGTCCTGATTGCGTCAGGACGGACGGCGCCAAGTAACGCAAAGTCAGGACGCAACGTCGATCTGACGTTGCGTCCTGATTCGCGATTTGCGTTCCGGCGTCAGGTGCGTCAGACGCACAGGACGCACAGAACGCAGGGTATTATTTTTGCTGATGAAGTGTAACAGGAGCACTCTGTAGAAGGACTGATCCTTAGATTGCTACCATACCAAATACTCAAAGTAGAAGTACGGATTAAATGAAGAAGATAATTCCGGGTAGAATCAAGTGGGTAAAATGAATATTGTTAAGCCTGAAAGCTTCACTCAAAAGGTGTTCTTGAGAATGATTGGTTATGAGAATAGGGTGTCTCTCGCTTTAGTTAAGTAGAATGATGTAAATCCAGAGGATGCCCATCAACCATTCTTACCATTGGGCTAGCACGCCGCTCAACTCATGGGTATCCAACTCACCTGCCTAGCTTGGGTTCAGAACTGGAGGCAGTCGGACCACTCAGATATTAACTATCTCTACATGTAGGAGGTGCTCCCGGTAATGTATTTCTACCTACATCTGCATTAGCGAAAACTCCTTTCTCTCAGTAACTTGTCAGTGGCCGACCGATATTCTAACTATAGAGACATTATCCATTGAGACTCACTGGCCCAGTGGCAGTTTCATCTATACAACTACGCAGTCTATTGGTAAATCTACTTGGCTATACTAAGCTTCTAAACTAGACTTCTTGCTCCTCAGATAAGAAATCTCTGGTTGCTTGACTGTATGAGTACTACCCACAACCAATCTACCCAGGACCCTCTTAATTGTAACAAGACTCATGCCTCTAGAGTCCACTAATAACCCATAGTCATGCTACAGTTCATGGTGTAGCCTGGGACTGGTATTGGGATAGTTGTCCTGTAAGCCTTGCAGCTTCTCCGGTTAGCCCCAAGCTCTCTACAGTTAACTCTACCACTACCCAGAGGTTTAAGTATGCCCTTAGGTGGTTCCCAGGTGCTATCCAGGTTTTGCCCCAGGAGGCAGTCACCCTCACACCTCTTATATATCCTGCGAATAGTCTCAGGTCAAATGGATGGCCACAACTCATACAGTATTATGGTAGCATTCCCATAGATCTCATTTTACTAGAACGCATACAACTCTATAGCCATACTGTGCTGATACGCTGTACCAACGCTGGTGCCAGTGAGGAGCATTAGGAATATCTTCTCAAAGTTGCAGGAGGTTTGGACAACTCCTGCTCTCTTGGTTGCCCATTTCGTACTAGACAAGCGGTTATAGTATCATCTAAGAGTCTCAAGATAGTAGGATAGTAACTTTCCCCTAAGTCCACAGATGACTTTCTTTGTGAAGGTAGGGTAACTGGAGTTCCTCAGTCCGGCAACTGAGTTCCCGAGGTAGGTTCACTATATTTCTAAGGTAGGGTAACTATGTTCCCAAGGTAGGGTAACTCTATCCTTTCTTGTCTTTATTCTCTTTTGGAGTGTGCGTGACCATATATAATCATACCCCAGAGACCAGTGCAATGTTTACTATGTTTCCTTGACTTTACACAAACTTGCCCTCTGAAGGTTACCCTGTTTAACCCTATGTTACCATGCCACTTTGCAGACACTTGTACCAATTCATGTCTACTAGTACTGTACTTATACTAAGTATAGTGGCCAAGCCTCTCTCTGGTTACCTTTTAGTATCCCATATGGGCTGAAGTCTAGTCCATTGTGGGTACCTTTTCGTATGGTTGTTACAAGAACAACCACACCACGGAAAACAAGTCAATCAACAACCTTTCTTTTCCTTTCTTCCTGGTTCACCCGTTACTTCTTTTGTCATTTGCCTATCAGTCAGGTTAGTTAGTCCTCCGGCCGAGTTGTATTTGCTCAGCAAATTACACATCACAGATAGATGGACTATATCAAAGCATCCTGGTACATTTCAGCCATCTCACATTTTCCACACCTGAGTGGTTGAGTAAGGATCATTATCCTTCTTGGGTTAACAAGTTTGTGTCTGCAAGCTTTACGACTTGGTCTTTCTTCCTCTCTGTGCTCCCTTCTTTGGCCGGATTACATTTCTTTGCTAGTCACTTCATCTCTTCTGGCCTTAGCTTTATCTGAGATTTTCCCCTTCTATATTGACAATGTTACACCACTTCTATCTGGGGTCAATTTTATTCTCTCTCCCTCCCTGTACTCGGGTATGGATGAAAAAATCGGAAAAAAAGATCAGCAAGATGATCTGGGGAGTGAAGTAGAGAGGGAAGCACTTTGGAAAAAAATCGGGTTTGTATGACATCTGAAAACCGGATGGTGATTCAGGGAAGAAGTACCGGTACTTCGCTATTCCGTAGTCTAACGTTGACTATCTCCTGTGAAGCCAGCCTAGATCAACACTGAAGAGGCATGATGCGGGGATCCTGTCACTTTATGCAACAACCTGGATTTAAGATGTTTCGTAACCTGATCGCTTTTCACCCGCAGCCACATCGATCATCCCCTTCTTCCCTGTTTTGCCACCAGAAGTTTTCCGATTTTTTCATCCCTACCCGAGTATATCAAGCAGGTCACAAGGTGCACATCACCACCTAAAGGCTAGCCCGGACTGAACACCATCCGCAAAGGGAAGCGGAGCACTTTCTCCCACACCGTACTCGTACAAGTAGTGTTCAACATTGTAAACCGGGCTGAATGTCTCAGCGGCCGAGGGGATACGGGTTTTCGCCAAGACCGGGCGTTGCTTTAGGTTGCATGGTGCCCGGAGTGTGAAATAGGCCCCTCCTGCCTCCAATGCCCCAGTCAACATACTTGTAATACCATAACCTAGGGGCGGGTTTTAGGTGTCTCGTACTTCACGCCCTAGCGCATGGCGTCTGTTTGATCACCATCCCAACCCTTGCAAATAGGGATTAGAAGACACTCAGCCGCATTGTTGTAGACACCTAAAACCCACCCCTCGGCTACTATGTCCATTGGAGTCATTCAAGGGGCCCATTTCAGACTCAGGGCACCGTCCAACCTTCAACAAAGCCCGGTCTTGGGCGAAATACCATACTTGTAACTTGAGATAATACGGTCTGATCTCCTATTGGCGAGCCAAGTCCAACGACATGATCAGCCCGCCTCAAGACATAAATTACTATCACGACACAGCTCGTATCGGGCGCAGCATACTCGAGTAGATGGGTAATCTTTACCTATGCACCGAATGAGCAAATTCCGACCAGTAAGCGTTGGTGCCCAGGGGTGGTCAATGGTGGGGTAGGCGTGAATCCTGGGGAGTGCAACGGCGCGCAGGGGGCTGTGGAGATGATGATAATTTAGGACACGTCTGGGCATGATGGTGTTATTGATGGAAATCTCTGGGGAGTGGGAGTCGTTACAACGCCCCTCTATTGTTATAAGGAATTGCGGAGAATTTCACCAATATCAATCTCCTTAGTTTTGCGTTAGAATTTTATGGGAAAGTGGGGACCACTGTAGCGATCGGGAGTAGTCCTGGAGTTCATGATGTGCTTCTGTCCTCCCCGGATATGTTTCTCGTGGGATGACGAACGGAGTTACAAAGAATTCTCATCGCCCCCTTCTAACTGATTATTTAGTTTGGTCCTAGTTTGTCCGATGCTCGCACCCAAGGGCACTAATATTCGGCAGAGAATGTGCCCCAGCGCGAGCCTAGGTGCGGGGAGTATAATAAAGGGAAAAAAAGCACAACAGCGGAAATGGCTAATGCAAAGGCTTTACCTCAATTAAAAAGCTTTAACAAGGGTACCTCAGAGTCAGATCCACTGGCATTATCGCCCTTGACGTCCTGTTCATTGTGAAAACTCAGCCCAAGAACGACAGGACGTTAATTGACCTTTGCCGCCCGGTTACTTAAGTCGTCTGCTGGCTTTAGCAAACCTCTAGGGTCAAAAATACTGGTATGCGAGTAAACTTTGAGAGCTGTCTGAAAATCCTTTGTAATTGACTATTTCGTAAGCGATAACCGTGCCAAGGTTCCCGCCACTTCGAAGGACGCTAGGCGACTATCGAAATCCCTTTAACTGTATTCAAGCACTGGCACTAAGTGCGGGTCCAGCTGGTAGCGGAAAGGATTGGAGGTGAAGTAACTAAAGAGAGCAAAGTTAAGAATATCTGTGACAACTATGATGTAAGTATCATATGACGAACATGAAGGGTGGTACAAGTATTTGAAAATCTTGAACACTAGCTTATTCAGGTCATCGTGATATGAAAAACTTCATACTTGTAGTGCTCAGAATAGTGCTCAATGAGTACTGTTCAGCATGGTCATGATGGAAACTAGGTTATCTGCGTAGATTTGCTCCCAACCACGGTACAAGTACGAGTACTTTTAATTTATCTTGGTGTGTGGTCTATCATTACCTTTCCTGTCATATCTAACCCCAATAGTCCTAGTAGCGCGACGCTAAAAGAGAGTGAAATTCGGGACAGACAAAGGGATTGGGTCCCGTAAAGACCGAAATAATTAGGCATCACGCTAGGACGTTGGAGTTGCCTCTCCTGGTAAGGTCTACTGTCTCAGGTGAGGGCTGAAAGAGAATCTTCGCGGTGTGTTTTGTCCCCCTAATCAAAAGGGGCAATTCTGGACGTCCTAGCGCCATGCCCAATGATTTCGGTTTTTACGGTACTGGAAGGAAGTACCCGATGGCTTAACGGTACACGACAGCTCAACGATACTTTTATTAAACTAGGGTAGAAACATTAACAATTGAACGCCGAATACAATAAAATAAAATCCTATGAGGCCTGATCTAGTTTACCGAGATGCTGGCATAGACCCTCGAATTAGTCATTAGTTAAAATCTGATTAGTAGGTCAATGGTGGCGGGATTGATGTTCATCCCATCGAGCTCGACAGCGCTGTAGTGGCACCTCAAATTCCCGAGCTGCTGCGGCTATATTTGGCCTTCCTCCTTCCTTTGGTATCACAGTTGCTTTCTGCGTATCTCTATCTCGGATATACTGGACATGGCATCTGGGGTGGTAGAAAAAAGCCTTGTGGAGCGGTGGTAATTGAGAAAGGAATCCTTGGGCTGCCGCATATCCTTGAGCTGTCGGGCACTCCCTTCGAGCGCCCTAAATTTCGATGGTAGCCTAGCGTCCTTCGGGGTGACGGGAACTATGGCACGGTTACCGTACCGTAGGAACCAAACATCCCGCTAGGACGTGGTGGTTGCCTCTCCTAGCACAGGAGGGTGTGACGAAGGGACCCTTGGCTTGCGAAAAAGTGAATCCGCCAAGCAAGGCACCAAAACATCCCTGTTACTAACCCCGTTCAAATTCGCATGCTGGACCTCACAATCTATCGCTCGACTACAACCATGAATGCCGTCAAAAAAAAAAGGTATGATAATAAATTTAGCATAGGAAATTCGATAGAATTACTTCTCTGGTGGACAGAAACAATACCGCATGTATCCTACCCCAGCGATCTCATCGAATATCTCTCAGAGTATCCATCTCAGTGCTCATACTCATACCCCCTAATAGTATGTCTGAAGAATCGGGAGTGAACCGACGTTGCGGTAGAGTGGGAGGAATTGAGTAGAACTTGACCGGTGTGGAGCTAACTATAGGAAGCATGCAGTCATAAGCTTCATCCTCTGGTTTAGCGTCCCCCACAAGCTAATGGTAAGGACAAGGGTATATATTTTATTATTAAGCATAAGGTAAACCACAGCTCACTACCTTCCTCCATCAACTCCAATAGGAGACCAGCACTAAAGGCGCAGGTTTTCTAACACTCTTATCCTTCTCACCACTAGGCAATCTTCCTTAATAATAAAACAAAGAATGTGAAAACGTTAGAATTCGGTGAACCTCTAAAGCTAGAATCATGGATTCTCACACGGAAGCATATCGCAGCATGGTTCCGGCTGGATCTCTAGGGAACTTTTCCGGAGTATGGCGGCACCCTCATTCACGTGCCCGAGAGGAGAAAAAAAATTGACAATGTACAGTACAGCCTATTCCCGATTCGTAGAAGGTGAAGGATAAGTTAGGTAGATGGGTAAATAGGTGGTGGCTGGAAGAGTATATCTTTTCCTAATGAGAAGCCAGCTGGCTGGATTTTCGAAAGGATTTATGAATGCATGAGCGGTAGCGAATGTGTGCTTTTTGTTCCTTCTCTACCCCCTAATAGCCGTGTTGACTCCTGTGAGTTTTACCGTCCATTTTCTATCTCCCTCCACTCGTCCCCTGATGGCAATTCCGAAGCGCAGACTCCACCGCGATCGACCTGATTATGCTCCATGAGTTCGGCAGGGCTACCGGCCTCTCCCAGAGCCCCAGCGCAGGTTGATGGAAGTTCCATAGGCTTTGGGGGAAGCTTTGATCTCCTCCTTTGACGGCGCCGACAGAGTATCGTAGCGCTTAGGACGCAAAGTGCTATAGCCACTACGCCTCCTACCGTGCCCCCGGCTATCGCCCTAACGTTTAGTCCAGGTGGTATAGAAGGGGCGTTTAGGGTCATTATGGTTTCAAGATCTGGGTTGCTCCAGCCTTTGGTTGGGGCCCTCTTGGGCGAGCCTCCGTTTTTACTGCCAAATAGTTAGTTTCCAATCTTCGTGCGCCACTGCCGTGTTTTAGGGGGTCGGAACCCACCCGCCGCCAATAAGAGTAAGCACTTTGGAGGGAATTTGGTACTTTCCCTCATTCGGTGTAAACTCGTTTGTCCATGTCAAAGTGTTGACATCTAATAGGAATGCAGCATTTGCCCTCTTATCGCAGGTAACGGTGCTGGAGTAACTAGGGGCGTTCCTCCCGCCGTAGTAGAAGATGTAGTGTTCTCCAATGGCTTGGCATTTTGGTGAAATCCTCCCTCCAGGGTCCGCGGCCGTAGTCTTTGAAGTATACGGCAGCTGGGCCCACTCAAAGCTTGGAATCGAGAGAACCCAGATGGTTCTGGTGGTTAGGCCTCCGGTAGCGTCCACTAAAGTGCTAGCTTCAAGCCCGCCCATGATGTAGATTTGATGGCTAGAACCATCCGAAGCTGATTTGAGAGCAGTACAGAACGCGAACCGAGGAGTTGGCACCACTGCTCCAAGGGGTAGATATTGAGTGTACCATTTTGATTGGTTTACGCTGTAGATGTTGATCTCGGAGAATTTTCTCTATCGGGCACTGTTAGCATTTTACCTGGGGATATCGAAATGACGGAGTCACATGCCAGGCGGGTGGCCCACTCAGACCTTCCACCAAGTTGAATCAGGACCTCATCTGTAGCCGTCGTAATATGCACTAAGCCACCCTCCGATATTCCTCCAAGTGGGGTGGTTTCGTTCGTCCATGTATTAGTAGCCTGGTTATAAGTGATTAGGCCGTTATGCTCCTCTAAGTCGACTACCTCGAGCGATGATCCCATTGTTGAGATGAAAGAGCCACCGAAAACAAAACCCGCCTTAAGTGATGGAATCCATGCTGTCATTGAACTAGACACCCTCGTTGAAGCGTTCCTCTGGACCCAATTCCTTAGTGTTGTTCCCGTATTAGTCCATTGCCTAGTTTTAATCTCATACTGCCATTTCTTATCCTCGCTGGGAGGATCCCTCCTTCCATAAATGGTACTGTTGTATGGCCACCATACCCCAAAAGTAAGGTCAAAACCAGATTCCGTAGGGAAGAATGCAGCATCCGAAACAGCGGGCACTATAATTGGAACCTCTTCTGTTCGAACGTAATTGACACTGTCAAGAGATGTTTCGAAACTCTTTGATACATTCAATGATCGGAGTACCGTATCTAAAGACGTTTGTCAAATCGCAAGTTTGAAGAGAGGGGAGAAGGCTATGTATTCGAAGGGGGTACGAACTGGGGCCATTGTAACCCAAGTCTGGTGAGGGATACAACATCAACCCTCCGACAATATAAAGAATGCCATCTTTCTGGGCCACTATATACTTCGGCCCCTGGTCAGTGAACACCCCGTGAAAACATCTCAGTAGCCGGAGTCCTACTCATATGTGCACTCAGGGAACAAAAATCATTAGTTGGATCGACATCCATGCTGTGGGCTACCGAAGGAAATGATAGCAAGGCCGCAAGAAGCCAAACGGTGGATATAGGGACAGGCATATCTCCTCAGGTGTGACGAAAGTGGCTTTGGGGAAGGAGTGAACAGTGAGAGGAGACGTGCATAAGAGAGAAGGAGGAATATTAAGGGAAATAAATAGGGAACATTGACTGTCGAATACTTTAATCTTAGGAGCACAAGCTCTCCCCAATTCGTGTACTAGTAAGAGTGTGGTTATCACTTACGAGCCATCACATTTGCTTATCATGTTAGGGGTTATACGGATTTCTCCGCAGAGGAAATGGCCAGAAGCCATTGCGATCCGAAGCCTTTGATAGCACTACCCAATCAGGGTCACTGCACTATGCTGCCCTCGTGGTTTCCTGATGTCTGTATTCGAGTGCGAGTAAAACAGACTGATGCCGCATGCAGGCCAAATCCGCCAGAGCCTCATGCATGCAATCGCAGTCCATTTTACAATCTAGCAATTACCAGCACCCTATGGTAAAAATTGTCTAGACCCGCGATCCCCCTCACCCCTCTAATATCCCGATCCGGAGAAAAAAAGGCCTTGAGAAGGGTTAGTGTTTCCTGTCATCTTAGAAGATCGGCCCCTGGGCTTGTTTGGTCCCATTAACTGGTGTAATAAATTCTGTTAATCTGTTAATCTAAACCTGAACTTGGCTGACCGACAGCTCAATAACCTTCTATTACTAAGTAAAGGGTACAAGGCATAGGGGCGAAGTTTCCAAACAGTTAATTTAGGTTAACCCGCAAAATAAGCCTTGCCCCTACGAAATCTTTCTCCCTGGCACTTGTACAAGGCTAGGGAACAATTAACCAGAGCAAGTAGGGATCTATTTAGCTAGCTAACCTTAAGTAACTATTTCATGGATTCTTGCCGGACCTTGTCCGCCAGCCCAGGCATACGGGCCCTACCGACAGGGCGAACCGCAAGAATTTTTACGGTATCATACTTAAGAAGCCTAGAGGGAATTGCTTTTTCAAAGCTGCTGGCACTCAACAGTTCAAGAAGTGCCAATAACCGCGCAACAAAAGGTAGGGTTGTGGTTTGTGATTTCACTATCTTATCCGTAAACTATTAGAGTAAAGGCGCCCCGCGCGGAAGGGGGGAGTTGGGAGCTCAAAGGTTGGAGCTCTCGGCGAATAATTGGGAGGGGGGAAGACTTCTCCATAGAAAGAAGTTTGAGCCATTGCGCATCCCTTACTTTTCTCCGGCGTTCAGGCATGGTTGCCAAGGCTACCGACCTCAGGCTTCTAACTTTGGTTGCGCACGGGGGCGCCGTCACTCTAATACAGTACGTGTACTCCACCATCCATGCCGGTGATGAAGATTTGTCAAGTGCAGGAGCAATTAAGATGGAAGCGAATTCACACCAAATACCACTGGAATAAGAAAATAAAAAGCCACTCTTAATCCTTCCACAACCTTCCTTTTCATCTCGAACATTGGCTACTCCACATGGCATTGGTTTTAACAATACCATAACAGCATGCCTACTAGAGAAGCGGCATGAACAATACTTCAAAGATAGTAAAGGAGGCAAATGCTTATTCCTCTCTCTAGACTTGTCGTTTCTCATTGAGTGATCTTTGCATTTTTCGTCACTTTGTGCATACCTATGCCCTTCTAATATATCAACCAAGGTGTTAAAAAGATTCGGAAAACTGACATACCAGTATCAATATTAGTGGCACAATACCCACCGAAATACATGCAATGGCACGAATTTTCCTCTTTTTTGCAATAGAATGGTCCGTCAGCTGAGAACTAAGACAGTTCTGAGTGACGCGAAGTAACTTCGGCTACAAGCTAACATCTCCCAACAAAAAACAAGCCCTATCTATCCCACAGTTTCTTGAATAAGCATACGGAGGTACAGCGCCTAAGTTTTGTATGTTCCACAAGCGAGGTTTGCTGCCCCTACCTCCTGTGGAACATACAAAACTTAGGAGCTGTACCTCCGTACACCACCTCAGCCTCCACGCCACAAACCCTTGGCATTAGCGATAATTCTTCCAGAAATATTCATCTTTCATGGAAGTTTTTACAATGAACCTTCTTGATGACTGTGTATATATAACTCAGCCGGGTTTCGGTTAAATAATTTGGGACTACGGTGACAATTAAATTCTATCAAATCAGTGTTGTGAGTTTCATGAATTAGATTAACCAAGCAGCTAGGACTGTGTGGAGTTTTGAAGAGCGCAATATCCCGAATTAAAAGTGGAGGCTCCCGGGGATCAAATGCTAGGATAGTTTTGAATGGGAAGACCATAAACTTGGAAAATGAACCTCCTGAGACATAGCACAGGTTCAGCAGCAGCACTATGTTGAACTATTAAAACATATACTGCTGGAATGGTGTTATCCTGCTCTTGTTTTAGTGGGTATACAGTCTTTCCGAGAAAAAAAACAGAGCAGGGTTAGCTTAGATCTGAGGGCTGTCCCTGTTGGGGAGGTATAACAAATATGAGGCATATTACACCAAGTGTTCGGTCAACTGGCAGTTGCCGCAGGGTAATAACATTCAGAAGTGTACCAGAGAATGTAAATAATAGAGTAAGTTATTTTCATCCAAAAGGGCTACATCTTAGCTAGACGCTCCAACACCTAAAGAAAGTCAGGAACAGGAAAGATAATCTAGATTGTGCCCTTCTATGCAGCACTGATCCCCCACAGGGCGCGTGTAGTAGCCTTGTGATCCCACAGGGTAGGCGCCACAGTATTATCTGAAGAGAACCCTCAGGTGTCGGTGCGTTCAAATTAGATATTTATCCTAGTTTTGTGTCGAAATCGCTATAAAACGCCATAGGCTAACTCTGGAAAGCCAGCACTAAGCTTTTCAGGGTTGTTCTTTTGACTCAATTGTAACTTTCCATTCAGCCCCTTCTTATTTCAAATTAAAAATGTCTGCTAGCTCTCCCCGGTTGTTACAGCATTGAGAATAAGCAGCCCTGATAATTGCCTTTCCAGGGCAGATCAGAGTTATAGCGCTCACACTGGGTCCTAATACTGTACAGTCGGATGGGTGGATAAACTTGGGGTGGTTGGTGAATGACTAAGCAATCTTGTTATGTTGTTTCTGTGTATTGGATATGTTGCCATTTATTGCTACCAGTAGATTTATATAAAGAGGTTCATGAGAGGTTCATGGTGGGAAGGAGAGAGTGGGACCAGAATTATCCGGAAGCCTTTGATCCCCGATTTCTTCTTTCCTTTCTCATTATTCCCTCTTGTCTTCAGAGCCATTTTGATTCCAATAACCTCCCGTACCAATACCCACGAAAGAACGCAGACCCCCGGGAGACCCCGACAGCACTATGATGTAGTCTTTCACTGAGTCAAAAGGAGGTGCAGGTCTAATATTTGGAAGTATTTGTATTGTCCGTGGACAAAATTAACCGCAGATCAACCATTGATGGCAACGCAGTGGCCATGAGAGTAGTTCCAAGGACGTCATGGTCGTACAATAAAAAAGAGTCCCTATCGTCATAAACGAAGAGATCGTTGAATGAAGTATGGTCGCCTGGTGAAGAATTACTGATATCTTGGTGATCCGGATAGGATTGTAACAATTGGCCAGGAGAAGATATCTTAGAATATTCTGTGGATATTACTGAATACCTGGAAGTATCTTCAGGCATTTGAAAATACTGGTACCCATCTTCAGATACTAGCAGGCATCTTCGGATATCCATAGATATTTCCGGGCATCTGACAATGTCCACCACCGATCGACAAAATTTTTCTTTATTACGTGGCGTATGCAGAAAGTCGACCAAGCCCCTTGTGAATGCTGAATTTACAGCACGTACAGTATAGAACCGTACCAGCCGTTGGTACTATCCCGGGTGGTATGGTGATCGCATCATAGGAGTCCAGATAGGTAATGCACAACTGCTAAAGCAATAGTATGAGAACCCCGCAGAGCCCCCACTTATACTTTCCCTACTCCAGCCAACCACAATGGCTTTTATCCAAGGTATGTTGGTTACTCATATATTTGTGTTTCCCCATGTTTGCTCCCAAGCTGGCTTACACCACAGCTGGCGCGCTATAGATCATACTGTATGACTCTGAGTAACCACAGCTTTTATTTAAGCCAAGATTTCGAGTGCATTTGCAATGGTCGGTTTGAGAGGCCGGCGTACTAGTATAACCACAACCCCTCCTCAGGCTTATGTCTTAATGATTCCTCAGGTTCTTGAGTCCCTTATAGCCAGGAGACGGATTTCCTGGTAGAGAGAGCGAGAAAATCAGGAATTCATAAGGATTCGATGGGACGGGGGGTACTTTTGGGGTGTGGGTGAGCATTATGTATGCAGGGGAAAGTATCAATACCGTACGGAATCATAATATTTCACACTTAATCGCGCTAGCTTTGGGAGCGCTTATGATAGGTCCTCTGTTATTCGGGATGACACACTACGCACAGTTTATCTATCTATTCATCCATCCATCCATCGCTAGCAGAGGGAAACAGGGAGGAAATAAATATCGGTGCATAAAGCAAATAGAAAAAAGGGAGATTTCGTAACACGGGACCCATCCTACCGGGGAGTGGTGATCAGAGTCAATGGTGTAAATTAACAAATGAAATACCGGTAGTCCTCTACCCCCTGTATGCTAAACACAATTAATAGAGAGTTGTGGACCCCCACCCACAAACGTTAAAAGATAGCGGGAAGTTTTGGAAAGGTATAAGTTTACGTATATCATAGTACAAATGGGACATCTAATAGGGGAGAATTTGAAGGTCATGTTTTGGGGCTAACGTAGAGGAGGCACAAGGGAAAAAAGGAAGATAGCTGCAGGTGCGGTGTAAACTAAGATCCCAGGGGTTGGGCGAGGATGACGATAGGAGAGGAGGAATCCCATGGGATTTAAGCATAATCAATTAGGCGCCCCGAGTGCCTGCTCTCGGATTAATTCTTGGATAGCTGAGAGGGTTGCTGCGCATCTGCGCTTGCCAGAGCCATCCGGGCCTGCAAAAGCTGAGCCACCCCTTCATGTCCCCCGAACGCAGCACACCCGAGCAGGGTTCCGAATGGTCGGCGGAAGACTGGGCTGGACTGGCTAGTCCGGTCGAAAGTCAAGTCCAGTCTACTGGTGGAAATTAGACCGACTGGACAGTCAGGATTATCGGAACCGACTCGGCCAGGA
>Ga0307517_10010070_pt1 | contig 13286 bp, 12 predicted proteins | sample 23_EM_MG_FD_194515 | JGI IMG/M metagenome (GOLD analysis project Ga0307517, IMG submission 194515) | Populus trichocarpa ectomycorrhiza microbial communities from riparian zone in the Pacific Northwest, United States - 23_EM | ecosystem: Host-associated > Plants > Roots > Unclassified | place...
GGTATCTGCGATTGTAAAGTCGGACAAGCTGGCGATGCTGATTGACGGGGACTGAGTGTCAGGAGACCCGGGAACGGTGTCCGGCTCTGAGCCAGCAACCGACTCGAGTTGTGGGGGCTGTGGGATCTGAGGTTCAGGATCTCTGTTGGGAAGTCCCAGGGATGTGACAACTGGAGTCGCAGCAGGGCCTTCCACGCCCGTGCCAGCCGGCCTAGGCTCCCAGGTTCTGAATACGGGCGGAGGAGGGAGACCCTCCCAGCCACGCTCCCGTAGCCCAATGACCTCCTGAAATTTCGCCTTAGTCTCAACGTTGCTCCCTTCACAGAAAACGTGTTCACCTGCACCAGTTCTTCCTTCGTCCATTGACCATTGCGGGGAGTCTTGAAAATCTCAAAGCAGCGGTCGACAACTGTAGGGTCAGCATATGCTGCGAGTGTGGCCCCTGCTGTTTTGAACAACACGACGAGCGCGTATAATTGGTGACCGTGCAGTGTCGAGTGGGAGATAAGCGCTTGGAGAATGTGATCACGGATTACAGATTCTTCCACGTATCCGAGGTTGATACAGTGTGCGATGAGATTGGCGTCTGCGAAGGGGAAATGGTTCCGATTTTCTTGATTGTACACTACTCCTATATCAGCGCGGAAGAATGATTGTAGAGCCTCTGCGCAGAAGCGACTTCGAAGCCCAGTGCTGTGTGGGGCAAGGATATGGTCCGATTCTGCATCACCGGCGAAACGGAGGATCAAGGGAAGAGTTGGGTCGATGAGATTGGATGGAAACCCGTTCCTTCTGTAGTGCGTCTGGAGCGCACGCAGGATGGCGTCAGGGGGGATCGTGGAATAAGTGTGTGTAATCTCAAACCAAAGACGAAGAAAGGTAAACGATCTTTTGTAGTTTTGGTCGGATAACTCGGCGATTGTTTTACCTAAGATTGCTTGGATGTCTACCATTGCGATTGTGGCGGTACGAGAGGAAGTCTTGGTGATTACGTAAGCAAACGGCACTGCGCTCCCGAGAGTCCGCGTCCATGACCAAGTGCACCACAAAACAGGAGCAAGCACCGTTGCAAATGACATTGTTTGGTTCTACCTCGGACACCTTTCAACTCTGGCGGTTCTCAAACGCCGGGGAAGTTGCCCAGAAGCTTGCACTTCCCCTCTGTTTCGAAATTTACCCAGGGGGGAACCTATCTTTAAAATACAGAAGGGAAAGCGGACGAAAAAACCGGTACCCAAACGATATACTCGTGAAAGTACGACGCTTGGCATCAAATCCCGAACAAGGATTCGAGCCTTCAAGCCTTCAACCCAAACACATCCGGCAACGCGGCCCAGGCCCTCTTCCTTACATCCGCATGCCCATCCTCCCATCCTCCCACACACCCCTCGCAAAACCCAACAGAGTCGTCTCCACATAAGTCCCTCAACGAGAGGACTTGCAGTAACTTCGTCCCAGAGTTGGCGGGATCCACGATTCGTTCAACAACCCTCTGGTGTGCTTCCGAAACTCCTGGATTCATTGCATTGCGTGAGGGGCAATTCGGTCGGGAACACGACCGGGAACCTTTTGATCCAAAAATCAAGCGATGGGTCTCTTTAAGCTCCATCTCACGGAGTGCAATGAATCCTCTGATCGCTGTTTGGAGGATCTCTGGAGACAACGTGGCGCTCCGCGGTAGACGCCTATCCATCAACGAATCTAACCCTCTCCGAGCTGTCATATAGTATGCCATCGGTAGTGCGGACGTGAGTCGCTGTTGGACGAAAAGGTTGAGGACTGCGTTCGGATGGGGAGTCGGACCGCTGAAAACTCTCTCTCCGAGCGCCTTGGAAGGATCAAGGCCCTCGAAGGTCACTGGATATGCATCACGGATGATCTCGAGTATCTGAGATCGGACGGTAGGCATCTCATACTTTTCCGTGATTCGAAGGAGGGATGAGAATGTGGCGAAATCCGGCACTTTATTCCGTTCAGGAAACCTGTAAACAGGGGCGGTCAGCGGAACAACTCATTCGTAGCAGGGCAGGGTGGCATACGCGGGGAGATATATGACCTTGAGAAGTGTGGCAAAGTCCGTGGCCGTGTCCGAGGATAGAATGCGCGGACAACCGTTGGGTGATTCCGCGGCCGCAAGGTTCGATTTTGCGAACATCTGACTGAGCACAGGAGAGTGGAACAATAAGGCACCGGCGTGGACGCGGAACAGTGTGTTACCACACAAAACTTCGGCATTCCCATCCTCAAGGTAAAAGGTGTCGTGGGTGGTTATGGCCGTGGGGTCGATGGGGGACTCATCATCGGAGGTGTCGGCGACCGTGAAATCCGATAGGCTGGTGATGCTGATTGACGGGGAATGCAAGACAGGAGATCCGGGGATTGTGTCCACCTCCGGAGTGACAACTGGTTCGAGTGGAGGGGACTGGGGAATCTGAGGCTCTACATCACAGTCCGGAAATCCCAGGGATGTTACGACGGGGGTTGCGGCGGGATCTTTCTGGCTTGCACTGGCTGGTTTCGGTTTCCCGATCGTGAACACAGGAGGGGGAGGAAGGCCCTCCCACCCGCACTCCCGTAGCGCAATTAATTCCTAAAAATTCGTCTCAGCCTGATGACCACCCTTCACTGTGCGAAGCGCACGCACCTCTACCGATTCCCATTTCGGCGTATCACGACCGTAACTACCCTTGAGGAGCTCGAAGCAGCGATCGACCACTGACGGATCGGCGAACGCTTCAAATGTTGCGCCTGCTAGTTTGAAAAGGATGATGAGCGCATTCGCTTGGTGATCATACAGCTTCGGGTGAGAGATAAGCGACTGGAGGATGTGATCACGGATCGAAGTTTCCTCCACATATCCGAGGTTGGCCCAGTATGCAACGAGACTAGCGTCTGCGTAGAATGTATCCCAGGGGTGTTCGTATCGATAATCGAGCTTCGTGCGCGGCACAATCTCCAGATTAATCCTGAAGAACTCTAGTAGGGAGCTTTTGCAAAGGCGGTCCTGCAACCCGGAGTTGTCTGGGGAAAGAATGTGATCTGACTCTACATCGCTTGCGAAACGAAGGAGCAAGTGAGCGGCCGAGTGGGTGAGTTTTCCACGGTCGCGGTCTATCTTTAAACCTGCCATTCTTCTGGACCAGATAGCGTCAAAGATCTGGTCAGAGGGGATCTGGTCATAGTTTTGTCCTATATCGAACCAAAAGCGATAAAAGTTGAACGATTGCTCGTAGTTTTTGTCGGAAAATATCTCCTTGACCGCCGAGTCCAAGGCATCCTCGATGACTCCCATTGCGATTGTGGCGGCAGGGGTAAACTTGGGCTGTTACGTAAACTGGCAACAGGCCACGGTAATTGCAGTGCCATTGGCGCACGGGTTGTGTTATGTAACACACCGTACATCCTACTCCCACCAACTTCCTAAGAGTTCGAGCTGGGACGAATGTCCCCCCACGCGATCTTCTTAAACTGCACCTCCCAACCTGACTATGCCCTTTGGCTTTACTTCGGTGCGGGTACCCTGAAGGTTCTCGAGTTACGACCGAACCCAAGCCGACACCTCGGGGGCGAGAAATGAGTCAAATACGCATACATCAAGCTACCTTCTTATATGTACTTTGTAATTCGAGGGAAAAACAGAAAAACACCCGGGATCGCGAGCATGAACAGCCGATCACACTCCCTCCCAACCTGCGCGGCCGAAAACATGCTTGGAAGTCGTTCCCAACACGTGCGGCTTGGTCCATAAAACCTCGTACCAAATGCGTGCCGTGGGTGGTGGTGGCAATAGCGTGACGCGGAAGTACCGTACCAGGTTTGTCGCTCATCAGGGCGAAGGAACCAGCGATTGAAGCGCGATAGGCAGCAAAAGGCAATGCGAACCTGACGTTCTGTTCCAAGAACAAATTCAGGACCGCATTGGGGTGCGGCTTAGGTGGTTCAAAGATATCCTCGTCAAGAACCTCTGCCGCCTGATACGCCTCCCACTTGGTGGGGTATGCGCCCCTGAGGTCCTTGAAGAGCTGGTCACGGACGTTGGAGTAACCGTATTTTGCTGTCATCCGAAGGAGCGATGCGAACATGGCGAACGTTGGGAACTCATGCCTCGCGGGGAATCTGGCCACCAGAAAGGCAGTCAGTTCACCGAAGTCACACCAAGGGGAGGAGGCTTACCCTGAATGTAGATCATCTTCAATAGGATTGCAAAATCCTCGGCGGTGTCCGTGAACGCGAACTGAGGACATCCCTCTGGCATTGGTGCATCGAGGAGGGTGGCTGGGGAAAGGATGTCTCGAAGCTTTGGGGAGGAGAACGGTGGACCCGGAATATTGTCTGTCCGGACACAATTTCAGCGTTCCCGTCCTCGAGGTAGAATGTCTCGTGGCGAGTAAGAGCCCGTTCATTACCGACCCCGGTGTCCTCGTCCAGGTCGGTTGGGGTCAAATCAAAAATCGTTGAGATGGTCGAGGTGGGAGGGGAAGCTGTGGCCGCCTGAATGAAAACGAAGTCTCGGAGGAAGAGACCACATCCTGCAAGACGGAAGGGGATATATCGATTGGAGTGACGGGGAGATCGCGGGGAACGAAAGCGGCAGGATCCGGAGTCTCAGCGATCCCGGCTTCATCTGGGAGAACCCCCCAACTGGCCGGGTATTCCTTCACTTTTGCATTGCCATCTCCGGTTCCAGCATTGGTGAACCCTTGTTCCCCCTCCTTCCGCTCCAACTACTTGGTGTGAAAGTCGCGGAACTCCTGATCCACAATATGGGGCTGCGTGGCGCGAGGTAAGGAGGCGGAGAGTCAAGCACTTTTGAATGAAGGCACTTCATGAAACTCAAGCAAGGCCACAAAATACATAACAGACCAGCAAAACTTGGAAAGCAGACGGGTATACTTGACATCGAGTCTTTATTCCAAGTCTTCTTTACGTCTACGTCCTCGGCCTGAGTCCACCCTTCCACACAATTCTCACATTCACTCCCCTTGGAGCTCTATCTCACGGAGCGCGAACGGACCTTGTACCGCGATCCGGAGGATTTTTTTTTTTGGGGGGGGGCAATCTGGCACTCACCTGGAGACGTCTGTCTACCAACGATTCAAACCCCCTTCGAACCGCCGCGCAGCATGCGAATGGCGACATAAGTGTGAGTTTTTGCTGGACAGTCAGGCTGAGGAATGTTCGGGTGAGGAGTCTGTCCGCCGAAAACGCTCTCTCCAAGCGGTTGGAGCGAGCGAACCTCCGGGTGCGCGTCGCGGATGGCTCCAAGTATCCGAGACCAGGCAGCGGGTATCTCGTGCTTCGTCGCGTTTCGGAGGAGGGACGAAAGTGTTGCGAAATCTGGAACTTTATTCTTTTCGGGGAATCTGCACCACCAATCGAAATCGATATCCTGAGGACTGTCCAGAGTGTGAACCGAACTGATCCTGAGTTGATTTTCGTCGGCTATCCCGGTACCAGAATTACAAAATAAGCAGGGGAGTTGACCAAATCGACCGGCGGCCAATGACGGGACATCCCCAATGTCCGAAGGACAATCCCAGGCTATCCTCAGGCATATAGAACGAAAAAAATAATGTTTCTTTCGCATATAAGTGGATACAGATAGACAGATACAAATGCAGAGATGCGTAGATTGATGTTGGCAAGGGTATTCTGCCAGGCTAGCCCGGTGCACGAACAGCAGGACGATGGCTGTATTGGACGGGCAGCGCACCATCCCAGGCGAGGCGCGTGATACGTAACCCTTTCGCCAATAAAACAGGCAGGTAAGGGTCAGGCCAGGGGCTGGCGAGAGAGATTGGGTGAGAGCTGGAGAGCGAGGGATGAAGCATCGTGTGGTGCCCACTCGACAAAACCGGGGTCAACTTTAGCGAACTGAACGCGTCGGATGTACAGGCCCCAGTAAAAACGCGCCGGGACATCCAAACATTACCGGTTACCAACGAGCGTAGGCGAATCGCGCATTGAAGGGATGGAGGAGAAAAGCCAACAGGAAGGAGTTGTGATCCGAAATGAGGGGGGTGCTGGTTGAGAACGAAGAATATGTTCCAAGTCCGAAACACCCAGACAGACTCTCGGAGAGCCCGCTAGCAATACGGATTTGGAAATCAAGATCTCTTTTTGGGTGACGTTTGTCCTGGGATGAACTGACATACATCCTGAGGGTATCCGGCAGAGCTGCCGTTGGTCTGGGCGAGCTTCTACCTAAGCCTAATTCCGTCATCGTCTTACCCGCGTTTTACAAATTATCCGTGTTTACGTAGTGCCGCTACGACGGTGAGCTGGACCCCTGGATCTGAGTGTAACTAGAGCATTGCGTCCTCAGGACAGCGACTCCGAACAGCGGTGTACTACCGCTCTGCAGCCTCCAGAGCCTGCATCCTCGACTGAGCATATTGCAAACCAGTAGCAAGCACGGCCACGGACGATGTCATTTTTATTCCCCCAGTCCAACTTCCGTGGTTCCCAAACATTCGAGAAGGCGTTCGGAAGGTAGAGAGTCGGTTAAGCTCACCGTCTCAGTTTCACCCTTCGGCCAAACAACTACAACTCTCTCTCACCGTTCCCTCCCATAAAAACCGGCCTCGCGAACAACCCAATCCCTTCCCTGCCTTCTGTTCTGGCTCCGGGTCTTCGCAAACCGCGTTCTGGGCCAGCGAGCTCGACGTCGAATCTTCGCGAGACTCAGCTACCTTATTATCATCAAGGGTTTGCCCGAAGAGGGTTGTAATATATAAATGTCTAACCCTGTATCACTTATCGTTGGACGTTGAGACCGGACATGCGTGATGATGCTGGGAACCAGCACCTGAGGTACATAGATATGAGGGAAAGGTCGTGAAATACGAACAAAATTACAGAATACATCGTAAATTCCGAAGCCAAATTTTCAAGACACCAAACTCCCGACGTGAATTCAAGCCCTCAACCCAAATACGTCTGGCAACGCGGTCCAAGCCTTCTTCCTCATCTCCGCATGCCCATCTTCCCACTCCTTCACACACCTCTCACAGAATCCACGATAATCACCACCGCAGATTTCACCCAACGAGAGCACCTGCAACAGTCTCGTCCCAGACCGACACGAATCCGTGATCTGATCGATAACCTTCTGGTGCATCTCCGACACTCTTACACTTCGACCCGCTATGTCGCGCGAAGCGCAATTGAACGGGGGGAGATGAGGACCTTTCGGTTCGAAGATCAAGCGATGGGTCTCCTTCAGCTCCATCTCACGGAGCGCGAATAGACCCTTTATGGCCACTTGAAGGATTTCTGGGGCCAACCGTGCACTCGTCGGTAAACGCGCATCCATCAACGAATCCGGGCCCCTCCGAACGGCCATGTAGTATGCCATCGGCAGCGCGGATCTGAGCCCCTGCTGGACGAACAGATTGAGGACTGCATTCGGGTGAGGGGTCGGTCCGCTGAAGACATCCTCTCCGAGCGCCTTGGAAGGATCGAGGCCCTCGAAGGTGGCTGGATATGCACCGCGGATGACTTTAAGTATCTGAGACCGAACGGTGGGCATCTCATACTTTGCCGTGATTCGGAGGAGGGATGAGAATGTGATGAAATTCGTCACTTCGTTCCGTTGAAGGAACCTGCAGACGAAACGGTCAACGGAACTAGTTAACTGTAGAAGGATATGGTGGCATACCCTGGGAGATATACGACCTTTATAAGTGTGGCAAAATCTATGGCTGTATCCGAGGATGAGACGCGGGGACAACCATTGGGTGATTCTGTGGTAGTCAGGTTTGATCTCGTGAACGTCTGACCGAGTACAGGAGAGTGGAGTGACAAGATACTGGCATGGACGCGGAACAGCGTGTTGCCACACAACACTTCGACGTTCCCGTCCTCGAAGTAGAAGGTATTATGCGGGGTTATAGTTGTGGGGTCGACAGGAGCCTCATCATCGGCGGTATCTGCGATTGTGAAGTCGGACAAGCTGGCGATGCTTATTGACGGGGACTGAGTGACAGGAGACCCAGGAACGGTGTCCGGCTCTGAGTCAGTAACCGACTCGAGTTGTGGGGGCTGTGGGATCTGAGGTTCAGGATCTCTGTTTGGAAGTCCTAGGGATGTGACAACTGGAGTCGCAGCAGGGCCTTCCACGCCCGTGCCAGCCGGCCTTTGCTCCCAGGTTCTGAATACGGGTGGAGAAGGGAGACCCTCCCAGCCACGCTCCCGTAATCCAATGACCTCCTGAAATTTCGCCTTAATCTCAATGGTATTCCCTTCACAGAAAACATGTTCACCTGTATCAGTTCTTCCTTCGCCCATTGACCATTGCGGGGAGCCTTGATAAGCTCAAAGCAGCGGTCGACAACTGTAGGGTCAACATATGCTGCGAGTGTAGCCCCTGCTGTTTTGAACAACACGACGAGCACGTATAATCGGTGATGGTGCAGTGACGAGTGGGAGATAAGTGATTGGAGAATGTGATCACGGATCACAGCTTCTTCCACGTATCCGAGGTTAATACAGTGTGCGATGAGATTGGCATCTGCGAAGGGGAAATAGTTCCAACTTTTTTGGTTGTACACTACTCCTATATCAGCGCCGAAGAATGATTGTAGAGCCTCTGCGCAGAGGCGGCTTCGAAGCCCAGTGCTGTGTGGGGCAAGGATATGGTCCGATTCTGCATCACCGGCGAAACGGAGGATCAAGTGAAGAGTTGGGTCGATGAGATTGGCTGGAAAGCTGTTCCTTCTGTAGTACGTCTGGAGCGCACGCAGGATGGCGTCAGGGGGGATTGTGGAATGAGTGTGTGTAATCTCAAACCAAAGACGAAGAAAGGTGAGCGATTCTTCGTAGTTCTGGTCGGATAACTCGGCGATTGTTTTACCCAATATTGCCTGGATGTCTACCATTGCGATTGTGGCGGTACGAGAGGAAGTCTTGGCTGTTACGTAAGCGAACGATGCATTCCTGAGAGTCCGCGTCCCCGATCAAGTGCACCACAAAACAGGAGCAAGCACCGTTGCGAATGACATCGTTTGGGTCTCGCTCAGAGGCCTTTCAGCTCTGGCGGTTTTCAGACCCCCTAGGAGTATTCCGGAAGCTTGCGCTTCCCCTCCGTTTCGAAATTCATCCACAAGGAGACCAACCCCTAAAATACAGAAAGGAAAGCAGACGAAGAAAACAGGCACCAAACGATACATTCGCGAAAGCATGACTCTTGACATCAAATCCCGAACAAGGATTCGAGCCTTCAAGCCTTCAACCCGAACACAGCCGGCAACGCAGCCCAAGCCTTCTTCCTCACATCCGCATACCCAGACTCCCACCCTCCCACACACCCCTCGCAAAACCCAACAGAGTCGTCTCCACAGAAGTCCCTCAGCGAGAGAACTTGCAGCAACTTCGTCCCAGAGTTGGTGGGATCCATGATTCGTCCAGCAACCCTCTGATGTGCTTCCGAAACTCCCGGATTCGTTGCATTGCGTGAGGGGCAATTCGGCCGGGAACACGACCGGGAACCCTTCGATCCAAATATCAAGCGATGGGTCTCTTTAAGCTCCATCTCGCGGAGTGCCATCAATCCTCTGATCGCTGTTTGGAGGATCTCTGGAGACAACGCGGCGCTCCGCGGTAGACGTCTGTCCATCAACGAATCTAACCCTCTCCGAGCTGCCATGTAGTATGCCATCGGTAGTGCGGACGTGAGTCGCTGTTGGACGAACAGGTTGAGGACCGCGTTCGGGTGGGGAGTCGGACCGCTGAAAATGCTCTCTCCGAGTGCCTTGGAGGGATCAAGGCCCTCGAAGGTCACTGGATACGCGTCACGAACGATCTCGAGTATCTGAGATCGGACGGTAGGCATCTCGTACTTTGCCGTGATTCGAAGGAGGGATGAGAATGTTGCGAAATCTGGCACTTTGTTTCGTTCAGGGAATCTGTAGACGGGGGTGGTTAGCGGAGCAACTCATTCGTAGCGGAGCAGGGTAGCATACGCTGGGAGGTATATGACCTTGAGAAGTGTGGCGAAGTCCGTGGCCGTGTCCAATGACAGAATGCGCGGACAACCGTTGGGCGATTCCGCGCTCGCAAGGTTCGATTTTGCGAACGTCTGACTGAGCACAGGAGAGTGGAACAATAAGGCACCGGCGTGGACGCGGAACAGGGAGTTGCCACACAAAACCTCGGTGTTCCCATCCTCAAGGTAGAAGGTGTCGTGGGGGGTTATGGCCGTGGGGTCGAGGGGGGACTCATCATCAGAGGTGTCGGCGACCGTGAAATCCGACAGGCTGGTGATGCTGGTTGACGGGGAATGGAAGACAGGAGATCCGGGGATTGTGTCTGTCTCCGGAGTGGCGACCGGTTCGAGTGGAGGGGGCTGGGGAATCTGAGGCTCTACATCACAGTCCGGAAATCCCAGGGATGTTACGACGGGGGTTGCGGCGGGATCTTTCTGGCTCGCACTGGCTGGTTTCGGTTTCCTGACTGTGAATACAGGCGGGGGAGGAAGGCCCTCCCACCCACGCTCCCGTAGCGCAATCAGTTCCTGAAAACTCGTCTCGGCCCGATGACCACCCTTCACCGTGGGGAGCACACGCACCTCTACCGATTCCCATTTCGCCGTACCACGTCCATAACTACCCTTGAGGAACTCGAAGCAGCGATCGACCACTGACGGATCGGCGAAAGCTTCAAATGTTGCACCTGCCAGTTTGAACAGGATGATGAGCGCGTTTGCTTGGTGATCATACAGTTTCGGGTGAGAGATAAGTGACTGGAGGATGTGATCACGGATCGAAGCTTCCTCCACATATCCGAGGTTGGCCCAGTGTGCAACGAGACTAGTGTCGGCGTAGAAACGCTCCCGGGGGTTACTGCAGTAGGGACCGTGCACCACATACCACACTATCGCCAGATTACTCCTGAAGAACTCTAGTAGGGAGCTTTTGCAGAGGCGGTCCTGTAACCCGGAGATGTGTGGGGAAAGAAGGTGATCTAACTCTGCATCGCTCGCTCGCGAAGAATCGAGTGAGAGGCCGAGTGGGTGAGTTTGCCACGTCCGCAGTCTATCTTCAAACCTATCGTTCTTCCGTTCCAGATAGCGTCAAAGATCTGGTCAGAGGGGATTTGGTCATAATTTTGTCCTATATCGACCCAAAAGCGATAGAAGTCGAATGCTTGTTCGTAGTTTTGGCCGGACAATATCTCCCGGACCGCTGAGTCCAAGGCATTCTTGATATCCCCCATTGTGATTGTGGTGGCAGGAGTCAACTTGGGTTGTTACGTAAACTGACAACAAAGCGCGGCAATTGAAATACATACCACCCGGTGCCACAGTCGATGGAGGCACCGACAAAGGCTATCTACAGATAGATGCTTGTTCAGCCGGGTTCTCGTGTCGTAATCTCATGAGATTTATTCGAATGGGTGGGGATGGAGGGTTTGTTCGTACCACCTCTTGGCACGCGGGTTGTGTTAACACACTGCCATACACCCCGCTCCCACCAACTTCCTAAGGGTTCCACGCAGGGCGAGCGTCTCCCCATGCGATCTTCTTAAACTACACCCCCAAACATGATTGCGCCCATTGGCTTTACTTCCTCGGTGCCGGTACCCTGATGGTTCTCGAGTTACGATCGAACCCAAGCCGACACCCTGGGGACGAGAAATGAGTCAAATACGCATACACCAAGCTACTTCTGACACTTTGTAATTCGAGGGAAAAACGGAAAAATACCTGAAATCGCGAATGAGAACAGCCGATCACACTCCATCCCAACTCTGCGTGACCGAAAACATGCTTGGAAGTTGCTCCCAACATATCGAACGCGATCGGGTATGGGACGCCTCTATATCTTCCGTACAACTGGCGCAGACAAGATCCCCCAATGAAAGAGGTCCCAGCACACCACCGTCCCTCCCGACGAAGGATATTGCATGATAGAGTTTCTTCAGTGCTTCTGCTCTCCGCTTACGTTGGTCCGTATGAACGCTCAACATGCATCCCCTCTCGACGCACACACCCAGACATTCCTCGTAGACGATTACACGTGCGGCTTGGTCCATAAAACTTCGTACCAAATGCATACCGTGGGTGATAGTGGCAATAGCGTGACGCGGAAGTACCATACCAGGTTTGTCGCTCATCAGGGCGGAGAAACCAGCGATTGAAGCGCGATAGGCAGCAAAAGGCAATGCGAACCTGACGTTCTGTTCCAAGAACAAATTCAGGACCGCATTGGGGTGCGGCTTTGGTGGTTCAAAGATGTCCTCGCCAAGAACCTCTGCCGCTTGATACGACTCCCACTTGGTGGGGTATGCTCCCTTGAGGTCCTTGAAGAGCTGGTCACGGACGTTGGAGTAACCGTATTTTGCCGTCATCCGAAGGAGCGATGCGAACACGGCGAGCGTTGGGACCTCATGCCTTGTGGGGAATCTGGCCACCAGAAAGGCAGTTAATTCACTGAAGCCGCGCTAAGGGGAGGAGGCCTACCCCGGGATGTAGATCATCTTCAATAGGATTGCGAAATCCTCAGCGGTATCCGTGAACGTGACCCGAGGACATCCTTCTGGCATTGGTGCATCGAGGAGGGTGGCTGGGGAAAGTACGTCTCGAAGCTTTGGGGAAGAGAACGAGACTATGGGGGAGTGGACCCGGAATACCGTCTGTTCGCACACAATTTCCACGTTCCCGTCCTCGAGGTAGAATGTCTCGTGGCGAGTAAGAATCCGTTCGTTACCGACCTCGGTGTCCTCGTCCAGATCGGTTGGGGTCAAGTCAGAAACCGTTGAGATGGTCGAGGTGGGAGGGGAAGCGGTGACCGCTTGAGTAGAAATGAAGGTCTCGGAAGAAGAGACCACATCCTGCAAGACGGAAGGGGAGATATCGATCGGAGTGACGGGGAGATCGCGGGGAACGAAAGCGGCAGGAGTCTTGGCGATCCCAGCTTCGTTTGGGGAGACCTCAACACTGGTCAGGTTTTCCTTCGCTTCCACGTCGCCCTCTTCGGTTCCCGTAGTGAATCCTTGTTCTTCCCCCTTCTGCTCCAACCACTTGGCGTGAATGTCGCGGAACTCCTGATCCACAAGATAAGGCGGCGTGGCGCGAGGTAAGGAGATGGAGAATACGGTACCTTGATTTTTTTTCGATCCAGAAAACGCAGTCCATCCAGAGAGGGTGTCCTATCCGCAGAGGGCGTGTCGTCCAGGATCTGGAAGGAGAGCTGGATATCGCTGGGTTCGAGGACTCCCTGAAGCAACGTACTTCCTGCGACGACAAACAGTTGGTAGATAGCACTGGCCCTGTAGGCTTCGTGGTG
>Ga0307517_10010071_pt1 | contig 13286 bp, 8 predicted proteins | sample 23_EM_MG_FD_194515 | JGI IMG/M metagenome (GOLD analysis project Ga0307517, IMG submission 194515) | Populus trichocarpa ectomycorrhiza microbial communities from riparian zone in the Pacific Northwest, United States - 23_EM | ecosystem: Host-associated > Plants > Roots > Unclassified | place...
AAATTTCAATATAAATTAAGTAGAGTGATTGTGCTAATAACATGTTAAAAAAATAAAAAAATAAATAAGAATATAAATTGATAAAACTTAAAATTGAAGTTTATATTTTTTTTTTGTATATTTTTTTAATGCTTGGAATACAAGATAAATAGTTTATTTATATATAAAATAAAAAAAATAACATTAAAGAATATTAGAAAATTCAAGTGTTATAAAAAATTAAAAAACTAAACATAAAAATCATAAAATATAAGAAATTCTAAAAACCATTCAGTATATATAAATATAAAATTTATAACATGATGCTAATTATTATTATTTTTTTCTTTCTCTGTCTCCTTCACCAAAAAACAGATTCTATCATCCCACTCCCTTGGACTACAATTTTATTTCAAGCCTTCACAATTTCTATCTCCTGTAACCAAACATCCCATTCCCTTTCCCTCTATCTGCAACCTCGAAAATAATAGGAAAATAAAAACCTAATTACTGTATTGAATTTGATCCACGCCTGCCTCCATCTTCTATTCAACGCCTCTAATATTTGCCTCTTTCATTTGCTATTTGGTCCTTTTCAATCCTGCATTTTTTTTCTTTATTTGATTCGCCGATACTTCAATCATTATAATTATTATCAGGATTCTGATCTTCATAATTTCTAGCGCTTCCTTTGATTTAATTTAATTTATTAATTTGATTTATTCATCAATGCCCAAGCTAACTGAAATTGATTTGTGGTCTCTTCACCCAATTTTTTTGTGGAAATTACAGCAGTTTGCAGTTTTTTTTTAACTTCAAAGGGTTATATTACCTGGGTTTGTTAATAGGGAAGTTTCCATTTTTGGAACAGATTCGCCTGAAAATCAGAATTTCCTATTCTTTTTTTAATCTCCTTCTATTTTTGTATTTTGTACCTGTTGTTGTTGTTGGTGGTGGTGGTTTCAAATGTTTAAAATTTGTTATTTCCGGAAGAAAGTTGGTCTGTTGGTTAGCTAGTTGTGGAATAAAGGGGTAATAGAGGAAGGAAAACGCTTGCTCTTGTTTTAGGATTGCATGGGAGAGCATGAAGGGTGGGCACAGCCACCAAGCGGGCTAATACCAAATGGCCTATTGCCCGAAGAAGCGGCCTCTGTGATCAGAGTGCTTGATCTGGACCGATGGTCAAAGGCCGAAGAGAGAACTGCTGAGCTTATTGACTGCATTCAGCCTAACCAGCCCTCTGAAGAGCTTCGCAATGCTGTTGCAGATTACGTGCAGCGGCTTATTTTAAAGTGCTTTCCTTGCCAGGTGCACTGCCTATTTGTCTTGATGTGATGAAATCGATGTGTTGTTTATACTTATGGGGTATGTCTTGATGGGTTTTTAGATTTAGATCGTATAGTTATTGTTGTAGATTGTGTTGGTCCAGTACAAAGACATGGAGTAATGCCCTATCCTCAAGTCAGGTTTGTTGATTTGGACTTTGGAGAGGTGATTCTGTGCGTCAAATTCATAAGTTAAGGTGTTGATCAAAATTGTGTCCATGAAGACAATTGAAAGATGAGATTGTATGTGTTGATCAGCAACGCTATGCATGTAATAACATTTTGTGGATAAGAAGTTGAAGACAGTAAAGGACCATATTTTTTTTTAATGACAAACTTAGGGGAATGAGCGTGTCTTAATTAGAAATAAATATGTATAGACCTAAGGTTGAGTCCAAAGACGCTGACAACTATGAATGATGCAGACTGGCTTTCTGGTAGTTCCTGAGTATTTTCTTAGTGAGAGTGATTTGGATTCAAAATCTTATTTTTTTCGTTGCTGCAAAAAGTGTGCACCTTCAAGTTTTTCATATAATTATTTACACATGATTATTATGATCTACAGGTGTTCACCTTTGGGTCTGTACCACTTAAGACTTATTTACCTGATGGGGATATTGACTTAACAGCCTTCAGTAAGAATCCGAATTTGAAAGACACATGGGCTCATCAGGTTCGTGATATGCTGGAGAATGAGGAGAAGAATGAAAATGCTGAATTCCGAGTTAAGGAGGTTCAGTACATTCAAGCAGAGGCAGGTCCCTTTTAAATTCTTATTTTTGTACTTTCTGTTTATTCATCTTTTGTTCTATCTGTTTCTTCAATTTATTTTAAACTTGCTTATTCAGCTGAGGGTGTGTTTATTTGTGTTTAGCTTGAATATATCTAGTTAGTGATGTTGACTTCAGAATTGTTGAAGCAGTGTTAGTCCATCTACAACTTTACATCCACCACAGAGGACCTGTAATCTTTGTGGAATATTTCAAGGTTATGTGGTTTGTTTGACAAGTGGGTTGTTTGCTAGACATATGCATTCTGTCTTGCCTTTAATTCTGAGGCAATGGTGGAAACTGGGGCAAGCTTTTCAACACATTTTTAAATTTTGTTGAGTGTGGATTTATTTTTTTTCATATTCAAATTTCTACATATTTCTTTTATCATTTTTGTATTTGTTTATTGAAGAAGATGGTTTTCCTGCTGGAATCTTTGTCTAATAGGTGTACCATAAAAATCTCAATAAAAGATTCCTTAATAAGCGATTATTGATGATAGATTTAACTTTCTTTTTTTGTTTGAATACATATATACAGGTGAAGATAATAAAGTGTCTAGTGGAAAACATTGTGGTGGATATTTCATTTAACCAACTTGGTGGACTCTGCACCCTTTGTTTCCTTGAAGAGGTTAGTGCTTTATCCTGGAAATTGTCTACTCCTTTTGTCCAAATATTATGATCCTTTTTCCGGACACTTCTGCTTTCCCAAATTATTAGTCCGTTATTAGAAAATCACTAATCCTGCCGTGCCCTATTCATTAAGCAACCTCAAGTTTGTGAAAAGTAAACCAAAAAAGAGTCAGAAAGTGAAAGGTGATGGCATAACATACTGTACAACCATGTTATCTGCATTCCTTAAAGAACCTAAAAGTAAAACATGGAATTTAATTATGGGATGGGGGTGATTGCATTTTTCTCTTGGTAACTGCAAACCAGGATTCTATTTTCTAATTTTGTCCCTGATTAATAGTTTTACTTCTGTAGGTTGATAATTTGATAAATCAAAACCATCTATTCAAGCGTAGCATCATACTGATAAAGGCCTGGTGTTACTATGAGAGCCGTATACTGGGTGCTCACCATGGATTGATCTCCACTTATGCTTTGGAGACCTTGGTTCTATATATATTTCATGTTTTCAACAATTCCTTTGCGGGTCCTCTTGAGGTGGCTTTTGGTACTTGGTCTCACTGTCTTGCTGCATTCCTCTCTTTTGTTTATCTAATTCTTTCCATGTCCAGGTCCTTTATCGTTTTCTTGAGTTCTTCAGTAAGTTTGATTGGAATAATTTCTGTGTTAGCCTCTGGGGTCCTGTACCTATTAGTTCACTTCCAGATGTAACAGGTATGCATAACTGCCTGAAGGCTCCTTTTCCTTCTTCTGAATAAGTGACCCTTTGTTTCGTAAATATTTGTCAATCTACTGGAATGAACTGTTTTAGTGAAAATGTTATGCAGCGGAACCTCCTCGAAAGGATGGTGGAGAGTTACTACTTAGCAAATTATTTCTTGAGGCTTGTAGTGCAGTATATGCTGTTTTACCTGCTGGACAAGATAATAAAGGGCAACCCTTTTTGTCCAAACACTTCAATGTTATTGATCCTTTGCGTATAAACAACAACCTGGGACGCAGTGTCAGTAAAGGTATACAAATAGAACTCTGCTATGCTGTTTGCCATCAAGTTAAATGTCATTTGAATACCTCTCCTTTTTTTGTTTTGAGTTGTGGATATGTTTTAATAACTCTCATTTCCCTATTGAATTGTGGATATGTTTTACTGTGCATCTGCATTAAAATGCACTTTTTTTTTTTTCATTCTTCTTAATGACAAGTTTTAGATAGCACTAAGAATCAGGACTCATCATCTTGTCTTTGATCTGCTGGCCTTACAATATCCTTTGAAGCATTATCCAACTGTAATGCTTCCTTATTGATTGATCTATACGGTACAAACTAACATTGCCTATTGCATTATTTTCTCTTTATACATATTTCTGCTGACAGTGGCTTGCAAATCGACATGTAATCGTGTAACTATGAGCCATGCGAGAGGTTTGTGAAATTGTTTTGCAATTTTCTCGTGAAAGTACTTATACTATGGTTTAAAGTGATGATTGTAAATAAAGCTAAAAGGTGTGGGAAAAACATTGTTTCCCCCACACCCATTAGCACCATGGATTACAATAGTAATCCACAGTGTTGATTTTATTTTATTTTTGTATTTTGACCCTTTTTTTCCTTTGGTTATTGATTTTTTTTTTAATTTAGTCCTTATATGATATGTTTATGGGGGTTTAGAGTTGATAATTTATTTTAATTTGCTTTTGATATAATTATTCTAGTATAAAAAAAAATCTCAGCATCGGGTTGGTATCAGAAAAATATCTTAGCATTGCGATATAATCTATTTTTTAAAAAGTTTAGTTAAATAAAAAATGATTTTAAAAAAAACTAGGTTAATAAACTTTATGGAGTTAATGATCCGGTTTGCGAATTTGGCGAAGTAACCCTGGTTGCCCCGGTTTGCGGGTTTAGCAGGGTACTTTTTTTTTTCTAATTGAACTTGATTATGTGATGTCTATTTTTTTTAATCATATAGTTAAAAAAATATTTTAGAAAAAAAACATGTTATTAAATTTTAGAAAGTCCATGGGCTTGTTGACGGGTATGGCTTTTTTTATTTATTATTTCATCCTTTAATATTGGACTAATTAAGAATTAAGTTTCATAATTTATTTTGTTTTGCTTTCTATGAGGTTATCATAGTATTAAAAAAAAAGTCTTAATATTGGTTTGATGCTCGATTTTGCGATCTTCTATTTTTGTTATCATATAGTTAAATAAACAATAGTTTAGAAAAAAAACAAGTTATTAATCCAAATGGAGTCCACTACCCTGTTTGCGGATTTGACGTGTTGACCCGGGTTATCCAATTCATGGGTTTAGTGGATTTACCCATCAAACCTGATATGTTTTTTTTTAGTTTCTGGTCCTTTAATTTTTCTAATTGTTTTTTTATTTCACTCTTATTCAATATTGGATTGGTTGAGAAATGAAATTCATGGTTTATTTTTTTCTACTTTCTATAGGGTTATCACGATCTCAAATAAATGGTTTTTTTAGGGTTGATGCTCGATTTTGAAAGCATTTAATGTTATCATAGAATTAAACAAAAATAATATACAAAAACAACAAAGTTATTAAACCTATTGAAGTCCATAACTCAGGTCGTAGGGTGACCAAGGTTGATCCAATCTGACATTATCTCAATATAAAAACAAACTGTTGTCTTAAAGTTTTTTTAAAAACTATGTCATGTTTTTAACGGTCATCCAAGTTGTCTTTGGACCCATTAAATTGAATAATTCACTTTGGATCAGCTCTCACGCGGTTTCATTCGAAATTCGAGCTAGGCAAAGAGCAGGTTGGTAGGTTTTAAGATCGAATTGTTTGATTGGATTTAATGATACTGCCAAAAAAATTTCTATACTCTTAATATTTCTTTTAAGTTTAGAAGAATAAATCGACCCACAGCAGAGCACAGACAAATATGCTAGTTTGAAGCAAAACTGAATAGAAAAAGGATTGATATAGAAAGGTACCAAAATTAAATTTATTTCTTTTTATATGTTCCTTGTGAAGAAAGTAACATCTGTAGCTATGTTACTTTCTGCCTCTCTCCTTTTGTGTTTCAAATATATCCTAGTTCTTGTTCTTTAAAAAATGGGGCAAAGGGTTCTTTGCGTGGTCAATTGTGTAAATATGTTTTTAGTCTTGATATGTATTTGTGTTTCTTTATTTGCTTTACCTATATACATATGTATATATATTGTGGAAAATGTAATGCAGGCTAAGTGGTCTGGTTGGTGGGAATGGTTGCAAATTGTAAGAGGTTTAGAGAATGTATACTGAACAAAGGAAAAAGATAACATAAGTGTGTATCCTTAAACTTTATGTGCGCACATGGGCATTTATGTCCTCGGACACAATAGTATTTGATTGAAATGTAGACATGTAGATCAATGTTTTATACTTCTTACTGATCTGTTAGCATTTAGTAACTTTTATCATGTAATATGACTCATTTTCCAGGTAACTTCTTTAGGATACGCGGTGCATTTGCATTTGGAGCTAAAAGGCTAGCTAGGTTACTTGATGGCCCCACAGAAGACCTTTGTTTTGAAGTAAATCAGTTCTTTCTGAACACCTGGGAGAGACATGGTGGTGGCCATCGTCCTGATGCACCAAGGAATCGTTTGTCGCGGTTGAGATTGTCAAATCATGATCACTTGCATGTACCTGAGAATCTCGGGAACAATTCAAGCAGCAAACCTTCTGGTTGTGAAGCTCAAGTCGATGGGGCTCAAGGCATGCACAGTGTTCCCTCCCAGCATGATAATTATTCCTTAGAAAGCACATGCAAAGGTAGTCAAGTTCCAAAAGTTTCTCGTACTCAAAGCCAAAAGACTTATGCTAACACAAACAGCACAAGGACTACCCCTGATCAGAGTAGAGGGGAATCTACTTCCAATCAGAACATGCATATTGATAAAAGTCAGAGAAGTGCAAAACCTGACAACTTTATCACTGACTTTCAGGGAAGGTATCTTTTTGCGAGGACACGCTCTAGTCCCGAGCTTGCAGAGACATATGGTGAAATTTCTTCTCAAGGAAGGCGTAACGAAGTCCAGGAAAGCAGAAAAGGCCAAGCCTCATCTGCTAGGCTGGATCGTAGCAGGTGGAAAAACCTGAAATCTGATAATTTGTCAAATCATGCTATTAGCTCAACTGATGATCCTTCATCTGTTAGGCATGCCATTTCCCGTGAAAGCCTTGATCCTGCTGCTGCTTCAAATAGGTACCGCAATGATTCGGGCTTGGGTGCCATGGGTGAAGAATTTGTTTCTGTCCTAGGGACACAGGGGTTGCAGCAGGAAGAGCAAGATCTTGTGAATGTGATGGCTTCATCTACTGGCCTGGGTTTCAATGGACAGGTTCATATTCCAATGAATATGGCACCCGGCCATGTATCTCTTCCAATTCCACCTTCTGTTCTAGCTTCATTGGGATATGGTCAGAGAAATATGGGTGGAATGGTGCCCACAAATATTCCCTTCATAGATACTCCTTGGGGTTCAAATATGCAATTTCCTGAAGGTTTGGTTTCTTCACCGTTAACCCATTATTTTCCTGGCATTGAATTGGCTTCAAACCAAGAAGAATCAATTGAACCTGGTAGTGAGAATTTTGCTCCCATGGAAATGAATGTCAGGGAGACTGATCATGATTTCTGGCATGAGCAGGAAAGGGGCTCCACTAGTGGGTTTGATCTTGATAATGGAAGCTTTGAGATGCATCAATCAGATGATCTGCAGCCTAGTTCATCCAGTTATAATTCTGTTTCATCATCTCGAAGAGGTGGTTCTGGTAACTCTTTGAGAGTTCACCAGAAGTTCACCAGAGAAACCCGAGGATCAGCTAGGGAAGAACTTACAGATGCTTTAACATATCAAGAAAACAGAGGTACTGAAGAATACTTGGACAATAGAAGTGCAAGTTCAAGGTCCTTTCCTACTGTGAGAAGTAAAACCTCATCCGAGAGTTCGTGGGAGGGATCATCAGCGAAGGTGTCAAAGCCTGTGAAGGAAAGGAGGGGTAGGAAAATGGCTTCTTCTGCTTTGCAGTCTTCTGTTTATGGAAAAGGTAAGAGTGCCTCTGAACACTCTTCCAATCAGACAGATGATGACAACAAAGATTGGAATACGCTATCAACAATGGGCGCTGAGCCTGAAAGAAGTGTGGGATCCCAGTCTGAATCTTCTGATTCTTTGCATGTTTCAAGGCATCAAGTACCTGGATATGAATCAGCACAGCCTAGTGAATCTGAGTCATTGATACCCATAGCTCCAGTGCTCCTAGGTCCTGGTTCACGGCAAAGATCTACCGATGATTCAGGGGCTGTTCCTTTAACATTTTATCCTACAGGGCCACCAGTTCCATTTGTTACAATGCTTCCACTGTACAGCTTCCCAGCTGAGACAGGAACTTCTGGTGCATCAACCGACCAATTTCGCAGCGAGGAGGGCCATGATAACAGTGACTCTGGTCAAAACCTTGAAACATCTGAGGGGCTTGATCAATCTGAGGTTGTAGGGACTTCCAGTTCTTTGCGAATGGCTGCTTCTGTTGAGCCATTGGAGCACAAATCTGACATTCTTAATAGTGATTTTGCTAGCCACTTGCAAAACTTGCAGTTTGGGCGATTGTGCCAAAACACACGAAATCCTGCACCTGTGGTTTATCCTTCGCCTGTTATGGTGCCGCCTGTATACTTGCAGGGCTGTTTTCCATGGGATGGTCCTGGGAGACCTTTTTCAAACAACATGAATCTTTTTACTCAGCTTATGAGCTATGGGCCTCGTATTGTTCCAGGTGCTCCTCTACAGTCTGCATCTAATAGACCTGTTGGTGTATACCAGCATTATGTGGATGAGATGCCAAGATATCGTGGTGGTACTGGGACCTACTTGCCAAATCCAGTAAGATAGATTACTCAACCAGCTATATCTTGTGTTTTCCATGCTTTTCTTTCTTTCTATGTTCCTTTTTTTAATCAATAGTGTATTTGTCTTTGGAGAGAGGCAGAGATGCAACTGTCACTCAATTGACAATATTGTTTATCTAGTATGGTTGCATGAATGTCTTGCACTTCTCTTGCCCTATTTTCTAGAACCCTAGGCTCTTCATAGTTCTCCAGTTTGATAGTCTTTCCTAAGGTCCTCTCACTTGATCAACATATAGTTTTGTTTGCTTGGTGCATTTTAGTGGATTATCAATGTAACTGGGTACTGGTTGCATTTTTCCCAGAAATGATTTACTTTTATTCACTTGGATGTGGAAATTTGGTTTTTGATGGTTTACGTAATTTGATTGCATTGTCATATTCATTGGAATTATGCAAGCATGTTTTACACTTTAAATCTATAAATTTTCATGTTTGAGTTTGATTTACTGCAGAAGGTCTCTGTCCGAGACAGGCACGCAACAAATATGAGAAAGGGAAATTACAACTACAATAGAAGTGACCACCACAGTGATAGGGAAGGGAACTGGAATAACAATTCTAGAGCACGAGCTGCTGGGCGCCGCGGCAACAGTCGCAGCCAAGCTGAGAAGTCAAATTCAAGGCCAGACCAATTGGCAGCAGGTGAAAGCCGAGTTGAGAGAACATTGAGTTTGCATAGACATGATACATTCTCTTTGTACCAGTCTCAGAATGGCCCAATCCACACAAACTCCACTCAAAGTGGTTCTGCCAATGTGGCATATAGCATGTATCCATTACCATCCTTGAATCCCGGTGGAATGTCATCAAATGAACCTACCATTTCATCTGTTGTCATGCTGTATCCTTATGATCATAATACTGGCTATGGTTCTGCAGAACATCTTGGGTTTGGGTCTCCTCGGCCGGTAGGTTTCTCGGGTGTAAACGAGACCTTGCATTTAAATGAGAGGAGTCAATCAGGTGGGGGGTTTGGGGACCAAAGGTTTCATGGCAGCTTTGCTCAATGGCCATCACCAGATCAGCCTTCTTCGCCCCATGTCCAGAGGTAGTTACATTGTTTTTCTTGAAACAAGTAATAGAAATGCAGGATATCTGAATAGTTGCGTACCCTAAAGGCATATTGGTATAAGGTTGCAGTGCATTATAGTTATAGTACAAGAGTTGGTTGTGTGATATGGATAGCAATGTATTTCATATTATTAATTATTTTATGTGACGTGAGTAGCTAATTTTAGGATTTGATTTTTACGCAGCTAGTTATATTCATTAATTGTTAATTATTTATCTGTGATAGTTCTGTGATGCTATTGATTTATAATGTTAATAGGGGAATTTGACTTTATTTGCCAAATCAGTGGCCTGGCGGAATCAGGAATTATCAACTGAAGGATGAGGATTTCCCCCCTTGCATTTCCGAACCAGGGAGAGAATGATGGTGGGAGAAACTATAACGAGAGAACCTTCAACTGCAAAGTTTTTCGATTCTCACCTCATTGGTAAATGGTATTTCAGTTCGATCAATCTCATAATTTTCTCAAGGTCACACTTCTTCATGTCTTGTGCTTGTGTGTACACTAGAAATCATTTTCTAACCTGTCCTGCTTACAAGAATTAACAGATTGGCAGATAACAGGGATGCAGGCTCAGTGATTAGTTTTTTTAAAAAAATATATATTTTAGGGTTCAACACTTTGTAACTCCCTGATGTAGAAGCTCACAGGTTTAGAATCTAGAACTTTCATCATGTTCTAAAGTTGTTTCGCATGATTTTCTTCCCCACAATGTATTAGGGAATTTGATTCATAAGCTTAGTGTACCAGCTAAATTTTACTAGTTTCCAAAAGTTGACAATGTAGCAATACCACCTCCGAAGATAGGTAAAAATGATTTCCATTGTTTCATTGCTAAAAATTCCTGATGCTATTAGGTTTCTTGGTGCTTGTTCGAGAAAGCTTTCCATTCATTCTATGGTTGAAACTATTGGGTTTCCACTGATCTATTGAGGGTTTTTTTCTTTTCAGGATCTAAGTGAATACTAGCCTTGGTTCCCGTGCTTTACTATGGGTCCGAGCTAGTAAGCCTTGGTTCCTGTGCTTTGCTATGGGAACACTGGAAAAAAACCAATGATTAACAACAAAAAAATACTGAAGCAAAAAGATTCTAATACTCCTGATTCCAATGCATTAAATTTCTTGGATCTAATGTTACATTTGTAATTTAATTGTATATTAAAAAAAACCAAAAATACCAATATACCCCTGCTTTATACAATTGTTTTTTATTTCTAAGAGTATTTTTGTTATTTAAATGTTTATAAAAATACTGTATAGACAAAAATACCTTTACACAAATCAATAATAACACGTGGCCGGTCTGTGTGGAAATACCAAAATATTTCTAAATCAAAGGGAATCATTTTTTTTATACCTTGCATACCAAAATGTTGATTTTATACCTTTAAAACATTTCATTTTTCTTGTCAATTTTTGATGCGTATATAGCTCGTTATTATTTTCCTCTCCTCAACTTTTATTTTCCTCTCCTCAACTTTTAATTGTAACGGTATAAGTTATAATATATTAAGTTGTTTAGAACTTGTTTATTTTTGTGTTTTAAAAGTATTTAAAAAAAATGATTTTTTTAATTTTTTTATTTTAAATTATTTTTTTTATGTTTTATGATTATTTTGATGTATTGATATTAAAAATAATTTTTTTTAAAAACATTTCGATGTTTTTTTAAGCAAAAAAAATATTTTAAAAAATAATTACTATTATAATATCAACTTGTAAATTAAAATTAATTTTATTTGTTTTTAGAAATGACCAGCCTATCCTTATGTACAGGGGTCAGTTCCCAATCTAATTTTATATTTTTATTAAGTCAATTATATTGAAGCAAAATAAGCAAGTTTTTAATGTCTTTTCAATAATATTTTTTGGCCATACCATCGGAATCTGTTACGTGATATAAGCGAGGTGAAAAGGAGAATTATCCCAACTTATATGTATATTTTAGGTGCAGTCTTCAATTGTCAATAAAAACTTAATCTCTCAATTTATTCTTATATTTTATATCATTCTCCAATTAATCTTTCAAGTATATATTTTCATGCAAACTAATGAAAATGAGAAAAACAGTCATGAGCGTCTCAAGTGCTAAAAAGACATTGAAAACTCACTTATACAGTGACACCATTAATTCAATTAGATCCTACTAGATTGGAGGCTGTGTTAGCATAAATTTTTTTCAATGTAAAAAAAAAGAGCGATACAAGTATTAAAAAAAAATATTAAGACTCAATTAGATTTAATAAATTTGGTTAATTTAAATAATACAAATAAAAATATAACAATAAAAAATTAACTGATAAAAAATTAACAACATGTAAAAGGTATAAAAAAATCTTAACTCGTGCACATTCGAGTTAGCATATCAAACTTGTGATCTAATTGTGGTACTGAAGTAACTCCGTTAAATAAAACTATAAACTCAACTATCAAAAATTCCAATGTTGAAATTTAAAACTAAAAAAATTGTTAAAAAAAAGAAAAAAAAAGATTTAAGTCAACTCTGGCCGTGACCATGGACACAAGAACAAGATAAACCCAAAAAGAAACGAAGACCAATTCTCAATAAATTAAATGTTGAAGAATGAGATTGAAAAATAAATAAATAAATATAACCTAAAAAAGACCAAAGTCAACCTGTGTTAACTTTCGAAATTCGTGACCCTGATAATGAGCCCAAAATTAAGCTCATAAAAGATAAACTCTAAAAAATAACAAAGAAATATTCTAAATCAACAAAATATTGAGAGGTGAAGTTGAAAATAGCAATGAAAAAATATTCAAAACAAAAGAAATAATAAAAAAAAATAGGGATTAAATTTGATATAAAAATAATTTGAAATCAAATGTTAAGGGATGAAATTGAAAATAAAATTCAAATTAGAAAAATGATAAAAAGAAAAACAACAATAAAAATAATAAAGATCAAATTTGATATAAAAAATAAATGAAACCAAATGATGAGGGACGAATTTGAAGTAAAAAATCAATCAAAAATGAATAAAAAAAACAAAACAAATTGTAATAAAAAGAATGATGATCAAATTGGATATAAAAAACAAATGAAATGATACCTTTATGTTTTTATAAAAAGAAGAGAGAAAAGATGGAGGAGAAGAAAAAAATTCATTGGAACTCAACCATTATGTCGTCATATACACATGTAACACCACCAGAAATATCATAATAAGACACTTCTAATGTCGTCATGGAAGGCAGCATTTAGGTGTTGGACACCACTTCATGCACCGCCCACTTATTGGCATGTGCGTCGACCACTTTTGCTTTTAAAATAATATTTATATTTATCATTTAATTGTTGGACAACACCCCATGCACTGCCTATTTGTTGGCATGTGTGTCAACTATTTTTACTTTTAAAATAATATTTATATTTATCAAAAAACCAAGTCACTCAGACAACTTGTTAATTACTAAAAAACCCAATTTGAAAATACAAAAATATCAATGGATGCAAATTTAAATTTTTTCTTTCTTTTAGGAGGCTTTTAAATTGTAAAAAAATCAAATTACCCTTGATTAACTTAATTTTTTTTTTGTTTTTAAAA
>Ga0307517_10010072_pt1 | contig 13285 bp, 9 predicted proteins | sample 23_EM_MG_FD_194515 | JGI IMG/M metagenome (GOLD analysis project Ga0307517, IMG submission 194515) | Populus trichocarpa ectomycorrhiza microbial communities from riparian zone in the Pacific Northwest, United States - 23_EM | ecosystem: Host-associated > Plants > Roots > Unclassified | place...
TATTTTTATAAATTTATTTTATATATATTAGGGGGTATGAACCAGAACATTAGTTGTCACGATTCTAAATTTAATATTTAATGGATCTTGTTTTTGAAATACAACAAGATAAAATTATGTTATTTTACTACAAAATAAATTCAAACAGTGTTATTCTCTTGAATTTTTAAATTTATTGTGTTAATTGATAACGGAAAAAAAAAACAAATATTTACGGAGAATAATCCCGAACCTTACATGTGCTCTTTTTGAGGCCAAGTGGGGGACCTGTACTTGGTTTTGGCATTTTCTTGTGAAGTGGGAAACATCAATGGATTCTATATAGATATCCATGGCCTCCATCACGGAGCAACTTCACTATCTCTATCATGATTCTACTGGAACCCTAGTAGCTAGCTTTCTGTTCTCCCCCCTTTTTTTTAATATTTTCTTTAAGGCTTTCCTCCTCCTCCTCCTCCTCCATTGTAGGAGGAAGGTCACGGGCACTCTTTTAAACAATTAAAACATGGGCTTCTCTTGAAAAGCTTTCTCGAGTCGAAACAAGCCTACCACTTGGGCCTTGTTCATTGGGTAAGACATATGAGCTTAATTAACTCCTGATCTTCACATGGCTTAACCCGCCAAGCTTGGGCCTTTTCACATCCGGGAAATGTCGCAGTGACATGTCGTTCTTCATATCACTTGCTCCTTTTTTCTCTCTTTAAGAATGGCATGACTTGTCAATTGCCAAGCTACAAATGTTCCTTTAATCATAGTTATAAAGCCTGGCATCAATCTAACATGTTAACCTGCACTCAACTGATCCAGAATCTCAATTGATTTAGGTTGAAAATATATATATATATATATATATATATATATAATTTATTCAGTTATCTAGTAACTCAATTAACTCAGATGTAATATCAATTTATTTACTCTCTCTTTTTCAGAATAATGTTATTTATTAAAAATAAAATTATCGACCAGAAGTGAGATTTTATAACTATACTTTTAAACAATATTTTTGAAATAATTTTCAAGTAAGTCTTTCCAGTGCTATAAAAATAATCTAAATTTTACTCATTAACAAAAAAAATCTTTTTTTTAAATACAGTGACAATTCCTAGATTGTAATAGATTTCATTAAACCGATGCATAAAAAAAAAAGGTCAAGAAAACTACGGGAGAAGGGCATACAAATTTTTGAAAGGCCTTCGGTTTATACACCATTTTTCTTCCAGAAGACAAATGGGTGTATATCTAGGTTATGGGGGTAGATATTAGTTTTTTAAAATCAATACATTAAAATTATCTAAAATACATAAAAATATTAAAGCTAAAAAATCTCAAATTTTTTAAAAAAATACAGTTGACCACAATACCTAAACCACAACAAGACAGTTTTCAGACATTTGAGCTCCTTAAACTGACAGAATCGAAAATAAACACGGATTAAGGCAGCTCAAAATTCACAGTTCTGAACCCTGAAGGGGCAAATGGACCGTTGCAGCTAGAGGCGATGCACCGGCCATTTCATGCTAGTCCTTTGAGTTCGAGTATCCCAGTGCTTGTCTACTTCTCAACCCTTCACAGACCTGCTGCTTTCAAAACGTTTGCTTCATTCATATACCCCGATGCCTGTCCAGTAATGCAATTCATTCCAAGGTATCCAATCCCAGATAAGTTTTTGAAAGAAATAGACAGGAGAGTATCTCAACGCTTTATATTATTTTTATGCATAAATATCTGGGATTAATTAATAAATGTTATTGAGCTGAAATGGTAAGCTTTCTTGTCATCAAATCATAGACTTGATTGTTTCATTTCTGACGAATACAACTACGTACTAACAATATATGGTAATGAAGGAGAGTCAACGTTATGGAAGCAAGTTAATACAAGGTCGAGAAATGAAACCAAACCCATTAAATAAAAGCAGTTAAACCAACCCTTTCCATTGCTTTTCTTTGAAATCTTCCCGCTGACAGATACCTACCACACTGAAGGAGCCCTCTCAACCCCAGCCAGAACTAAACCAGCTTAGTTCAACCACCTCTAGATAGTAACGGTGCACCGCCTCTCTTATTTAATTTGGTTCCCTATTTATACAATTACAGCCCCAAGAAACCTTAACCATTTATATCCAGCTCTGTCTTTGAGCCAAGACCAGCTAGCAAGGCTCTGTTTGATTTGTTGACAAGTAAGAAATGGGTTCTGTTTCTTCATCAACTGTTATGGCAGAAAAGATCTCTTGGTACTGTGCTTTGTTGATGGCACTAATGCTGGTTTTGAGCTGCTGTGAAGTGAGCGAAACCGAATTGTCCACGGTTGGGCACCCGAGGTTTTTTGAGAACAAGCCATGCGATGAGATTTATGTGGTTCGAGAAGGTGAGACTTTAAACACTATTAGTGAGAAATGTGGGGATCCTTATATTGTTGAGGAAAATCCACACATTCATGACCCAGATGATGTTTTCCCTGGCCTGGTCATCAAGATTACTCCTTTAATCGATAGGTATACTCCAGATGATGTATCATCTCCGATGAGATGGTTTGTATAATTGCTTTTAAATGTTTACCTTTATGTAATCCTTGAAGACACAAAAACATGGAGGGAGCTGTGTATATTTCTTCTCCTCTTGTGCTTAGACACTTGGTGGTGCTCCAGCTTGTCCTCATGAAATCAATGGAAGAAATTTTTTTACAGTGTCAATATTTACAGTAGGTGTACCGTGTCAGCAAAGCTGCCTAGAAGAGGTGTGCACTTGCACTGTTATGCATGCACAATTCTTAAAAAAAGGCTTACCAAAGTGGGCTGATCCTAGCAAAGAAAAAGTGATAGATAAAAACAGGTACAGAAGGATCGGCCTGGTCACTGAGAAGAGCATGATGATGATGGGCTCTGCTCAATGCTCTGTTTGGCAGTAAGAGAAGACAACCGATTGCATCCATCATTAATTAATCTATAGTATAATGAAACAATACAAAAATATAAATAGATAAATAAGAAACGTTGCTACAAAATAAAATTGAGGAAACAGAAAGGATTGACATTTAAATTGGCTAAAATGATCAAAAGAAAAAAAAAAAAAAAAAAAGAGTAGAAAGGAGGGGTGGAAAACACATATACTCAATGTTCAAGGTTTTGATAGATGACCATTTCCCTATATACTCAATGTTCAACATAACTTTAATATGTGTGGTAAATTTTGTCTTGTAGCTCCCTTTAGGATGGGTTTTCGAAAAATGATGCTACATATCAAGAAAGTTTTATCACAAAAGAAAGGAATAGACCTCAATGGCAATGTGTGTGGTTTTCGTCAAGTTTCTGGGTATTTATTTTCTGAGCCTGTGTGTCTTTGTGATGTCGTGATGTGTATCATTTTCCCTGTTGGAATGCTTTGTGGTGACTACGATTTTTGGGGCATAAAATATACCATGAGAATATGGAGGAAACAAGCTAACAGAAAACTGTTCCGATGTGAAATGGTAGCCCGTCACTTGACAACAAAAACATAAATAGAATCGTTGCTTGTATGAAATTAATCGCATGGTTTGTTCTGAACTAAGACTAGCTCTGAAACAAGAAGAAAACAGAACACAAGCGTACATAGAACAGCCAGGATTCTCATTGCCTGTTTCCAATATAAACATGCAATACCTGGGTCGAAGGAGACTAACAGATTTAATTACAATGCAGCTAGCGCTGCCTTCCATAAATCTCAAATCTCACCAGTTCCAAGAGGCTGCCTTGATGTGTCACCAGAGGCCCATGCTTGATAGTCCTTTACAAGCTGCAAAATTATTAAAGCAATTGATGTCACAAAAAATTAACCGTTCCTGATGAACAAATACACAGGAGGAATAAATCAATCCTAGATGATGGTGGCAACATGTAGGAGCAGACGAATCAAACTGGTATATCCAGGTTATGGAGGCAGTTTTACATTGTTGTAAGAACTGAATCACCAAATCGTGCTTCATTTACCAATTGAAGAACAAGATTTATCAGACAGAAGAGAATTTCGTGCAGAATTCTGAAAATGATCTTGAACTGTTAGTATATGTTGCTGGGATTTGTTCTTTCATCTAATCCCCTAATTGATATCTGCTTTTAATAGCCATATGGTTTACATGAAGTCATTTTTCATGGTGCGAGACGAGTGGAATTCAGCCCGGACCAGGAACTTCAAGACTCACCCAAATAGTGAACATGCAACTGATGCAAGGGTTTAACCAAAATGAGGTACTAGGCGGGAAAATATCAGAACTGCAACTAGTAACAAGCCTATTTCATTCTTCATAGGATAATTTAATTTTGATTTCCTCAAACCTGTGCCATAAAGCGGGGAAGCATAAGCCCAAGTATTTGTTGAAGGATTTGGGCACCAGTCGATTCTATCGCTTCAGCTGGAATGGCTCTAATTGCAAAAGGAACCTCGATGCTAACCTAGAATGAAACACAACGAGTTTAAAATTAATATTTGTTTTACATATATGACCATGTCCAATATTGAAATCATTATAAAACACTGCGCCACAAGCAAAGACAACTTTGTCAAGTACCTCAATGACTGCATCTGAAGTAAGTCGTTGCATTGTAGAGTTGCTTGAGTTGCTACTGCATGAAATTTGGTTCACCATAGAAGCTGCATTCCCACACCAAATTAGTGTCAAAGCATTCCTGAAAAAAGCATTTAGAATAATAAATTTAGAAATTTAATTGCTAACTCTACTTTGTACATGGATTTTTTCCGAAAGAAAATCTCTCATCCTTTGCATTGGTTCAGCCAAAATGATCGCATGTTCCTGATAATGATTTTTGTCACGCACAGCAGTTTAAGGTTTACAGAGAGATGCTATTTTCACCATGACAGTTGAATTATTAAAGTTTCCCTAACTTCATCAGCTAAGCTGCAGAAGTTAAAGACATGGCTTTGCTGGCATGTTGGTGCCTTATTGCCAATCACTGTCCAGGCTCCAAGAACACAGACAAGCAGTGGAGTATAGCCAAGGACAGAAGGTTATTAAAATAAATCTCAGAAACCAGTTTTTATGAGATGGTAAACCACCTTCCTCTACTCAACTTAATAATACAGCATTTCCAGTATTTTCTCGCTATGCCTGAATTGTAGCCATTTTACAAATAAAAGCCTGGTCAACAGTAGCCATTTTACAGCAAGGCCAGGCTAAGTATGAAAAACATTCTGAGAAGCACATGATGAAATTTAGTTGCTGAGCATTTCATTCTGTACAGTAAAATTTTAACAAATCAAGTGTTGCAACATTTCAAAGATGTATTTTCTACCTTCCAATTCCAAGCAAAAGAGAAAAAAACGAAGGACAGGGCATCATGTACTCCTTCGCTAAAACCATGGTTTTGAAACTAATCTCTGAAAGAAAACCATTGATTTACAGCATCCATCCAATCATACATTGAAACTAACGTCCCATTAAACATGACACTAGTACACATTCTTACACCTATAACGCAAAAAAATAACGAAACCAGACTTATACAAGGTATAATAAACAAGTCAAACCTCAAGAAGACAACTATCATAGCAAGCATTGGCCAATAATGACAATTACACTACCACCACATTTCAAGCCCATCATACAAAAACAGAGTCGAAACCCTGGTCTAGCACACAAAGAAATCCAAAATCAATCCATGTTATTCTTGCCAGAAAACCCAAATAGAAACCCTTACCGTCAAACTTCTCATTCTGCGCAACGACAATCGGCGAACCTTCAAGCTGCCGCAACCAACAAACAAGCAAACATCAGTGCATAACACCATGTAATCCAAAACTTCATATACAAACTCAAAAACAACAAATGCAACAATAACAACAACCAGTGTATTATTATTACCTTACAGGACAAAAGCTTAATGCAACAACCATTAGGCTGCTCTTCAACTCTAACAAGCAAAACAGGACAAACCTCAAACGCAAAAAACTTGAACCTATACACGTAACACCTAAACGTGTTGTCGTCTACCCTCTCTATCCTTTCCGCATCCAGCACTGAGTACTGACTCGCTGGCAAACTCATATACTCCACTGCAACCTCAACATAAAAAAATCATTACAAACTCAGTTTCAAAACAATCAAAATTAAAACATTTTGTAATCTTTAGCTTAAGAAATTAATCCATCCTAACATTACCTAGAGGGCGCCCGAGTTGCCGGACCGAAACGGACTCTCTACGTCTGGCAATGAATTTCGCTTTCGGGGCGGAATCAGCCGAAGCACGAAGCGTGCATTTTGGATATTCAGTTGGAAAGAGTTGTTTGGAAGTGAGGGGATTTCTAGGGTTTCTGGATCTGCAAGAAATTGAACTTAGGCCTATTGTTGCCATGAAAATACTGAAAATTCAAGGATTGCAAGCTAGAAGAAGATAAAATAGAAGTGTTGTCTGTGCTGGTGATGGATACGAGGGCGAGTGGTTATGCGGCTAACGAGGCGCAAGTTAGACTCACGTGGTTACACTTTCCTAAGCTGCACAGGAAAATGCCAGCAGGTGGTCATGGCATTGATTGTGGGCCAATTTTTTTTTGCTTGGCAAAGATTACTTGTGGCGTAGGATAAAAAAAAGCCACGTCAATGCTTTACTAAGAAGCGCACATGGCGTTAAATCTTCATCGACACAAAACAGTCCGTTCAAAGCGACCCCGAAGTATCTCCCCTGCAAGCCTTTTTGATTAACCCATAAATTAATCAAAATCTGAATCTAAAAATCGAAAGAGATTTAAACAAAAGTGGAAATCAAATTTCAGGACCGAAAACTTTAATTCCATTCAATGAAAGAAAAAACCTACATCAGATTCATTCAGATCAGAATCTAAAAAGACTTTACATAGGACAGAAGCACTAATTAAACAGAACCCACAAAAAACCCAACAAACCCTAGCCGCTAAGAGCTTGTAAACTTGGTAACAGCCTTGGTCCCTTCAGAGACAGCATGTTTCGCAAGCTCTCCAGGCAAAACCAGTCTGACAGCTGTCTGGATCTCCCGAGAAGTAATGGTAGGCTTCTTGTTGTACCTTGCAAGCCTCGATGACTCTTGAGCGAGTTTCTCAAAGATATCGTTGATGAAACTGTTCATGATACCCATTGCCTTGCTGGAGATCCCAATGTCAGGATGGACCTGTTTCAGGACCTTAAAGATATAGATCTTGTAGGTCTCGACGTTCTTCTTTGACCTCTTCTTCTTCTTGTCAATCGCTCCTTCTTTGGGTATCTTCTTCTCTGCTCTTGGCTTCTTCTCAGCTGGGGCTTTCTCTGCCGCCGCTGGCTTTTTCTCAGCCGGCTTCTTCTCTGCCTTAGGGGCCATTTGGGATTCTTGAGAAAGAAATTGAGAGAGTTTCTTTAAGAGAGGGTGGTTGAGGAGGTCTTTTCGAAAGATTTGATGAATGAATGAGGTATTATGTGGTTTTTTATATAGGGAGAGGAAGTGAGTGGTGATTGGTTGGTTTTGGTGAGACGCGGATTGATGACGTGGATGGTTGGTTTTGCGGGGGTTTGAATTGACGGTCAGATGCGGTAACTTTTGAAGACCGAATGTCAGGCACGAGGAGGAGTACAGGCCCAGCCCAGCTGTTTGCATTAGTCATTAGCAATGAAGGCTATGATTAGCAAAGTCGGCCCAACAGTCGAATAAGAGGAGGGAAATGGGAGATAAGGAGAGGATTGATGATTTGTGAACAGCCATGGCAAGACTTCGGCAAGGAAGATTGCATGAATATACAGCTTGAGTTGGAGTTGCAATGCTCGGTTAGACACTAAAAATAGATCAGCTGGGAAAACGGAGCTTTCGATGTTTTCTTTATAGGGTTATCGACCATTTACTCAATCTTTGATTATTGTTGATTTCAAAGATATGTTGCAAGGTTTGGGTGTGTAGATACGTCTCAGGCAAAGTGAAGGGACACCCCCTAAGGTTGACTGTCCAGTCGATTCTCTAAAATATATGCCATTTTTGCAAGATATCAGTCTTCCCTTTTGGAGTTTGTCGATCGCATTATGTGCTGTTTTTCTTTTATCCAGAATTTTGCTCAAATTGAGAGCTTTTTGCAGACGCGGGCACATGTGCAACTTGTACCGGGTGTTCAGATGAGTAGGTCCGTGGTGGAGGAGAGTGTCCATGAGCGGAGGGCCAATTGTTGAAGTGATCAGAATTCAGAGCAAACTCCACACTGTAAGGAAGTTGAAATGTGAGCAATTGAAAACAGAATAAATTGTGGCAAAGGTTGAAGAGGCCAATGTCAGTGCTTTAAGTGAATGAGTAGCTGCTGCTCGGGTTTTGTCCATTCATTGCTGCTGTTTTCTCTGATATTATATAAAAATATATGATTTCCATAGATCAAAGAGAGAGTAAGTAGATAACCTACTACAAAGATTGAACAGCTAAGTTAACATGAATCATCAGCTACAATATACAGCAGAAAACTTATCATTAGAGATCGACAAGTTCATGATCCTGTACCTAACGACAGCTTGAGATGGAGAATCGAGACCCAGCAAGTTCATGAACTCTCTTGTTTCTTTCTTCCACAGAGCATGTATGGCGGCACTCTGAACGAAAACATTTCTTTCGCAAATTACAATTTGCCCTACTAAGCTCAGCAATCGAATTACCTAGACTAGTCTTAACACAATACGTTTGCAGAATGGAAAACCACGCCCCCTCCTTGCAAGATCACAATCAAAGAGCACATGATCACGATGCTCATTTGCATCACCTCAAGGGGAACCAAAGGATAAACAATTCTACCTCTTTTGGTTTTACCAATCCTTGATTATTGAGGACTGCCAAGTACCGAGCAAGAGAATACGTAGTGACAGGAATATGAAAACTGCTCCAAATCAGTTTGTGTCCTTCAACCTTCTGCCTTTCCCACTCTGATGAAACCCAAGCACTTCTTGCAGAATACTCACCACTAAGATTTATTTCCCACCCAATACTATCTTGATTCAAGTTATGTGGAAGGATCACCCCATAAACAGCTCCACAAGGCTAGATCCAGTCCCAGCCTCTGATGATTATCAGGCATCTTTACCAGTACTAAAAGGTTGCTGAATTACTTCGAAGGTTTCTAAACCCCACCAACGAAGCTCCATTGAAATTCTTAATCCCAACCAGATCAGGCCGATTACCCAGCCTTCAGCAATGTGTTATTAGAAGGAAGCTCGACGTTGTACAAAAACAGAATCTAAATCAAACATTTCCAATGGTTCTCCGTATGAAATTGAAACCATTCGAGAGACATCATAGATTACCAGGTAATTCCACAAAATTTAAACGAAAACGAGCAAAAACTCGATCCAGTCAAACAACTACCTACAAAACATCTCCTACAAAACGATGTAAAACAATTCTACAGATACCAGAAATGAACAAAACCACAAGGGAAAAACTAAAACAGAAATCGTCAAACCCAAACTAGCCCTAATCAATCAAAACAAGAATTGAATAAAAAATGAGACAGCACAAGCAGGAATCAACATCATTCAAACCCAGTAATCAAAGAAAAATTATGAACAAGATTCAAGTTTCTTTGATGAAGAGTAAACTTCCTGCATCAAATCCACTAAAACCTAAACCTATGCTTCAACAGAAAAGCTATTTCATAGATCATGTCACCTACAAAACACCCAAATCCAGAACCCAACAAAGCCTAGCGCGGCCTATGAGCTGGTAAATTTGGTGACAGCCTTGGTCCCTTCAGAAACAGCATGTTTCGCAAGCTCTCCAGGCAAAACCAATCTGACAGCAGTCTGGATCTCCCGAGAAGTAATGGTGGGCTTCTTGTTATACCTAGCGAGCCTTGAAGCCTCTTGAGCAAGCTTCTCAAAGATATCATTGATGAAACTGTTCATGATACCCATAGCCTTGCTTGAAATCCCAATATCAGGGTGGACTTGTTTCAAAACCTTGAAGATATAGATCTTGTAGGTCTCAACGCTCTTCTTTGCCCTCTTCTTCTTCTTGTCAATCGCTCCTCCTTCTTTAGGCAACTTCTTCTCGGCTCTTGGCTTCTTCTCCGCTGGGGCTTTCCCTGCTGCTGGCTTCTTCTCAGCTGGCTTCTTCTCCGCTGGGGCTTTCTCTGCTGCTGGCTTCTTCTCAGCTGCCTTAGGAGCCATTTCGAGATTCTAGAGAAGACGGGACTACCTTTGTTAATTGGAAGAGAAAAAATTGAAAATTTTTCGGTCAGAGGGTTGGTGAAGTGGATTGGGCTACTTGTTTCGGTAATTTATATTAGAGTTTGGGAGAGCATGATTGGTTAGGTTTAGGTCACCGCGGATAGATGGCGTGGATGGTTGGATTGGCGAGGGACTTAATGGACGTCGGAGATGGTTTCGGCCTTTTAGAGCGATCAAATCCTTGTGTAGATTGATGAATTCCAACTTGAAGAGGAGTCCAGGCTGGGTTATCGACAGTAGCACTGGCAGTGGAAGGGCCTTGATGACCCAAAAAGGCATAAGTTATGATCAAGTCTGTTTATTATTAAGAAAATGCTGTGTCCAGTTCATTCAAATCTTGGCCATTCAGCTTGTTGTTTCAAGGTGAGGTTTTGAATCGATAATAACAAGCCATGTAGTCAAGAGATTGAAATATTATTTCCACTAAGAACATTTAAGCCGGCAATTAAAGCTTCATTGTTTCGACGGGGCCCCTTCTGATTTCCACTAAGATCAGAACCTAAACCTTTACATGTAAAATGAAAGACTAATACAGAAAAACCCCCAAAACATTCTCATATACCCTAGACATGGCCACCTACGAACTGGTAAACTTGGTAACAGCCTTGGTCCCTTCAGAGACAGCATGTTTCGCAAGCTCTCCAGGCAAAACCAGTCTGACAGCTGTCTGGATCTCCCGAGAAGTAATGGTAGGCTTCTTGTTGTACCTTGCAAGCCTCGATGACTCTTGAGCGAGTTTCTCAAAGATATCGTTGATGAAACTGTTCATGATACCCATTGCCTTGCTGGAGATCCCAATGTCAGGATGGACCTGTTTCAGGACCTTAAAGATATAGATCTTGTAGGTCTCGACGTTCTTCTTTGACCTCTTCTTCTTCTTGTCAATCGCTCCTTCTTTGGGTATCTTCTTCTCTGCCCTTGGCTTCTTCTCCGCTGGGGCTTTCTCTGCCGCCGCTGGCTTTTTCTCAGCCGGCTTCTTCTCTGCGGCCTTGGGAGCCATTTGGAATTCCTGGAAAAGAGAGTGAAAGTTTTTTTGGCTAGGAGATGGTAAGCAGGTGATTTTCTTAAGACTTAATAAAACGAAGGGTTTGTGATGTGGTTATATAGGGAGAGGAGGTCAGTGTTGATTGGTTGGTTTCGGGAAGACGCGGATTGGTGACGTGGTTGTAGGATTTGTGGGGATTTAAATGGACGGTTAGAGATTGGGTTTTGATTTTTGGGTTTCGCGGGCTGGTTAGGGTGTAGCGGGAAGTGGCTTGGAATTGGGTTTGTGAAAATACTGAGCCCTGGAGAGGAAAGATTCTAAATTTTAAACGTGTTCCTTTCTATATTTTACAGTGTGAGCATTATTCGAAAAGAAAAATGGAATTATCCGAATTAAGTTGGTAAAAAAATTTAAATTGTAAGTTATTCAAAGCAAATCTCTAACAGGTTTAGGCCTGGAAAAGCATCAAGAGTCTTGAGATTTCCCCAGCAAGCATTGAAATCTTTCTCGACAAATGCTGGAGAAGTTATCCTTGTAAATGCACCGGAGGGACTAGAAAATCGTCAACAAATATCTATGCGGATTGGTTATTGACGAGGCCTCCGTTTTAGGCCTCGAAAGATTGATGGGTGGGTATTCGAAAGTGACCTTTTGAGAGTGGATTGAATAGGGATAATCATTTTCGGTTCGGTTCAGTTTTTATCAAAAAAAGTAATTAAATTGAAATTTTTATAAAAAAACCGAAACCGGTTCAAACCGGTTTAGCTCGGTTTTCTCTGTTTTTGTGGTTTTGGCTCAGTTTTTCTGGTTTGGTTCAGTTTTTTTCCAGTTTGGCTCGGTTTTTTTCCGGTTTGGATTCGGTTCGGTTTGGTTCGGTTTTTTCTGTTGTTTGCTTATAAAACCGAAACCGAACCAAACCGACCAATTTTTTCAAAATTTTAATCGATTTAATCAGGTTTTTTTTCGGTTCAATTTTTTTAATTATTTTTTTTATATTTTCTTGATTTAATCAGTTTTTCAATTTTTTTCTCAACATGTAATTAATGGGAACCGTAAAACAAGTCCACTGTTTAGAATATAAGATCCTTCGAAGTTAAATTAGCAATACACGGTGAAAAATACATCGAATGCACGGTATATGATTGATGTATACTGTCCAAGTGATCCCGTGATATGGGTTAAGACTATTTTTTCAAGAATAGACCCCGAGCCCATCTCTTGAGGTTTTGAGCTGGAGAGATCATTTAGAATACCGTGCCGAATGAGTTTATTGACATGGTTTTTTCCGTCTAACTCACCTCCTTCAATATTATATTAAAAATATAACAATTATTTTATTTCTTATAACATAATAAAATAAAAATTCAGACAAGTGAAGTTTATGACATGATCGCAAGTTTAAGTGAACTGATTAAGATTAATCTAGTTTTTTTCCTTTTTTTCTCCTGCACATGCACCTTATGCATGAGCTATTGCAGGGGCACACGTCTGGAATTTTTATGGAAGCTCGTGAACCATTGACCCTTTAAGTCTAGGAGATTGGGCCCTTTTTTCTTTAATTTCTATGCATTACAATTTTATTTTTGTTTCCTCACCTTTTGTTTTTAATTTCATCAATTATTTTTTTGTTAATTATTAATTGAGCAATATAATTTGTTTTTATTTGAATTTTTTTAATTATTTTGATATTTTATTGATTCTTGATTTTATAAATATATATTTTATATAAAAATTTATATAAAAAAATATTAAATCCGGCTGAATTCAAATCCATCAATTGCGGTAAAATGTATATTTAAAATCATTTTTCCATGGTAAACAGGTGGTGTGTTGATAGTTTTGATAAGTATTGGGCTTGTGATGTGCTATTTGGGAGAGGTGGCGAGTGTTGAACGGTTGGTTTTAGGGTTACGCGGATTGGTGACGTGGGTTTGTGGGGATTTTAAATGAGCGGTCATGGATGATACCTTATTTATTTATGCATCTACGACCAAGCATCTGCCTTACGTGCCCACATCCCCATAAACACTCTGTTGCAGCAATAAATAAATTAATCTGCCCTCTCTTTCCTTTTTTTTTTTTTTTTTTTACATGGAACTAGATTGA
>Ga0307517_10010073_pt1 | contig 13284 bp, 16 predicted proteins | sample 23_EM_MG_FD_194515 | JGI IMG/M metagenome (GOLD analysis project Ga0307517, IMG submission 194515) | Populus trichocarpa ectomycorrhiza microbial communities from riparian zone in the Pacific Northwest, United States - 23_EM | ecosystem: Host-associated > Plants > Roots > Unclassified | place...
ACGACCCAAACAGACGGACTTCTGCCTTGGAATCTTTCGGCTGGATCCTCTTCAGATTGGCGAGATTCGATTCATCCGCTGCGAGGATATGAGTGAACCTGTTGAAGTCTTCCCGGGAGACTTGTCGAGCGACGCTGTTGATCGGGACGCTATGCTGGGGGATAGGGCACCCGACATCAGGTTCGGGTAAGATATTGTGTCGGGATACCAAGCGGCCACTAACTTTCTTACAGGTATCCACAGTTCTACGAGGCGTCGGTGAGAAGAGCATCGCGCTTGTAGAGGCGGGGCCCGTACCTTGAGTCAGGCTCTCCCCCAACATGATAACCCGCAGTCCCAGCACTATCAACGAAGATGTCTAACCCCCGCTGCTTCGCGACGTGCTGAAGAACAGCCTCTCCCAACGGAGATCGACAGATGTTTCCTGGTTAAAATCATTCATGTCGATTATTCCCCCGTCTCCTTATCCCGCATTGCGCAAAGGCGATACGCACCTAGACAGACGATGAGAACCGAGGGGGTCGCGGAAGTCATGGCCCGTTTATCGTCGATCTGAGATCGATAGAGCCTTGGAATTCGCCGGAATGATTCGGAAAGTAAGCCCGTGAGATGGCACGTGATTCGAGACAAGGTCTTTCAGAATCAAAATGGGTGTAATCCCCAGCTATACATACACACGTTTTCTTCCAACGATTTCTAGGTCACCTCCACGCCGAGTGCAAGGGGGATCATTGCAGACACGTCCGGCATAGCCGTGAATCTTGGTGGAGATCCATGCTGGTCGGAACTAACTCCTGCAGGGTTTGTTTGCCTGGCTGCCCCGAGTCAGCATGCTAAGGGTGACTTTTGCGCCACGATGGTCAAGTTTGGATATTCAGATTTGTTGCATAATGTACTACGGCGCAGTTGGATACATTATTTCACACCACCAGTGATAAAAACGGGACTGGATCCTTTCAACCAAGGGCTCTTTTCGCCTGATAAACCTTGGTCTCGCACCGTTTCTTGGGTAACTGCCCAGCCCTCGTGGGGGACTCGGTAGCCCTCTTTGAATGGGCCATCTCCGAAGATCTCTCCGAGGGAGCTGTGAGGCCTTCCGCACGCGCGTCGGTATTGGTGCACTAGTGAACCGAAGTGGGTTGTTCGGGTGTCCGCATCCACAAGTGACATCGTAAGGAACCCAAGGATAGTCACCATCGTGGATCGGGGAAAACGGCACCACCGGGTAGGGTTCGTCGGTGCCATTTGAAAAACCTTGAGAGGTGGGAAGCTTGCAACAAGTTCGAGAGTCAGATCCAGAGCGAGCTCAATAGGACTTGAGCTAGGGCAAGCACCCGGAGCTATACCGAGGTTGCAGATACCAGAGCAAGAAACAATTTCCTCGGAGTGGTACGTGATCTCGGAGGATTGCAGAAAGTCATCACGAGGTCCACGCTATGACCGCACCATGAAGATAGACATACAGCAAATGGCGCAAAAAGGGCGCACCGAAGGACCCTCTGCCATGTCATCGACAACGTAGATAAGTTCGTAATGACAAGCAGCGTCCATGATTGACAACTTGGGTTCAAACGGTCCGTGGAGGTGGACGTAGGAGTGTCGCTGATTCGCCGGGGGGAAAGTTCGGTACGTTGAGCACTGCAATGGTGGTGGGATGCAAAAAAAGGAAGTGCGGCCAGTGATCGAATCTTTCTTCCTCTTCCTTTCCCTCCACTTCCCATTCCTCCTTGCGCCCAGAGCAGGCATATACCAGCCCACAGCTAACCAGGAACTCAACACTGCGTTTGCTTGCCCTGTGGCGGGTATCCCAAAAACGCGATCGCGTGCTTCTGCGTGTGACGCGTCCGGAACCAGAACTCGGGCTAAAAGAAAAACGCGAGAGCGCCGGAAATACTCGAATCCGACCTTTTGGAATGCTCCCGTCACGACTGCCCGATCTCCCGCCCGAGATCTGGGAGTACATCCTGCACTTCGTACCAGAGCCGGCCATCTGTGATGTCAAACTCGTAAGTCGTCCCCTTCATATCGGAGGGCGGAAGCGGGGTGGGGTTGGACAAGAGGCTAAGTATCGCGATCTTTCTAAGGTTAACCGTCAACTCCGGGAGCTGATAGCGGGTTCCACGTCAATCCAGTACCGTTTGGAACTTTACCGGGCCGGATACGAGGATAACGCCCGAGCGTCCCAACCCCCGATAGCCACCCGCCGCGAGCAGCTAAAAGAATACCAAACTGGATGGCTGGACGGGGGACATGCCGTTCTAGTGCGAGAGGTATTCAAGGGAACTTCGGGTCCTGAGCTCACCGGAGACACCCTCGTCACTATGGGCCGAGCGAGGATGTGTTTCGTCAAGTTACCTTCAAAGGCGAAGAGGTTGCCTACCCAGGGTTGGACTGTGGACCTTGCTTTTGATGGCTGGTCGGTGGCCATGCATCCACCCACTAACGTTGTGGCGGTGTCCGAGTATACTGGGTCCATTTCGTATGCGTCTTTCCCATAGTTCTCCAATCCTGTGCGTGACGCTGACGAACTTGACGCATGTGCAGGAGCGTCCCGATTCACATTCTCAGAATGGACAATGGGCAACCGCACCCCCTCGCCTCCATTCCAGCCTTGCAACACGACGTCCGAGACAACTTCACAGAAATCTATCCTCCGTATATGTCCGTCAGTCAAAGCATCGTGGCGGTTTTATTCCGTGAATCCGGCCAAGCTGAACAGGTGATCGACGAGGACTGGTTGTTTGTGTGGAATTGGAGGACGGGGTCCAAAATCCTTGTGAGTTTCCCTTTCCCCTACACCCCACCTCCACTGTGAGTCGCTCACACCTTCGTGCTCCGTTCGTCAGAGCCTAACCAACACGTACTACGAAACCCTAACTCTCTTCAGCGACACTTGGTTGGCAGCCGGGTACGCCTTCCGACCCCCAGACGATCGCCTCCCCGACAACTATGCCCTCCATCTCATAAACACATCCACCAAACCCGTCCAGGAAACTAGATTCGAACTCTCCGTCCCTTCATACGGAGATCACGGTCACTTTGCCGGATTGCACTCGGGCGAATCGGCGTTTTACGAACCCCCTCCTTCGGACATCGGCCCGCAACCTCCTTTCTTGCCCGCCCCGTCGGAAGCTATCATCACGGCTCGAATCCAGATGTGCGACACTACAGCAAATGAGCACGCCGCGTACTGTGTTACCTTGCGCCTTTGTGAGCTGTTGGAGCTCGCGAAGCGGGGTGAGACCCACGTTCCGTGGGAGGATTGGGCGGCCTACACCTCCATATGGGAGAAAAAAGGGCTCATCCAGCATATTTTTAGCGATTTTTGCGTGTCTGGTTGGAGACTCGCGTGCCCGCTGAAGGAAGTCGAACCGGATAAATTGACCTTCGAAATCCATGAGTTTAACTCCCGTCGTGGATCGAGTCTCTCTCTCTCGAACGGAAACCCATCCACAGATACCGACTCGTCTTCTCCCACGAGCGCGAATGCGGAGAAGATCGTGAGTAACCTTCGATCATCGAATCGGGTCAAGGAATTGGTGTTCAAGTGGAAGGAGGGGATGGAGGATCTGACAGATTTGTCGACGAATGTAATGATTACGGAGGATAATCTCATCTTGGTCACGGTGAGTCCATCACATCTGGTTTTGGGGCGAGGAAGTTTACTCTGACTTTTCTAGTGGACGCCCGGAATCATGGCTTGGTCTATGACGATCATAACGTTCTAAACCATTCACGCACACGATGATACACGATATGCTTGCTTTTCCTTCCCCGTGTTCTCTTTTTTCTTCCTTTCTTCTGCCTTGCTGGTTGCACGATACCTCGCAGGACACTCTCGCTCATGCCCACGTACTCATAACCTCACTAGTCACGACACTGTAGCCAACTTCCTGCGCTTCGTGCACTGATTCCCTTTCTCTACCCAGTTTTCTCAGCGAACGCAGCACATGGACCATGAATGCATTGAATTGTATGATACATCAGCGATTTCGGGATTATTTATACAATCACTGTCCAAGGGGGAGATCCCATTATTCAGTCTGTTCGAGATACTCCCATCGACAGAGCTTAGCGGTGGGTAGGCATGGCAACAGTGGCGTGGCTCTCGAGAGCGTCTTCACTCTTCCAAAGAACAGTGGTGGTCTATAGACGAAGTGTCAGTTCCTCCTCAGAACACGGAGACAAGAGATCCCTACCTTATTCTGGGTATAGAAGTCGATGCCACCCCTTCCGTAGAACGGAACATCTCCAAGCGCACTGGCCTTGTTTCCACTCCACGAGAACATGGGCAAGGGCACGGGAATAGGAACGTTAATTCCAATCTGTCCCACGTTGACCTCCCTCTCGAATTTCCTAGCAGTAGCACCAGATTGAGTGAAGATGGCGGTTCCGTTACCATACTTGTTCTCGTTGACGATTTTGAGAGCCTCATCGAGAGTCTCTGCGTGGAGGACGATGAGGACGGGTCCGAAGATCTCCTCGTGGTAGCACTTCATGTTGGTATTGGCTTGGATGATGGTAGGTCCGACAAAGTTTCCATCTGGATAAGCTTCCACCTTGATGTCACGTCCGTCCAAGAGGATCTTCCCGCCCTCCGGTTCAGCGGAGCTGATTAGCCCGAGGATACGGTCTTTGGCAACGGGGGAGATGACAGGCCCTCTGTGCACACTTGGATAAGTAACGTAAGTGCGGAAGGAGAGAAAAAATGCGCACAGGTCAGTGTTAGGCTCAAAACCTCCGCTGATGCGGAGCTTCGAGGCACGCTCGACGAGGCCAGGAAGGAACTCCTTGGCGTCTCCGACGAGGACAGCGACAGAAATTGCCATGCATCGCTGACCAGCTGCACCAAATGCGGCACCAGTTATCGCGTTCAGCGTGTGGTTGATGTTGGCTAGAATCGCAGGTAAGTTGGGGAGAACACCATATCAAACGAGAACCCACCATCCGGCATGATGACTGCGTGATTCTTCGCACCCATGTTACATTGCACTCTCTTACCAGTTAAACGAGCCCTAGTAACCTGGTTAACTAACGAGCGAAAGAACGGTTCGGGAGACACAGACCTGTGGTAAATATGCTTTCCAGCCTTGTCACCACCAACGAAACTGACAGCCTTGATATCGGGGTGGTCGCAGATGGCGTTAACAGTGGGAACGCTTCCGTGAACAATATTGAGGACACCAGGCGGCAAACCTATGAGGTGAATTAGCAAAGTCAACGCATAATAACCACTTGAGGCGCTACCGGCTCGTTCGCAAAGCTCAGCGATGATCATTGCAGCACCAGGGTCTCGCTCGGAAGGTTTCAGAATGAGGGTGTTGCCAGTGACGGTGGCCAAAGGAATCGTCCACAAAGGAATCATCCTAAAAGATCACAATCAGAACGACAGTAAAACGGGTGCACGCGAGACTTACGCAGGAAAGTTGAATGGAGCAATGCTGTAGATTCTTCAGCCTCGATCCGCGATGAACTGACTCGAGGGAAACTGACCTGGCACATACACCCAAAGGAAGGCGTCGAGTCTCTGTATCCATATCCTTGGCTACCTCGATCTTGTCGCCCATCAAGGCCGTTGGAATGTTGCACGCAGTCTCGACTACCTGAAGACCTCGAAGGATGTCACCGTGCGCATCTGCGGGAACAGGTAAATGAACCGGAATGGAGCCACATGTAAGGAGGCAGCGCACCGGCAAAGGTCTTCCCTTGCTCAAGAACGATGCTGTTAGCGAGGGCATCCGCATTTTGACGTATTTGAGCCTGAAGTCTAGAAACGTAATAACGGGGTCAATAGCCCGGGGGAGAAGAGGATGAGTGGTAAGTCCCACTGGAGAGCGAATCGTTGTCGCGTGAGAACTGAAGTGCGGCTCCAGGTTTTGAACGCCTCCTTAGCAGCTTCGACGGCCTGTTCGAACTCTGAGGAGGTCGTTTCTGGGACGCGAGAAAGCAGGGTCTGTGTTGACTGTAGTGACAAGCATTAACTCTCCGCCAACATGAGGGTCGATGTGGTCGTACCGGATCAACCAATTCTATCCACTGGTCAGCCTTGCTATCGACGAATTTCCCTCCGATGTAGTTCTTGACGTCCTCCCCGGAAGCATTCGTCCCCTTCCATTGAGCAGTGATTTGTTCCGCTTTTGCACGAGCAACAGCGTTGAGGCTAGTCAACGGGGCACGAGAAACGGCGGTCGCGAGGCCGCGGACATGGGCTGGGACGACGTTTGGGAGTCTCTGCATGGCTGGCTACTCGAGATGGGGGTGGATGGAAGGGGGGTTAACTGAGATTCCCTGCGGTTTTGCGGGGAAAGGCTAGATCCGATCGTCACGTGAGGAATGGCGCCTACAGATTGAACTTCTTGACGGGACTCCGTGTCTGAATGTGGGCGGCGATGAGGGGGGATCTCTCAGCAGGAAGGATCAAGGAGACAACCTGGTTATGTGTCTCAAAACCTCGAGAATGTCCTTCGCTTGCTTCCTTCGGTGGTTATTGTGATGCTCGGCGAGTGAGAAGGTGCCAGTGCAGCCGGCAAGGGTGCTGCGACCAGTGAGGATGTCGAGGAGGCTGAGGGCTACAAAACTGCCGTCGGCGGCTCAATGCTCCCTCCGCTAGATAAGACGAGCAACAGCCGTCAAGAAAACGGCGCGGCAAGTCCAGAAATTCTCCCCAAAGTTCACCATATCCCATCGTGTGGTTTTCGGCGTTCTTGGGAATAAAAAGCTGTTTTTTTTCGTGATTTTGTACGTCTCAATCAGCGGTGCTGATCACACGTGGGAGAGTGAAACCGAACGGCGATTAACCGAACGGGGATTCTCTGTCTCCTCCAATCCGCGACCTGTGTGTGATCTCCCTCGCTCATCTCCCCCTTGCAGACCAACAACCACCATGGATGAAGAATACGACGTACTGATCCTCTTCTCACTCTCTCCTATTTGAGCTTATCACAATCGCACCAGGTCGTTGTCCTTGGAACTGGCCTGACAGAATGCATCCTCTCGGGTTTACTATCCGTCGATGGCAAGAAGGTCCTCCACATGGACAGGAATGACTACTACGGTGGTGACAGCGCATCCCTCAACCTCACCCAGGTACGGCAGGAATTCCCTTCCATCAGCCCAATCTCATCGATCAAATAACCACCGCCCCTCGTCGTCCCCACCTCTCCTAGCTCTACCGCAAATTCCGCCCAGATCAGCCCGTACCTACCAAGCTCGGTAGGGACAGGGACTATAACATTGATCTGATACCCAAATTCATCTTCGCTTCGGGTGAACTCACAAAGATCTTGGTCCACACAGAGGTCACCAGATACCTCGAGTTCAAGCAGATCGCCGGAAGCTTCGTCTACAGAGATGGCAAGATCTCAAAGGTTCCCTCCACAGAAATGGAAGCCGTCAAATCTCCTTTGATGGGCCTCTTCGAGAAGAGGAGAGCCAAGAATTTCTTCGAGTTCTTGCAAAACTGGAACGACGACGATCCCGCTACTCATCAGGGTACATCGTAGCTCCCAACCCATCATTTCTCAACCACACTCACACCATACAACCTAGGTATCGACCTCGACGCGAACAGCATGAAAGTCGTCTACGAAAAGTTCGGTCTTGAGGCCGGTACTCAGGACTTCATCGGCCACGCCATGGCTCTCTACCTCGATGACGAGTAAGCTCACCACAACTTACCCCTACTTCCTCTTCTAACGCTTCTCGTAGCTATATCACCAAACCCGCCCGACCTACCTACGACCGTATCATCATGTACACATCTTCCATGACCCGTTACGGCAAATCACCCTACATCTATCCTCTCTACGGACTCGGAGAGCTCCCTCAATCCTTTGCCCGTCTCTCCGCCATCTACGGCGGTACCTACATGCTCGACAAACCCATCGATGAGATTGTCACCGACGAGGATGGCAAGTTCGTCGGTGTCCGTTCGGGAGGGGAAACTGTCAAGGCCAAGCAGGTTATCGGCGATCCTTCCTACTTTGGTGCCGGCAAGGAGTCAGAGGGTGGAAAGATCCGAGTCCTTGAAGATAGCAGGGTCATCCGGGCGATTTGTTTCCTCAACCACCCCATCCCCAGAACGGATGACTCGGACAGTTGTCAGATCATTATCCCCCAGAACCAGGTCGGAAGGCGAAATGGTACGGGTCCTGCCCTGATATTCTTTCCAATGATGTTTACCTCTTTGTCTATCCGTCAGACATCTACGTTGCCATGGTTTCGTCCACGCACAACGTTTGCGCCAAGGACGTGTATGTCGCGATCGTCAGTACAATCGTCGAGACCAAAAACCCGGAGGCTGAGATCGAGCCCGGTCTTAAACTCCTTGGACCCATCTTTGACAAGTAAGTGTCATTCAAATACAATGGAAGCACATACACTCAACCTTTATCAAATCAATTAGGTTCGTTTCTGTCTCTCCACTGTACACCCCCACATCCACGGGCGAGGCCGACAACATCTTCATCACCCGGTCGTACGATGCCACTTCCCACTTCGAGACCGTCGTTGACGAGGTCCATAATGTCTGGAAGAGGGTCACTGGACGTGAATTGGAGTTGAAGGCTAGGGAGACGACTGCTAACATCGAAGATTGAAAAGGTAAAGTCCTTAACCCAGCTGACGACGGCGACACAGATGGAAGGTTACGATGATGCTTTCCTTCATTTCTGTGTACTTAGTACTGGCATTCGCGGATTTCCACACATCCCATCCTTTTTTATATCGATGTGCAGTTAACAACTGAGATAGACTGACGAATTCGAAAGTCAAGAATTACTCTCTATGTGAAGCTCTACAAAAGAAGTGAAAGGATAAGTCGACATCGCCGAAGCGCAACCAACAACAGTACCGGGAGGGGGGGGGGGAGAGATCTAATACATGTACACAAGTGATGCGACTAGAAGCCGAAACTGCTCATATCGAAATCTGGGACTTGGATGTTCTGCTTTGCGCTCTTGATCAAGTTTCCCAAACCAGCCTTACGCGACAACAGATCTCCTTCGGTCTTCATATGCTCCAAGTCATCCAGCATACTCTCGCCCTCCGTCCCAGGTAAGGGCAAACTAGCCAAACCTGATGCCCTGACCCCTTTCTCGGATTTCAATTCATCGAGGTCTTTGAGCTCCGGGGAGGCTCGGCGGGTCGGAGGTTCGGTCAGCATATCCATGTCGATCAGGATCCTGCTTTCCCCTCTCGTCATCGCCATCAGTGGGAAAGGGACCGCGAAAGTGGTGACTGATGTCGGAGTCGGGGGAAGTAACATGTTCGTTGTGTTCGTTGAAGCTGCGCCGGCAGGCCTAGCAAAAGACCACGATTTCACGAGGTCCAGCGCGAGGATATGACAGCCTAAACGATGAAAGTGGTGCGTTTACATCATTAACTCCGAGGCATAGAGGGGGGGATGGGAACCGTACCCATTCGACAGAACACACGAGCGATTTGAAGTACGAAATTGAATTCCGTCCGACCTGAGATTTCGCTCGTTCCTTTGGCAGTTTGAAGGGTTTTCATCTTCAGCTGAGAGAAAAGAAGGGCGAGGGAGGTGTCGTCGTAGTGCGGGTCCCCGATCGAAGGGATCGGGACATCGAGCACTTTGGCGACATCCTGCAACGGAGTCTACCAAGAGTCCTCCCCAAGTCAGATCCAAGGGCAATATGACAAGGACAATGACATACCACGAGTATCCGCACAGCCAGATCCCTCCTATGCAATAACCAAAACGCCCAACTCGCCAACCACCTGTTCCCATCCTTAAATGCAAGCGGGATCACCGTTTCTCTAAGAATCTCTTGTAGTACTGGGCCGTCATCACCCCCTTCGACGGTTCTAGCCAAGGCAATTGCCATCTGCACATCCCCGATATGTTTCAAACAGATCCTAACCGCGTCCTTCAACGCCCCTCCAAGCAAGAAAAACGCGGCGGCGTATTCTAAGTGACCGATCTCAGTCAGCGAAACAGAGGGTGCCATGCTGTACTGCCCACGAACCCCATCTTTGTTTGCTCAACAGAGCGTAGGCATTCTTCAGCGCGGCCGTCTTCCATCTAGGTTGAGAGAAATCGTTCGAGAGGAACTTCAACATGATCTGCTGTTCCTTGTGCCACGCAGCTTGCCTCCACAACCCATGAACAAGTTTCACCTTGCCCAATGCGAAGTAGAACAAACTGCAATCCGTTGGATCCCGCTTATCGTCGTTCATGTACTCGTTCCGAGCGATGACTTCTAAATGGGTTTTCTGTGGGGTGGCGGGTTAACCGGTATCACAACAGATGCACTGGTTCTCGGCTGCCACACCATTGTATCCGTGGAACAAAGCCAGACGAACACTCCCAACGCCCTAGCATCGCACCATCTTGTTTTCCCCCCACTCGCGGCCACGGAAGCGGACAACAAAAGGTCCTGGCTTTCGCTGTGGAAAGCCCAAATCATGTCCCTGTACCGCAACCTCTCTCTCCGACCTCGAGAAGGTCCCGAAGTCTTCGTAGTAGCAACCGACTTGACGGAGACATAATCCGCATCCACTGATGGGAGCAAACGTTGATTGAGGATGTAGAACGAGCGCATTGAGATGAGGTATCGGAGCCCATTAGGATCCAACGCTCGTCTTTGTTCATCAACCTGATCGTCACTGCGATCAATGAGAGAATGAATGGCGATGGCTTGGTTCCCACCTCTAGTGTAGTTTCTATCAGGACAGACAAATGAGCTTGCTCGTTTGGTGTTAGATGTGGAAGTGGGTTTGAATCCAGCCTATCGAGCAACTTTTGCACGAGCGCACGTGAGAAGGTGTCCTCGTCGTTCGAATTTCTGGTGTGCCGCTGTCAGTTTTCAACTCTGAACAGGTCTCCTACCGACAGGACGTACCTCGAATCGAAGTCCCGTTCAGCGAAGAGAGAATCATAATGAGCTCTCCTATGTTTCCCACCCCCGCGTTGAGGATTCCAAGAGACCTTTTCATGGCTAAGGAAGTGATCGGGGTTGAGACCAACCCATTCTTCTATCTTAGCGCCAGACTCGAGGTGCTGGGCAAGCGCAACGATGATGTCCTTCACCAACTCGAGTTTGCCTAAATGACCACCCGGGTGGAAGGTCAACGTGGAGCCAAAAAGGTGGTAGAGAAGAACACGTGTCCGCACCCCAAAGCAGGCACTGCAACAGCATCTGTGGATGGAACTGTTCCAGTGGCCCGTTCTCCCTAGCGACATATTCGAATAAGCCTCCTTGTTCTGTCGGTTCGAGATCGCCATTCTTGGTCGAAGGAACTCCGGAATGTACTTTGGGTCGGCCATGGAGGAACATGTGAGGGCCCGCTCCAACCAGAAGGGAACCATACGCAGTCCAGATTGAATCGGATATACGGTGGGGGATTAAACTGCGATGGACGGCAACGGGGCTTAGGTTGGGCAAAATACGTTGTAGATCAGTCTTACCTCCCGATCTCGAGTTTCCAGCACGTATCCCACCCTTGATCTTCGTCGAAATATGTCTTCCTCTTCTGGCATATCACCTCTACGTGATGGCTAAATCCGACCGCAAGGATAGATTGGTTATCCGGCGTCGCGGACCAATCGAGGTCGTTGATGGGCTCAGATGTGCTGTCATCGTCTCGTAGTCAGGAGATCTGGGGGATGATTCACGGAGACATAGCTTACTCGAACACTCTCCTAAACTCCAACCCACTCGCGAACTCACTCTCCTTCGAGTCCCAGATCGTCAATTCCTCACCCTCTTCGAGGGGTACCACTAGCCATGTGTGTTAGTCCCGTCAGAATAAGTAGTCAATGAACGTAAGCACCAAGGACAGATTTCTTCGTAGAACTGCACGCCACGATTCTGAAACCCTTACGGCCAGTCCGGACGGTGCCCGTACGTTTCCAAAAGGATTGGCTTGGCTTTGGTAGGGGATCAATCTCCCTGGCTTTTGAGCGGGAATCCGGCCTAGAGCTTGATGGCGAGAGCAGGTCTTCAGGAGCCCAAAATACCAGTTCTCCATCCTCGTTCACGCTCAACAGCGCGTCCGCCTGGGCTTGGTTCGATGCGCTAGTCCTAGTATGGCACAAGTCGGTCCACCTCATTGGATCGACGGGTACAATGAACTTCAAGTTCGGGTATTCGTGATCGCCGAGGGGAAGCATCGTGACAGAGGCCAATTCCAAGCCGATTTGCGTTAAATGAGAGGAGGGGAGAATGTGAGTAGGGGAAGGTGGTGAGGTCGGGGAAGTGTCTGGAATATTGACGAGGATTTGAACGATCGAGTAGTCCGGTGTGATTCCCAAGATGTAAGTTTGCCCATTTATCAGTACCGTGAATAACGATTCAACGGTCGGTATTTTCAAGGCCGAAGAAGAATCCGAGTGTAATATCAGAAGGCCCGAGGTCTTGTCGTACGTTGCAAAGGATCTACCTATCAGTGGTCACATATTAGCCGAAGCTCGTTTTCCAGGCCGGTCAGAGCCATGCACCTTTATCGAGGACAACCAAGTTGTCTGCGGCAGCAGACCTCTCCTTCCAAACGAGTTGAGTGCCACGGTCACTGACGAGTTGTAGTTCAATTCCCTCTTCCCGCACAACCCCTATACACTGGCCCTCCGGCGTTCGGACGAATCTCGATATCGGGGAGGAGGAAGGTGTCAACGGTGCTGGTTCCCATACCTCTGTGTCCCTTAGAGTCCCTCCAATTCGTGAGATCAACTTGATCCCTTCCGGCCGGCCATCAAAGAAGGGCACGGGAGAGATCTCGTAGCTCTCAAGCGGCGAGCTCGTTATCAGCGTTAGCTTACTTGAATCTGCGTGCGAGAGGATGTATAGGTGGGTTGGATAGGAATCGAGGGTACCAGGAGGGGTCTGCAAAAGTGTGAAGTTCCTCAGGAGAGTCGGAGGTCTTCGGTCGATATTCTGTAAGAAGGATATTGATTCAGCCTGAGAGCTTGGAGCGAAAGAAAGGACGCACGTACTGCAACGGCTCCTACAACCAAGGATCTGTCCTCGTGAACGTGTAAGAATATATCCCAACCCTCATTCTGTATCTCTCGTAATCGATGTAGACCTGAGTCATCGTTGTTCTTGTCGCAGTCCCTAAGAATTCTGGCGAAAGCCGCACACACAACTTCGCGGTCGAGTGCGAAACTCATCGGTGGTGTTGAGATTTTCGATGAGGAGGGATGGAGTGAGAGGGGCAATGAAGAATATGCATCCAGTGCGCCGTGAAGTTGGAGATAATTCGGTTGGTCGAGGACTGGAAGGAAGACTCGGACGGTACCATCGGTTGTTATGGTGTAGAGCA
>Ga0307517_10010075_pt1 | contig 13283 bp, 17 predicted proteins | sample 23_EM_MG_FD_194515 | JGI IMG/M metagenome (GOLD analysis project Ga0307517, IMG submission 194515) | Populus trichocarpa ectomycorrhiza microbial communities from riparian zone in the Pacific Northwest, United States - 23_EM | ecosystem: Host-associated > Plants > Roots > Unclassified | place...
GGTTTGGTGTTGTTGACCAGACGAATGGCATGTTGATAATCGTCGTCGTCGTAAAAAAGTGTTGTTGTTGTTGTTGGCACTAAAGCGCGCAAAAGCAGAGTATAAGTACGTGCGGTGTCGTGTCGCGAAAATTTATACATACACGCGTGCAAAAGTCACAAATGGTCGTAAAAGATGTTGGTAGATGATGAATGGTTTCAAGCTTAAGGATGTCGATGACAATGTTCTTGAGGATGTTGATAATGTCAATGTTGGTGTGAGATGTATATTTTACATGTCATCATCATCGCCGTGGGGGTAAACTACGTCAGTCAGCCAAATTCGTTCGTTTGTTCGTCGAGTCGTGCTGGAACCTTCGTCTCCAAAGCAAAATATCAGCACCACCACCCACAGAATATCGCCAACGCAAAAGCATCTAAACCAACCCAACCTACTTTCCTTTCCTTCCCTTTCACATTCCTTCCTTCCTGACATTCCTCCCAACTCAACCAAAAACGCGCTGAACGAACAGAGACTAAGGTCAAAGTGGAGCAAACGCAAATTCTCAGCGGAGGGAAGGAAGTGAGGAATCAGCACAAGGACAGAGGATGAACGTTCGATGAACCGGTGTCAAAGAAATCGAAGAAGAGGTCCAAACTTCAAATACCACGAGGCAACACAAACATTGCCTCATGTGATCGTGATCGTTGTGGGGCACAGCCACGAGCGTGTTAGTGGCGGTATTCGGTATTTCCCGCGTACGGCTGAATGCCAACCCCAGGCTTCATAATCCAGGCGCTACCCTCTTAAACCATACCCCTCGGTGGACGGCCCAGGGTATGGGTCACGTATATCGATGAGGGGTTATGCATATGCATTATGGCCTTGGGGAGGTATGCTAAAAATAGATTTGAAAAATCATTGAGAACATTATGGGTAAAGGACGACAGATCTATTCGTTCTTGATTCGTTCTGAAATATGCTGTGACGGTAATGCAGACTGTCGTGAATGATAAATATTCGAAAAATCCCAGTTTATCTCAATATAGGCTGCTTGTCAGAATAAGGGTCATGCGAAAGTCATGCCATGGCCCATGGCGATGTTTTTGAGGCAAAAATATATAAAAAGACCTTTTTGAGCGATTTAAGTGGCACATTATGGTTCCAGTAATGGGCAACCATTAAAATAACCAGTTGACCCTGAAGCTATGATATTCTACCTGATATGAGTTTTGTCTGTAGAGGGGTATGGGTTATGTTTTAGAGCGGACCTATGGGTTATGGTATGCAAATACCAACCCACTAAGTCAACGGACAGGCAGTCTTATTGGATATAAGGGGCCATAGGTTACCAGAAGTTTGGGCTAAGAGCGTCACGACTGTACTATTAAGTAGGGCCCTGGACTTGAGATCTTCCAGGCTCGCCGACTCTCAGGAGTCAACCGGCGCCTATGGTTGGTCCATATATTACAGGGGAGTTGCAAAAATTTGAGTAGGTTCCTGAGGGTTGGTGCACTGAAAGTCGCTCAGGGCTTCAAGAAACGATAGTTCAAGGTTTCTTAAATATCTCTGTAACGAAACATGAAGGTAAAGCCTCAGAGTTTGATCTTCTGCTCCTGCCGACCTAGCAGTCGTCGTGGCCTCACCTCTAAGCCAAGCTAGCCCACAAAGTTCATGAACCTTTCCCAGGCAATAATTACCTCAGAACACAAATATTTATGAGTCAGATATATACACAGGTTCTCACGAATGACAATGACATGTCCACGTGCCGTTGCTCATCTAGTTATCGGAAACCATCCCTGTCTTCACATTTCACCATGGCCACAGTTCTAAAAAGGGGAGACGACATACCTCTGAACTTTGCATCAAGAACCATTCTCACCCTCAAACCAACCGCAGTGTCCAGAGCACCTTCACATTTCGGCCCATTCGACCTTAATCTAATTAATGAGAACGGCGACATCCTCCTTCACATATCGTTTTCGACAGGACGTGTTACTTTCTGTGATCGTGCACGTAGGTCTTTTGGGGAGAGTTGGGGGGAAGACCATACTGTGCGGATGAGAGGCCGATTGCGGTATTGGGTCACAGTTTCTGTTCATCATTATCTGACTGATTCAAAATTCGGGCGATATCAAATCTTGTTGAATGGAATAACCGTCTATCATTTCGACAAACGCTTTGCTGGACCAGCGAGATATATTAGTTATACGAGAGGAGCAAATGGGGGACCCCCCTCTTGGGTTGTTTATTCCTACCAGATAGATGATCTACTCCCTGAGGAGCGGCTAGCCCTTGTGCCAGGAATGTAGGCCGATATAAGTTGACAATATTCTTGTATCGCTGATGAAACGTCAGAGCCCCCTCGGCGCCAAATCCTGGTTGCGATTCAATGGCCATGTCTATTCGGCCATCTCATTTCATCCCGACTCATACATATGCATCCATCAGTTGGGATGATGGGAAAGAGGTAAGTACGTCTTCAACGAACTAGAGAGTTGGAGTTTTAAAATCAGGTGCCCAGATCCGATTGTACTATCTCGGGCCCAGCAATGTTTTGAACGAGTATGCCTACTCGGCGGCCAAGGATGAAAGTAGATGGTACTATGGAAAGCTCCATACGCTCAAGATCGTCTTGGATACCACTTCAAGTAATGCCGCTATACGACTCGAGGATTATGATGATACTATCTGTATCTACTATCAAGGCCAGTGACAACATCCCCCCTTTGTAAAGGGCCCACTAAATAATTATTACAAAATAGACCCGGACACTGACTTTATTCGAATGGTAAATCAACGCGGACCCACAAAACCATGGAAAGCGGCCCTGCCGATTGTAAGGGCTGTAAAGGGCTCGAAATTTGCTGTCATAAGGGATCCTACCAATAAACGAGTTTCTCGTATCTACTACCAAGATCCCCAGCTGCATCTCAGAGAGAGTTACTATGACCACGTGGGCACCATGGGTCAATGGATCTTTGGTGAGCATGTTCCTAAACCATGTCTATTCTTGAATGGGAATCCATCTCGTTTTAGGTGGCTTCACCCCTGGGGTACAGCCGCAGGGGACCCCCATAACTGCGGAAGTTGTCCAAGGTGGCGATGTAGATATAAACGTGACATGGAGGGATGCACGGGGACGTGTTGCGAGTGGTAGCTGGTCCAAGTCGTCTGGTTGGGACTTGCCAGACACAAGCAGTGAGAAAGCACCCCTTGATGGGCGGGATTGAGGAAATTACTGTTGGCTTGCCAATATCCCCCGCTTAAGCGCTCGTCCTATCCTATACCAATTCCCAAACGTCTTTTTCTCGCGCATTCATTGTATTTTTTTTTTCGTTTCTTGATCCTTAGCGCTATAGGTTTCTTTCCCTGTTTTTCCTTTCTTGTTCGACATACACATACAGTTTGTTTGTGCAGTGGAAAACGATGGTGTTGTATACTTTTTTCATAAATTTGCTGGTTCATGGTGTACACAATATTCGTTAGTTAATTGAACTCGACATATATTTATGGCGTCTTCGATTTTCCGTGCAGCTGTGCATCGATTGCCCCATCCATAACGAGGGTAAATTTAAATCTACTGCAAATCTTCCATGTGACTCATACTTTATTTAGTTCACATGAATGTGTGAATCGAATGTGCAATGACCAAAGACCTGAGCGCAAGGAAGGATCTTCCTCCAAGTTTCTCACCAGGAATGAATATTCCCTTCAAATTAGCCAAAGCTTATGGTGCCCTGTGACAATGAATGGGTGTCGGTGAGCCCCAGGATGGATCTCGATCTATGCAACATCGACAATGATATTATTCTCTGTATAACGACTCTCAGAGGAACAAACAAGTTTTTTTTTTCAATAATTGTGCCGATAGAGTCTTTTGGATGGTTGAGGACAAGAACAAGTGTAGATTTGAGCCAAGTGGATGCAATAAATGCAGGAGTCACGATTTCCGTGCACGATTGTTCAACCTCTTCCAAAGAGCGGTATCAAATCTTGTTTGACTTAATCATTGTATATCACTTCGAAAAACGCTTTCCAGTGGAGCTTTAACCGGCGACGGTGTGATTTTGCATTGCCTCACCTTCCCTTATATCTATACACATATATACCTAGCCATATGTTTGGGGAGATATTATTCGAGGGCAAATCCTTTTCAGTGCATATACTCATAGACTTAGTGTTAGCTGTACTAAGTACGATTTAGCACGGTCTTGGAGTGGGATGGAGTTGCAATTTGGAACATACACACCGGCGGTGGAAGACTCTGACGCGTCGGTCCCACAGTTTTACTGCCAAAATTCGACCCTGGTAGTTGCTTGGTAGCGGGATGTTGGTTGGATGTCGGTTGCAAAAAGTTGACTCCCCGGTCCGGATCCGAGTTCCCACGAGAATTTATTACACCGTAGACCTAATAGTTGACAACATTGTTCTTTCTCTTCTCATGGTCGTGCAGGTACGCAGCGAATCCAATTTAGGACCCATGCTACAAGACTAACGTGGATGTGATAGGTCTGGACAATATTTAGGTTAATCTACGATAAAAATGCCTGCTACTCAGTGATGCGACTCACAGACAACTTAGTCCGCTGTCTTCTTGCTGAGCCAGTCATTTGTGCTTTTCTTGCGAATGATCCCGCTCGAACACGCTTCACGCAATCATAGCTAGATTCTGGCGATTATCAACCACTCATTCTCAAGCTTCAAGCCTCAAGTTCAGCACTTCAAGCAAACAGTGGTCAGTTTCTCCTCTAAACGCGGCCTCCATCTGACAACGATAAATCACTCGTTTGAAAAGATAGTGTCAAATCCCTTATGGACGTGCAAAGTAACGCGACCGCTACTTAGCGGCGTCACACCTCTATTCTGCGTCCTCTCGCCGCGCAGCACTTTACCGATGCGATGCAAACACCCTTCGCCCTGCAAACTTCCTATTTCAACGCTCAAGCTAACCTTATTATCCTTCAATTTAAACACCTCGAATTGAACACCAGGATGCAAGATCGACGTTTCTCTGCGTACGCGAGTTTCATTCATGGGGACGCACACTTTGGAGTTGGCTTGATCGCGGGTGGCAGGGCTACGATGGAGGGACCCATCTGGTGTAATGTAAGTAGTTCCTTCCGAATCCTTCGTTTGGATGCGCTTCTATTCCTTCCCATTGCGTCGTCGTCCTTTTCAGTCGCGAGCTGTAGCGACGAGCCTCATGTCAACGGCTGGAGATACTTTCGTTCACAAGGGATGTCCTGGACAGGCTGGACTGCAGAGTTCCTTCAATCGTTTCTTCCTTCGCTCTCTTTTTCAGTCCTTGAGATCTCCTCCTTTCCTCGTCTAACATATCTTTCTCCTGTAGAATCGCTCAGTTTCGTTCACTCTGTGCAAGGCTGCGTCCTAGTTCCTGTCCCAGACTAGCGAATCATCTACCTTCCACCCCGTCTCCAACTCACAAGCTCGGTGGCATGGTCTGTACATCTCAAAATCTCTCAGTGCGATTTACCTGCAACGGCAACGGAATCTCGGAGTCACCTCGTGCTCGCGGAGCCATCAATTTCCCAACGCCCCCTCGCCTTTTGGCGGCAGGACTCAGTCGTTTTAGAGGCCTTTCGATTAGCTAAAGATGAGAAAATGACAACCCCTTCCTGACTGCGCGTGAATAGGCGGGATCCAACGACGGAACGCACGAGTGGGTTGGGATATCTCCAGATTTGACGTTCGATTGCAGGTGGGTATTTTTTTTTTGGCGCATACACTCGCTTCCAGTGGTTCCATCTAATCCGTTTCTTCTCCGCACCTTGCTTTGTTCATCTGCTTCCATCTCCGGCAAACACCGAATCCCCTAGCTTCTGTTCGCAGGCGGTATTACTTGTCGACAGTTTCTTCTGATATTCCCCCTTTTTTGCTCAAGTTCCATACGCTAACTCTGTCCACCTTTATCTTGTTTTGTACTCACGCTCTTCAAGGTCTCAATGTTGTTTACTTCGCGAAGATGATAGAGCCTTGGAAACAGGAGATAGCCACTTTTGAGGATGAAGAGATGCGGAAGGTTTTAAAATTGGAATTCCCCTTTCTCTGGAATCGCGTGCATCAAGGATTCAAGCCTTTTATATATTTTAATTTTTTGCCGATAGGTACTGAGTAATACCATAATTAGAGCCAGATAGTTTTTGGACCCACTATCCCCGGCTGCAAAATGCTTGTCCCACTGACGAATACTGTGAGGCTTGAAAAAAAAATTAGGGGTTAGTAACCCTTTAGATACCAACACTGCCTCGGACAGATCCCCCACCACGAATGTGTATAAATACAATGCACTGGTTCTCACGAACAAATCAATGAAATGCCGCTCGTCTTCGCACGCTTGATGATTATCACAAAGCACTCGACGACTTCTCTTGTCCTCTCATTTTCACCATGGCTTCGGTTCTGCAGAAAGGGAAGAAGATATCTCTGGACTTTACATCAGGAATGGTTCTTGTCCTCAAATCAACCCAATTTCCCTTCGCAACGCCCCCATCTGGAGCAATGTCGATGTTAAAACCCAAGCCAATTCACCTTGACCTACACAACGAAAATGACGATATCCTCCTCCGTATCACATTTGACCCAGGAATGTTGGGTAGAAATCATAAAATATTTTGTAACGATCGTGCACACAAGTCCCTCGGCGATGGTTGGGGTGAAGCACAAAAGGTGGATGTGGACAAGAGCTTCGATGGAGGGAATCAATCGCAATTCACAATTTCTGTGCACCATGATTCCGAATTGGGGCGATATCAAATTTTGTTGGGGAAAACCACCATATGTCACTTGGACAAACGTTTTCCTGGACGGGCAACGAAGTTAACCTATACCGGAAACATGAGCTTGGGGCCGGACTCTTGGGGTGTTTCTCTCTACCTGATGTCTGATCTGCAGCCTGATGAGCAGCGATTGCTAGGGTCAGGAACGTAAGTCGATACTCGACTATGTTTTGTTCTTTGCATAAAATGAGCAATTATAGAGTTCCCTCTCATGCTCGGAATCTAACGTCAATCTCCATTCAACCCCCATTCCATTCCATTTTAAATCAGGCATATGCATCCATCAGTTGGGATGATGGGAAAGAGGTATGTTTTCTATGACATCAAGAGTTGTCGTGGTCTCAATCACCCAGATCCGAATCTACCATCTCGGACCAGGAGATATTTTACAAGAGTATACCTACTCGGAGCGCAAGGGGAGAAATTGCTGGCAATATGGAAACCTCCATACACTCAAGATCATCTTGGATCCCACTTCAAACATTGCTGCTCTGCGACTCGAGGATGGTACCATTTGTGTTTACTATCAAGGCCAGTGACAACATCCTTTTCAAAAGACCCACTAAATAATTATCTCAATATAGACCCGGACATTGGCTTGATTCGAATGGTAAATAGAAGCGGCCCCACAAATGCATGGAAGGAGGCCCCGTCGATTGCAATGGCTGTAAAGGGCTCTAGCTTTGCCATCATAAGGAAACCTGAAGCCAACAAACTAGTTTCTCGTATCTACTACCAAGATCCCGAGTTGCGTCTCAGAGAGTGTTGCTACGACCATTTAGGTACTGCGGATGAATGGACGATTGGTGAGCAAAGTTCCCGATTTATGTCTATCCATTAGCGGGGAACCCATGGCATTCAAGGTGACTTCGACCCTGGTGTACAGCCGCGGGGAACCTCCATAACTGCGGAAGCCGTCTACGGTGGTGGTGTAGATATAAATGTGACATGGAGAGATTCACAAGGACGTGTTGCTAGTGGTAGGTGGTCCAAATCATCCGGTTGGGACCTGCCAAACCCAAGTGGCGGGGAAGCACCCTCAGATGGGGGAGATTGAGGATTCGGCTCGTTTTTTAATGGAGGTGAAGGAACTTAGTCTGATGATCAATCAGGCACAGGTTATCATCCCAGTCAACCCATATGCATAGGCTTCAGTTAACTCCGTCAAACTTACCTAAAAATCTACAAATATTTCGTGCTCGTTGTAGTCTTTCGTTTGCTAGCGCACAAAGGTGGTCATTTACCCTGCCTCCTGACATTCGTTCCCATTTACCTCGTATCGTAAAACGCCTACAACCTTCATCCTGGTCGTCAATTCCCATGGCAAGTAAGTCCTCGTTCTCAATGAGCAAATTGGTGTGCGCTCTCTCGCTGAGGTGCTATTTGTTGACCAAATGCCGATCGCTGGAAAAACCAGCCAAGTTATCTGGAATGTAGATGTCCCCAAACCAAACCTTCCCAGGAGGAGGGTTTGGATGAAGGAAGCGGAAGGTATACTTATAGATCACCCCGCCTATCACGGCAGAAGGTGTGGAGCCTCAAGAAAACCTGGCCAGTATCTATTCATAAAGCGGTGCTTTGGGTAACCCCAGTAGATACCAACATTGCTTCGGACCCACCGCAAATGTCTATAAATACAATGCACTGGTTCTCGCGAATAATGAGATGCCGCTCGTCTTCGCACGCTTGATGATTATCACAAAATACTCGACGACTTCCCTTGTCCTCTCATTTTTACCATGGCTTCAATTCTGGCGAAAGGGAGGGTGATACCTCTAGACTTTATGTCAGGGATGATCCTTGTCCTCAAACCAACCCAATCTCCCTTCGCAATCTCCTCATCTGAAACAATGTCGACATTAAAACCCAAGCCAATTCACCTTGATTTGTACAGTCAAAATGGCGATATCCTCCTCCGTATAACGTTTGACCCAGGAATGTTGGGTAGAAATCATAAAATATTTTGCAACGAGCGTGCTCGCAAGTCTCTTGGCGATGGTTGGGGAGAAGAGCAAAAGGTGGATGTGGATAAGAGCTTCGATGCATGGAATGATTCGCAATTCAAAATTTCAGTGCACCATTATTCGACTGATTCTGAATTCGGGCGATATCAAATCTTGTTGGGAAAAACCACCGTATGTCACTTCGACAAACATATTCCTGGACGAGCAACGAAGTTAACTTATACTGGAAACATGAGCTTGGGGCCGGACTCTTGGAACCTTTCTTTGTACCTGAAATCCGATCTACAGCCTGATGAGCGGCGACTGTTAGGATCTGGAAGGTAAGTCAATAATATATTCGCCTATGTTTTTTTCTTCACCTCACATGAACAATTATAGACTTACCTCTCATGCTAGGAATTTAACCGCGATGTCTATTGGGCCGCCATGTGAATTCATTTCAAATCAGGCACATGCATCCATTAGTTGGGATGATGGAAAAGAGGTACGTTTTCTACGACATCGAGAGTTGTCGTGGTCTCAATTCACCCAGATCCGAATCTACTATCTCGGACCAGGAAATATTTTACAAGAGTATGCCTACTCTGAGAGCAAGGGGAGGAATAGCTGGCACTGTGGAAACCTCCATACACTCAAGATAATCTTGGATCCCTTCTCAAGCATTGCTGCTATACGACTCCAGGACGCTATCTGTGTCTACTATCAAGGCCAGTGACAACATCCCCTTTTCAGAGACCCACTAAATCAGTATCTTAACATAGACCCGGACACTGGCTTCATTCGAATGGTATATAAACGCGGTATCATGAAAGCATGGGAGGAGGCCCTGTCAGTTGCGATGGCTGTAAAGGGCTCCAGCTTTGCCATCATAGGGCAGTCTGACAACAACAAATTGATTTCTCGTATCTACTATCAAGATCCCGAGTTGCGCCTCAGAGAGTGCCGCTATGACCACTTAGGTACCACGAACCAATGGTCGCTTGGTGAGCAAAGTCCCTATTTAATGTCTACCCTTTAGCGGGAACCTATGGGACTCTAGGTGACTTCGACCCTGGTGTACAGCCGCCGGGCACCCCCATAACTGCGGAAGTTGCCTACGGTGGTGGTGTGGATATAAATGTAACATGGAGAGATTCACAGGGACGTGTTGCGAGCAGTAGCTGGTCCAAATCAACCGGTTGGGACCTGCCAAACCCAAGTGGCGGGGGAGCGCCCTTAGATGGGAGGGAACAGTGATGAATATTTGAGATCCGGCCGCTTTGTTATGGTGTTCAATCTGGGACGGATTATGTATCATCCCAATCAACTATATGCATAGGCTCCCGTTAACTCCTGTCAGCCTTATCTAAAAAAATCTCCAAATCTACAGATTTCGTCAGAATAATTTCAATGAGCAGAGTATTTGGCGTCCCGGATTTCCGTCCCATGATGGCTTACCTCCTGACTAAGCATGGAACGAGTATACACATTTCCCCGGGTCAATAATAATTAATATTGGTCTCTATGCGTAATTCCCGGTCTACCCACATATGGTCCTTTGACAAGGCGACGCTATGTAAATAGAGGTCCTGAAGCGTTCCTCACGGATGATAGACGGATGAGCACCAATTGGAGTAGGAAGACAGGGATAAGTAACCGTACGGCCCAGTCAAAATATATCTATCGTTCACATCCTTTCCAAGGGCCTGATACTCAACAGCCGCATAGCAGCCGCCAGAACTTCCTTCGCACACTCATAAAGATACATCTTTGCTCTTGCTTTCTCTAAATCCGACTCTCCCTTCACAACAACACTCTCCAACCCTGCCGAAATTGCATGTGCCAGCCTGAACGCAAATGTCACAACCCCGCTTGGCTCGTGCGTCTTCAGAGCGACGTCAAGGACATCGGGGTATGTTCCCAAAATAAACGCGATCTCGCGGGCTCGTGGATATTGTGCAAGAGTGTGCGTGAAATTTTCGGACGCCGGGGGAAGAGGCAGGAGCTGCGGATTTTTGCGTCCTATAGAGGCAAGCCGGGTGTGGGTGTATTGAAGGTAAGGCCCGGTATCCCCTTCGAAGGAGAACACGCGCTCCCAGTTGAACTCGTAGTCGTTTATTCTGGGAAAACGACATAGTTAGTTAGCAACACATTTGGTAGGGAAACCAAAGAGGAAGCAGAAACGAACCGTTTGGCGGCCATATCTTGAATTTTGACGCCCGTAATCGCGATCTCCAAGCTCGTCATCTCCGGATCTCCAATATTCGCATACTTATCCTGGTTCTTCTTCATCTGGTCATGCATCACGTTTCCGGCCAGCTTGATGATCTGGTCGAGGAAGACCGCGGTTCCTTTTCGCGTGCTCATTTCCAGAACCATTCCGAAGTTGATGTGCAGGAGGTTGTTGGCCCATGGCAGTCCCATTACTTCGAGGACTTTGAAGAATTGTGAAATGTGGAGATTTTGTGCAGCGCCGACGACGTAGATCATTTTATCGAATTGGTATTGATTGTAGCGCTGGATGGCTGCGCCGACGTCACGGATTATGTATGTAGAGGTACCATCTGAGGCGGTGATGGGTATTAGCAGTCACAGTAAAAGGACGGGAGAGTGGATCGCTCACCCGTCTTGCGAACGATCGGCGCCTCCAATTTCCACTTGTTCAGGTTGATCACCTGGGCGCCTTCCCTGTTCACGAGGAGCCCCATATGCTCAAGCTGCGCGAGGGCCGTATTCATCGACTCCTTACTGACGTCGCTCTCTCCGGTGTACACATCGAACTTGACATTGAGCTGATCGTATACTTCTTGGTACTTCTTCAAGCTCGTCTCTCTCCAGGAGCTCCATGTGTCGAGAGCCTCCTTGTCCCCGTTCTCCATTCGCTGGAACCACTTCGCTGCGTCGGCTTTGACTGTCTGGTCTTCTTTGAGATCTTGAGTTACTTTGACATATACATTGTACAGGTGCATGAGCGGGTCTTTGTCGTACTCTTCTTGGGAGCCATACTTCTCGTAACCGGTGGCCACCATACCGAACTGCGGAAGACGATTAAGCGAAGAGAATGACGAGGAGGAGGTGAATTTACCTGAGTTCCCCAATCGCCGAGGTAGTTCATCGAGATCACCTCCCAACCATAAGCCTTGTACAGGTTTGCGAGGAAGGCACCGATAATAGTGCTTCGCAAGTGTCCGAGGTGAAAATTTTTGACGATGTTTGGAGAAGAGTACTCTATGATGATTTTTTTACCCTTCCCGGAATCGTTAAAGCCGTACTCTGGTTGTCCAGAGAGTGTAGAATGACTGAGAGTGTCCACTTGGTTGAGAACTTTACAAATCATGTTTGTGGTATTGAGGCGGAAGTGAAGAAATGACTGGTCGAACACGATGGACTCGATCCATTCATCCGGTTGGAACTACGGAAATTTTGGTTAGGAGTCAAAGGGGGAGTTGTGGCTGAAAAGTAGAAGGCTCACGCTTTCGATGACCTTCGCCGCTAAATCTGCTACCTTCCCAAATAATCGGAATCGAGGTAACGCGACTGTGAAATCCTCTCCTTTTTTTCCATAGTCCACCCCAGCGAGCGCTTGTTCGGGAGTAAGAAGCAGGGCATCCGAAAGTCGTTTGGAAATTGCTGTCCTAAATAAGTTTAATACTGCTCGCGACGAGTTCGTGTCTGATGGACCAGGCTGATACATGGTTCAGAGGCGAAATCAAATAGCGAGATGTGATGGCGAACGGATTGATGAAATCGATCCCTGTGAGTACTCACAATGTTCGAGTCACTACTTATTTCGAGTCAGCACCTCCTTCACACGATCATGCCTGGCTGATTATCAGAAGGCGTGAAATTCGACGCTCCAATTTCAGTTGATGACGTCCTTCGTCAGACGTTTTTAATGATCACATATCTACGAAAGAGGTTGGAATTGGAATTGGGACGCCTCAACGGGAGGCGTGTACCGGAATCACCCACGCAACGAAAGCGGCAACTCGATCTGTGTCAACGATGATTCCCAGCGGACAAAACAGTATTTATCTTGCGGATAAAAATATTTCAATGGTTGGGGACAAGAATATTGCGAGCTTCGAGGCGGAGACGACAAAACGGCAGGGCACCACACGAAGGAGAGGTCACAGGTGAGGGTACCAGTGAGGAGCGATTGAAATTCCGATTAAAATTTAAACTATCTACATCACGTGCACGTATCTAATCTAACCCAACAAGATCGGATATTCAATCAACAAACCTTTCCTAGCCTCAACTTATACAACTTATTCTCGACTTATTCTTGCTTCCGCCATATTCCTCAGCTATGCCCCTCTCCCCGTGTTCATTGGATAACATTTCATCATACTATGTAAGGTAGGGGACATCCATATGCAACCTACGTCACGTGCCGTTACATTTCCGTGACATCTCATCCAAAACGGGAACAAATCCGTCTGCGAGATGAATTATGAAGTTTAGAGCAACTTAATGAAAATTATGGCCCCAACATTTTGTTATTGAAGGTACCTAAAATGCATCTGTGAAAAATCAGAGAGATTGAATGAAAACT
>Ga0307517_10010076_pt1 | contig 13283 bp, 5 predicted proteins | sample 23_EM_MG_FD_194515 | JGI IMG/M metagenome (GOLD analysis project Ga0307517, IMG submission 194515) | Populus trichocarpa ectomycorrhiza microbial communities from riparian zone in the Pacific Northwest, United States - 23_EM | ecosystem: Host-associated > Plants > Roots > Unclassified | place...
TATTAGAGTTTTACTATTAATAAATTATTATTTTTATATATTTTAAATAGATACCGACGGCGTTACCGACGGATATTATCCGTCGGTAATTCACAGAGAGTTGCCAAACAATTACCAGCCATGCCGTCATTACCGACGGATACTATCCGTCGGTGATAACATACAGACGACTTTACCGACGGATATTATCCGTCGGTATTTCACAGAGAGTTGCCACACAATTACCACCGATACCATAATTACTGACGGATTGTCCGTCGGTAATTACCGTTGAAAATTCAGACGGATTGATTTCGTCAGTAATGTTCCCGCCAGAAATTTTTTTTCTTTGACGCGCGTATCCATCTGTAAGACCGTCGGTGGGTTGTTTTTTTTATTTGCGACAGAATTAGCGATGGAAAGGGAAATTACCGACGACTATTATACCGACGGACGTGTTCCGTCAGTAAGGCCGTCGGTAATTATTTCACCGACGGAGTTCATTCCTGTCACCGACGGAATGAGTCCGTCGGTAAAACTGATTAATGGTGTAGTGTATATATATATGTGTGTGTGTGTGTGTATTATTTTCTTTTTTATTGAAATAAGTTTTGCCTTTTTTTATACTTGAGAAGGGTAAAAAAGTAAATTATGACATTCACCATGGAGGATATAATAATTCATTATACTTCTTATTATGCTTTGGCTAATAGGCAAGTGAAATCAACCAATAAAAATATGATCCTTAACATATAAATTAATCAAAACAATCATAAGATTTGGCAAGATTCATTATCATGAGAATTATTATAAGCATATTAAACTTCACATAATATTGTCTAAGAAGCCTTACCATTTACTTTGACTTAAAACATTGATCTCATATATATTACCCCATGGAACTTGTAGCACAATCACTTAAACATGAACAATATACATTATCAAGAAAACTTGTTATGCTTGTAGAATTAAAGGATTTGGATGCTCACAAGAAAAAGGTTGAAAGGGCATATATCAAGTAATGTTTAGCTCCAATTTTACAATAAGGTTTGATACAACATGAACATGACTTAACAAGGTGAACAAACCAAATCCTTAGTAGCGCCAAACCTTCACAAACAGTTTAGTTTTTAGTTGCGAAAATCGTAGGATTAATAATGGCTATGAAAAGGGATTTGCAAGAAAATTATCTTAGGTCCTAAGATTTGATTAAACCTCTTAACTTCCCAGCTCCACTGATCATAATACCTACCATTTGTCTATGATGAGCTCACATGGCGAGGTTAAAACAGGCAAATGGTGCAACATGACTAAGCTTGATTTAACTCCAAAATCTGGATCTTGCTTCCAAAATACCAAGCTAGCAATCATCCATATCGTTGAACACAAAACATTTGCTTCCAAGAGACTGTCACTCGACGGAGACAGGTTGCTCCTCCAAAAGTTTCATCCTTTCCACCAACCTCCATGGTTCATCATCATCCCGGGGACCCACCTCTTTTGAAATCCAATTGACCTTGTTCCATCCGACATGACATGGATACAGCATCATCCCATGTGGCCGGTGGCGTGTATTACACCTGGCATCACCTCATTGGTGTACTGTAACCCCACTTCGGCTCCACTTTTGTAGCCTAGCCCACCGCCCAAAACCTGAACCAAGACCTAAAAGACAAGCCCTTTACACCTTTCAGAACAGCTCCTTTCACAGGAGACTTCTCGAGTTCTTGTAGCTCTCCCCTATTCTATTTGGGGAATGAAATGAAACGGCACGACGAGCAACAATCATTCCATGCTGCAAACGCATCTCGATGTAGAAATGGGTGCCTGCTACCGTACGAAGTTTTCAATTAGGGTTTATTGGCATGGAGATCCACAAAAAACTATACAAAATTCATGGCATTATCGCCTTACGGTGGTAATGTCGGATTTTAACGATGCCCGTTCCCAATTGTTGATCCGTACACAAAAATGCATGCTGCTATTATTCTTACAGGAAGGGTTCACGTGATCCTACATCATCAATTTTATGTTGATGAAGAGTTAATTAAATGCAACATGTTAGGGTTCAGAAGATTTGAGATACATTATCATCGTCATTTTTGTTATCTAATGTTAACCAAAAGTACTATTATGGCTCGGTAAAATATTTTAGGACTATCGGTCTGTTTGTTTCCTGTTACAGGGAAATATTTTTTTAATTTTTCTTTGTGTTTATTTTTAAATAATATTTTTTTATATTTATTTCTCGTGAAATATTTTATAAAAAAATTGATTGGTATATAATATTTTACAATTAATTTTCAAACTTAATTCATTTGATATAATATATTTTCACATCATAAAATTCTATAAAATATTTTATGAATAATAGTAATTCAATTACAATATCATAAAATTATTTTAACCACTTTTTTTATTTTACCACCATCTTCTTTTTCACCACCACCACCACCTCACAACCTCCTCCTCCATCACCATTATATTTTCTTTTACTATTACCCTAATTACCTCACAATCACCTTCACCATTATTATTATGTCAACACCAGCATCTTCACCTTCACCATAATTTTTTTTTCAGTATTATTATCATTAAAAAATGTTTACATGTAAAATATTTGATGTAAAAGTATTTTTCAATAGCGACGAGGAAGAGGAACTTTTAAAATTTGGATACCCAGAGCTATCGGTTCACCCCTTCAAATGGCCATGGCTAAGACCTTTGTTACCTCGCGTGCAACACCTAGGTTTCGTTGTTCCTCTTCTTATACAATAGATGAGTATGCCCAGATTATCCCGTAATTTTTCAAGTTTTTTTATAGTAAGCGCTAGCTGCAACTATCATATGATCTTAAGTACTGAGATAAGTTATGTCTCTTTTTATCTGAAAAATATAAGGAGTATTGCTCTGAGAAAGACGATCCTGAAGGTCTTTTTTGACATCCTGGGCAGTGGTAAAAAAATAAAATGTTGTCAGAAAGATTTGGTGTGAAAAATTTATAATTAAGGATAAAATCATGTCATTGCATTTTCGGTAAGGATAAAATTTCTAGTTTTGTGAAAAATCAAGGAAGATTTGGTGTGAGAAAATATATAATGAAGCTTTGATAACATGTAAAGAGAAAAGAACTCTCAACAATTTATAATTATATAATGTTATCGATAAATACATTATTATTATTAATCTTATTAAATTGATCATTTTTTTTATTATTATTAACGTGAGTGTCCAGACTAGCTTGTACGCACCTCGACTAATCCCACGGATCCTGAAGTTAACAACCATGTAAGTCTTCAGTAGCCTAAAGGTTTATGAAATTTAAATTAATGATTTTTAAATAGCAAATCTAGATATTGATCGGTTGAGCTAGATCCCTTGTAATTATAAATTGACATTCCTTGACTTAATATGATGTTGATAGTCTTGTTAATCTTAACATTTTTAACAGTTTTCAAACTGTAGCCAATGTTTCGTTCTTGGAGGCTTGGATCCATCTGGAAAAGTAGAAGAAAATAATAAAAAAAAACTGTTGACACGTAATGGACAGCTACGAAATCCGTGGACATGGCCGTCCACCAACTCCAGCTCAGCTGATCCAGTCCTTCACTAATGTTGCTATCCCTGCATCTCGTGGGATCCGCCGACTTTAAATAGCGTTTGATAATGTGATAGCTTGTTTATTAAAGTATTTTTAATTTAAAGATATATTAAAATAATATTTTTTATTTTAAAATTTATTTTTAATATTAATTTATTAAAACTATTTAAAAAAAATTAAAATTTTTATGAAATACCATAATTGATGAAGCAATGGCCGATAGAGAGCGTGGGACCAACTTAAATTTCCACGTCAGAGTTTTATTCGTTTGTTTGAAGTAAATTATGCCTATTGGTTAAGGGTGATTATTATTATTATTATTATTATTTAACATGAGAAAATCACAGTACTAGTTTATAGTGCAAGCAAATATTGAGAAATATTAAAAAAAAAATAAAGATAGCTTTTTTTGAAAGTTCTTTTGGTCAATTGCTTTTATTTCTTAAATATTATTAATAATTTTAGTGACCCAGCATTGATGGAATTTTTTATTTCTAAAATTTTTGACAAATTATTTTCATTATTTTCTTAAAAAATTAATTCATTTATCCTTAAAAAAAAAAGAAAAAAAAAAAGGGAGGAGTTGTTAAGGACGAATGGCAAGTTGAGAACATGAATGAATGATAATCAGGTCACCTACATGACCGACTGCACAAAGCACATCAGCACACACGACCAAAAGAAGATGATGGCTAAGATGAAAATGGCCTCCATTATTTTAGCTTTTTCAAATTAAATCGTGTGCCCAAATGGAGATTTGTTAAAATTTAATTTTTTTTATCTTTTTAATATTATAATATATTTATAAATAAAAAATATTCTAAAAAGCAATTCACTTTCATCGATTCTTTAATGACATCAGCTGTGGTCTCAAATCCCAAGATTCCTCGAACGGTAGCTCTCTTCTCTCACTCACTCACTCACTCACTCACTCGATCGAGTGAGCCCCCTACATCTCTATATAAATACACCCTCGTTCATCAGTACTCTGCATCAAATATTCAAAGCAATTTCTTCATCCTCTTCTGTGATAATCACTCCTACCTTTTTGCTTCTTACAGTTTTCTTTTGTTTCCCAGCTGTGCTTTATTTTCCTTCTAGTTCCAATGGCCACTGTTGAGGTAACTCATTCACTAAGAATGATTTAATCTCCCTCTTGAGAAGTTTATTTAACAGATTTCATCTATATACTTCTTCCAAGTCATTAAATATATTTATATATATAATTAACTCTGATAAGTTTTATGCTGATGGATTGTACATCAAGATCAACACCTCCATCTTAATTGTGATCTTTAATTCGTGGATGTTCATATTTGAAAACTCGTATATTCATCTCTATATATATAACAAATGGTAAGACCTCATCAGCATTTTGGTGAGCATTCTTTTCTTTTAATAACGTATCCTGCAGGTTGTGTCAGCGCAGAATGCACTTGTAGAGGAAAAAAATGAACAACCAATCAAGGTTGAGACCACCACAGAAGAAGCGGTCACTGCAGCACCAGAGGCAGTAACTCATGAAGAGCCAAAAGAAGCAGAGAAAGTTGCAGCATCTGAGGAGCCCGTGGCACCAGAGCCCGAGGCCCCAGCTGAAGCTGAAACTAAAGAGGTGCTCGAAGAGAACAAGATCGCTGCAGAAGAGCCAACAGTACTAGAGAAAACTGAGGAGGAGACACCTAAGGAAACACCAGAGCCGGTTGTTGAGGAGACAAAAGAGGAGCCGGAAGTACCCGTAGAGCCTGTTGTCGAGGAGGCTAAAGACACTACAGAGCCTGGTGAGGCACCGGCAGAAGAAACGGAGGTTGCAGTCGAAGCCCCAAAGGAAGAAGAAGTAAAGGAAGAACAGAAGCCTGTTGAAACAGAGGAGAAGGTTGAAACAGAAACCCCAGTAGAAAAGACTGAGTAATGAGGTCATCACGGGAGAATGCTGCATGGTTCCAGTGGAAGTCTATCTAGTGGGTTCTTGTGTGTAGGTTGAATCTTGCACGTCTAGCTAGTGGTTTAATAAAGGATTGTTATGCTAATGGGGGTGTAGGTATGGAAATGTTCCACTTGGATCAAACCAATGCGAACTCACCGCATGGATGCATTTGATCTTTGATTTGGAGCAGAGATGCCTTGTGGGATGTTCTTGTTGGTTCCAAGTAGGTTGATGAATTTTATATTAATGGTTTGGTATGTAATAAAATAAGCAGCATCTTGTGCTGCTTTGTTTGATAATTGGAGCACATATTCTGCCTTGCTTTTACGCTTCTCCGCTTGACGAGACCATGTTTTGTGGTTCATCATCAACTCCTTCATTCCTGAGAATTTCCCATGAATGTGGAAATACAAGTACAGGACAACAATCATCAATGCCTCCATTAGTAATTGAAATTTGTTGCAAGTAGCAAAGCCAACGGCTACAAATGTATAGAATCCTCCTTCAATGTTACCCGTTAGACAAATCAACTAAGAGACTGGATGTAAGAAAATATTCCTTAAACACAGACACATGATAAAAAGATCCAGACCAGTTGACAACCAGTCTTTAAACAAACGATTGAGCAAAAACGCCCATCTTAGCTGACTATGTACAGGCCCAATTATTATAGCGTAAACTAGTAGCATTACAGCAGCTCCAGTGGAGAATATATCCGCATGCAACTTTTCAATTTTGTTTCTGTTTTCTTTCATTCTTCTTTATAGTACGCCTCTAACATAAGTGTACTGTGACTTTTCGGGAAAAAAACAGCAGCTGCTCAAAGTATGTTAGTGGCATCTTCTCAAAGCACTTCAGAGGTGCTGCCGCCGGCCATAACAGTTGCTATTATCTAGGGTTTATAAACAGCATATCATCACTTCTGCTTGAAAATCACCAACACCGATTATCTTTTCTGAAAGGATAGGGACTCTTGGTGCCACAAGATTAACTTATTTTGAGCACATTGATCATGTCCTTATCGACAGATGTGCTGTCTTCGGTGTTTGATTGCAAAACCTCTCGGGACATATGGTGCGCGCTCTTGCTGCAGCATTGGCATCTCCATCGAAAACGCAAATAATGGCTCTTCACTCTACCTTGTTAGAACTGCGTCAACATCCTGATGAAACCATGAAAACGTGTTTACAATGAGTTCAAAAATACGGTGACAAACTCACTACTGTTGGAAAGTCGTTCGATCCAACAGATTTCAATTTATATTTATTGAAAGGATTACGTTTCAAATTTTTAAAGATCTTGTCACAACATTAACTACTCGCCCTAAGCTAGTTTCTCTTTCCAGACTTCATAATCTACTTCTTAGTCATGAATCCCTTCGTAAGGATGAGTTTCGGCAGCTCACTGTTAGTGGGACTAGCGTTGATAATTCGATCCAACCAACATTACAGGCCTACGGAGTTCATTGATGTTGCATGAAACATGGTGCTAAAAGAAAGTGATAGAGACATGCAACAGCAAGAAACTGGTATAGAAACATGATGAGAGTTGAAGGCTTACGGCCACTATGTTAAATAAAGAATGAACAAACTTGCAATTTGAATTCAAAAAAAGGAAAATAGTAAAATTAAATATTTATTTATAGGATTATTTGAAGAGATCTGTTCCAGAAATCAAGAACGATGACAAATTGGAGAAAGAATTCATATGAACATATCTGCAGATTTGATTTCTAGTGACAAACAAGTACAGAGAGTGAAAGGGGAGACTGAAAAATCAGCATTCGAAGAATATGGGAGCAAAATTGATGAGGATGAGGAAAAATTAAGCAAAGGATGGAATAATTCTATCTCTTCTTTTATGGCCATCGACATTGCCACTCTATAATCGATAAAGGTACAGCAGCTAATAGTCCTGTGATTGAAATGCAGCTAATGTATAACTAGCTTGGACCTTAATATTTTTTGTTTAAAATCTTTTATACTAGATAATTCCATATCTCTATGCATAAAGATAACTAATTTGATCGTTGTGCTCGCACTCCATTATAGATTTTTAACCACTTTCTCCAAAATACTTTCTTATCTCTTCTTTTTTTGATTTGGGGTTATAGAAACCAAAGATATTGGCAACAAGTCTTATTATGGAATAATTTATGATGTTAATTTTACGTCAATCTCATATAATAAGTGTCCAAATCTATATATATATATATATATAAACTCTCTCTCTCTCTCTCTCTCTCTCTCTCTCTCTCTCTCTCTCTCTCTCACACACACACACACACACACACACACACACACTAACTAGTATATATATAAACAAAAATTACATTGGATATTTTTTTATAAGAGTTTGCCAACTCATAAATACTAGTTATTTAACTAGATGCAATAATTCAATGAATGTCGGATAATGTTTTTGAGCAAAAATAGGTATATGTGTATCTTTATACCATGTTTTTTTTTTACAAAAACAATTTCTCATCATAAATAGAAAAACTTTATGCCTGCATTTAATAAAATAAGATAAAAATTATATATGTCAGGAATTGTTTTTCAAAAAGTATTAACGTGTATATTTAACTTGCTTCGCTACAGGCTGAATATTTTTTTCTACACAAAAAAATGAATATGTATGTGTTGGTAATGTGTTTTTAGAAATTAAGAAAAAAAATAGATCTATAAATCTAAAACTCGATTCTTACATATTATTGTTATCTATTTTTGGGTTCCCACACAAAAAAAATATCAAAAGTAAAAAAATATACATTCGAAAGAAAACTTAAAAAAATAATAGTACTAAGAAAAAGATGTCGGAGTACCCAAAAAATGGTTATAGATTAGTTGAGGAAGTTCAAAAAAAAAAAAGATTGAAATTTGACAGCATATTTTTTATTGATGAAGATTTTAATATTGACAAAGAAAATTTAATTTATGAAAGAAAAGTTCAAGATCAAATGTTTAAGAACTCAATTAGATTTTGTTGAAAGATTAATTGAGTTTATGAAGGGTTTGATTGCAAGAAAAATTGATTTGTAAGGCTTTAATTGAAAGAAATTAAATTTGGGAGTCAATTTGATCAAATAATTTGAAGAATTAACAAGTTTTGGGACTTAATTAAATTTTTATTTAATTAATTAATGCAATCAAGGACTTAATTGAAAAAACACCAAAGTTTGGGGCTGATTTGGGTCAACATTGCAAGAAATTAATGTCCAAGGACCAAAGTGAAAAGATGAGAGTACTGTAGGGAGCTTAATTGATTTTTTCAGGGGTAATTGTGAAAACATTAAAAGTTGAAGAGTCAATTAAAGAATGAATTGAATAATTCAGAAACCAATGACTGTTTTGTGAATAAGGCTATAATCCAGGGGTCCAATTGCAAATTACCTAGGGGCGAAATTAAAAACAAAAAGAAGAGGGAATTTCCTGATTAAGGGGTTTAATTACCAAACGTCAAATACTCAGTGACCAAACTGAAAATGATCACTCTCATCCCAAAACGACGCCGTTTCAAAGAAGATTATTCATCTTCTTCTTCTTACCCGACAGGGAAAAAAAGGGACGCCCCGCCGGCGCCCCACGATGCGTCTCCATTATCACTGTAACTGTCATGTGAGTCCGTTTCGTTTGCTTTACCAACGCATGGCATTCTCTGGCTTTATATAAGCCAGAGAAAAGCCACAAGAAGAAGGGAGAGAACTGGGGGGGAACAAACCAGAGAAGCAGAGAAGAGGAAGAAAAAAAACAGTAGAGAGAGAGAGAGGGAAACCCAGGAAATCAACACACAGAGAGAACAAGAACGAACAATACAGGGACAGAACAGAGAGAACATAGACACGAGAGACACAGAAGAAAGACCAAAAAACAGAGACAGAAGAGGGAGATACAGAGAAAAATACAGAAAGATAAGGAACAAATAGAATACGAAGACAAAAAGAACAAAAAAAAGAAGGAAGATCACAGAAGAAACCAAGGAAATGGAAGAGAAATTAGCAGCAGTCGATCGCCCGCAACTTCGTCTTCATCTTCAGTAGCAGCAGCACAGGTAAGTGCTTTTCGTCTTCCCCAGCTTTACAATTTCAGTTCACTCACTGTGCAGTGTGCACCTTGAATTTTAATTACTCTTCCACTGTTCATGCACGCGTGATTTGGTTAACGCGTGTCTCCTGCTTGGCCCAGCCGGGTCCTAATTACCCGGGACTGCTGAGTCTAGCCCAAAAAAAAAAAAAACAGTAGTTGGGCTGGGCCTTTGGCCCATTGTTTTTATTTTTATTTTTTTTTATATTAGGTCAAACGAGTCTTTTTTTAATATAGAAAAATCTAAGGACCCTCTTAAATTTATTTATAGGTTCCTCATGTTTTTATTTAAATATTTCACTATATAATTGATATGTAGATTTTAACTGTAAAAGGCAAATTCAATTTACAATATATTTTACTAGAAGGCAACTCATTGAATCTTTGTTGACCAGTTGGGGTTACTAGTGATCATAATACTAGATAATGACTCACTAAACTACACATTTCTTATTGAAGAACAAGATGTCAGAAACTTGTTTTTAATTTTGAATTTTAAAGGTCGTCGTGATGTTGGGTATGACACATAATAAAATAAAGTGAGAATTATATGCATTAATAAATAAAAACAATTGTTAAAGCAACACCGCATGTAGGATCTTAAGTTAATTTTTAACATATTGAAAAAATAGGATAATATTGCAATTATATTTCACTATATCATAATTCTTTTAATTGAGAAATGTAAAGAGATTGTTTATGCTAAATTAAATAAATCATAAAATATATGAATTAATAAAGTGGAAAAGAGCTACTAATGCAAATAAAATTCTAAAATGAAAAGATTATCATTTTTATAAAAATAAAAGAAAGATCAGTATAATATTTAACCTCAACTTTTAGCTATAATGCACAAGTTTTTTTATTATTATTATTATCTTAAAGGTTACCTTTTCCTATCTAAGAAAAAATAATTTTTAATTTTATAAACACATCATGAAAATAAAATTTATTTATATAAAATATAAAAAAGATTTATGGATAAATTAGAAATATCTCTTTGAAACGTAAAATATGTACAAAATATTTTTTTTAAACAATTACTATTTAAAAAATACTAAATAAATAATCTAAAAAATCATAGAGAATACATATAAAAAATATCAATTAAAATATTAAAATTAAAAAGAAAAGAAAAAAAGGTCAGACACTGTTGGTTCTGGCAAACCAAACCCACATGTCAGCCCTTAATTTTCTTTATTTGGTAATGGAGTGGATGACACGTTGTTCACCTTAGAGTTTTTTGATAAAAAATAAAGGTAGGTGACACGTCGCCTATTTCAGCCCAAATTTCAGTATAATTGTGTTTTTTAGACATATAAAACCAATTTCAGTCAACCTATTTTTGACCAAAAACACATGTAAAACACCTGTTACACCTCAATAAACCCTTATATGACCACTAATAACCTAAAAATCGGTCCATAAACTCAAAATCAACCCTATACTAAAAAACTTTATGATATAAAAACTGCCATTTCAGATGATGAGAAGGCTAAAAAATACCTAAGACTCTCCTCATTGAATGAAACTCATTAATACCAAGATAAATCTTTTTTGTGGTTTAAATAAGTGTCAATTAAGTCTTTTTCTCTGTACCAAATTTTTAAGCCTTTTACACTTTAATCCTTCATCTTTTAATTCTGTCCTTGTTCAATAAATCAAACCTAATTTGCTATCAATTTAGCCATTAAAGTACTGAATCGATGAGAAAACATCTTAGATGGCCATTAAAAAAAAAAAAAACCATCGTGCGAGGAAAAGTAATTTCCTCACCCCTTTTAAAGTTTCTTGGTTAGCTAATAAAAACCTTTTTAGGGAGTCAAAGCCTGAAAGCTACTATGTGAGTGTATTTTCTGTATACTTTATTGGGTTGCTATATCGGAGCCTGAAAACTACGTTTGACCAAATAAGAAAAACTTATCTCAGGCGAAGAATTCTTTTCGAAGGCAACCACTACTGTGTATTGGGCAATGGAGGGGCTTCTTGGTGACCTACTTTTTTAAAGGCACCTTTCTATATAAATCCAATGTTCGGTAAAGAATTTTTCAATAGATTGTTTTTCGGTGGCCGTTGAAAAACTAGCCAGCGCTGCCACTCCTTTTTAGGTTGCTGATAATGAAGGAGGACTTCATCAATATTCCCTGATAATTAGTTTGTTTGAACTCTGGGCTTCTAGCTGTCATGCACAACGCAGAGCAACCCCTTCCATGTTTCGTTGTTGTTTGACCAAAACTATTTTTGGATGTAAATCAAAGTTTTAGGTTGCCGACTCGTTTTGACCCCAATAATCAAAGTCTTATCTTAAAATATCTTCAAGAATACCATACAAATCTTCAAAAAAAAAAAACTATTTACCAACACCAAAACATCCCAAAATAACACGAAAAGAAATTGAAAATCAACAAAATAAAAAAAATATAAATGGAACTTAATCTACTATTGTATACATGTTTATAGAAATAAAAATCATTACCATTAAATTCTTTTCGTCAAATAAAACCCGTTGATACTAAAATCAATCATTTTTTGTTAATGCATTGTTGCAAACTGATAACTTTTTCTTTCCTCTCACAAATTCAGTGACTGAAATATTAATAAAATAAACCCTTGGATCAAAATTAAAATTACATAAACTAAAGGAACATTATAGAAAGAAAAACAGGTGGATTAAATAGAAATTTTTCTAGCGAATTCAAGATTGGATATGGGTTTTTTCCTTATTTTATATTTTGGTCATTTTTTGTTGATTTATTTTCTCTCCTTAACAAATTTTAAGAAATTAGTAGTTAATTTAGGCAAAAACTACTGCAATTAAAAAAAAATTGAGGATGAGATTAAAAAAAACCTTTGTTGTCTTGTGAATTATTATAGTGATTTACCTAGTTGTTTTAATATATTTTGTAATTTTAATCATAAAAAGTAGCTTCTTAAAAATACAGAATAGCTTTGTTTGGTTTGTCATATCACTCTTAGTTTAAAACTAGTTAGTTACCAACGCACTACCACAATAACTTTTTGATGGTATTTTAATTCTAGATTGGTTTGATGGCATAACCTAGTGACTCGTTGATTAGGCCACTTGCAATGGCCTAATTTAAAATTAAAATGGTAAAAAGTTAACTTGGTATGCCCTAGTCAATCTTTCAGTTCTATACGTAACTTGTTCAACCTAGTGTTTGACTTTAAAAAAAAATTATAGTGACATCATAATAATAATTTTTTAAATATTAAAATGTCGATATTTTAGATTGTTTCAAGTTAACTCTACTAACTTGTGACTTGGTCTGGAATCAAACTAAGTTTAATAGTTTTGCTTTTTGAAATTTATTTTTTATTATACAACAACAAAAATAGATATTTGTAGAAAAGATAACTTTTTTTTTACAACAAAAGGAGGTTTTTGTTAGCAACATAATTCATTGAATAAAAAATACTAGCAATTAGAAAAAATATTTGAAGAAACTATGGCAATCTAAACTAAAAGAAAAAAAATGTATATTTTTAATAAAAAAATATTTTTTTATTCATGCATTTCTTTTCTATTTTAAAAAAATAAAACATGTTTTTTTTTTATGTTAAGTATTGCTTTCTAAGTCAAAACTTATTATGAACGTGAACACAAGTTCCAAATAAAAAATAAAAAATCATGAATAAATATATTTATTGTACTTTTATTAAAAAAAATATAAGCATA
>Ga0307517_10010077_pt1 | contig 13282 bp, 11 predicted proteins | sample 23_EM_MG_FD_194515 | JGI IMG/M metagenome (GOLD analysis project Ga0307517, IMG submission 194515) | Populus trichocarpa ectomycorrhiza microbial communities from riparian zone in the Pacific Northwest, United States - 23_EM | ecosystem: Host-associated > Plants > Roots > Unclassified | place...
TTTCGGCAAGAGTTTAATTACCATCGATAAGGATCTGCGATTTTTACACCATGGTAATCGTCAATTACAGTGTCGTCTCGGCGAACGATTGGATACTGTAAAGGCTTGTCGAGTGCTGAGATCGTAGGCATGGTCTTGACGAGGAAATACTTCGGGACTGGAGAGGTTTGTTTTTCGCGGTTGTTGTTTGGTAAAGTGGAGTTAAGAATAGGAGGGGAGGGGTGTTTTTAACGTGTCTATGAACCCGGACCGGCTTTACGAGTCAATCCAATGATCCGAGACTTAGCTCCTGTTTAGCACTGTTTTCCAAATAAGGATTAGGTAAAAAAAATTTTAAAAAAATAATTTCTTTATTTTTTAAAATCATTTTAATATTAAAAATAATTTTTAAAAAAATATATATATTATTTTAATGTATTTCCAAATAAAAATTATTTTAAAAAATATACATTACTATACTTTCTATATTTGTAGCATATACATAACTCAGACAAGCTAATATTAAATATTAAAAATGGATACTAACTAACCTTTTTAAGACTTTATTGATTTAACCATATTAATTTTAAATATTAAAAAACTAAAATAAAGCTATTTTTGTCCATCATTAAAAAAAATAAGATAAGAATTGAATGGACATAAGATTGATGCAAGGATTTGGAAGTCAAATCCAAAATCAAATCGAACAATTGTACTCCTTCGAGTATAATATTGCCATCGATTATAAAGTGACATTAAAAAATCTGGGAGAAGTGCTTTTTGTGGATGGAAAGCGTCATATGATACTTCTTAATTTCTTCATGTCAAAGTTCACAAACATATAAAATATTGGAAATAATGAAATCCGGTAACCAAACATGTAAATACTATCGATTTATTTTTGTGTTTTAAAAATATTTTTTAAAAAAATTGGAATATTTTTATTTTTTTTATTTTAAATTAATATTAAAAAAAAAGGAAGTCAGCCCTCCCAATTGATACCCGGGTCTTGCCTTGAATACCGTTTAACACCTAAGCTCCTAAATTGATTGGTTTTTAAATACAAAATTAATTTAATTTTGTCCTGAAAATAAGAAGCGGTCCCGTCCCGTCCCGTCCCGTCTATAAAGGGAGAAAGTAACTTTCCCTAGATTTTTCTCTCGAAAAACATGGCAACATAATATACCAGAAATGTCGTCTGAATAGACCGAACTCCGCAAAATCCCCGAAGCGCCCAGCCTTTTCAAACCAAACGTCAACGTAAGAATGGCGTAACCATGTTCTCATTCCATCGCCACGCAATTCTCACCCATCGCCCCCCACACTGCCCCCTAATAAAAGGAACCCCTCTCTTATTCTTCACTTCAAGTAACTCGACACCAACCTCTCGAAGTAAACCTCTTCAACTCCGAAGTCTCTCCTCGTCAAGAACAAGACCAATGGGTTCCCTCTCAGCTCTTAGCCTACCATTACAGTATCCAACCGCTCGCCGAGACGACTCTGTAATTGATGATTACCATGGTGTAAAAATCGCTGATCCTTATAGATGGTAATTAACTCAAGATCATTCTCATTGCTTAAATATTTAATCCACTTCAACGGGAAGACCTGCGTTTGACCGGACTCTAGAGCTTCACCTAGTCTCGGTGCAAAAGCTGGCCCGAGAATAGTAAAAATAATTGAATGCTCTAAATGTTAATGTATGTTTGGTGTTTTTTTGGCTTGGCAGGCTTGAAGATCCTGATGCAGAGGAGGTAAAAGAGTTTGTTCAGGAGCAAGTTACATTGACTGAATCAGTATTAAAGACATGCGATACAAGAGAAAGACTTCGTGAAAAAATCACTAAGTTATTTGATCACCCACGATATTATGTGCCGTTTAAGCGAGGGAACAAGTATTTTTACTTTCATAATACCGGGCTTCAGGCTCAAGACGTCCTCTATGTGCAGGTTTTACGAGCTACAGTTCGAGTTTTTTATGGCATTGTTTTGTTTTTTAAAGATTGGTGCTGATGTTTTTGTCCTGATTGGTTACAGGATTGTTTAGAGGGAGAGCCAGAGGTTTTACTTGATCCTAATGGATTTAGTGAGGATGGGACAGTGTCGTTGAATACCCTTTCGATCAGTGAGGATGCTAAGTACTTGGCATATGGACTTAGTACAAGTGGGAGTGATTGGATTACAATTAAAGTTATGCATGTTGAGGAAAAGATAGTTGAGGCTGATACTGTAAATTGGGTGAGACTTTGTTTCAATCTTAAGATATATTTTGGCTTTGGTTTGTGCTGGTGGCTATGAGATTGTTTTTAACGTTATTCGATGGTGCAGGTTAAGTTTACCAGTATTGGTTGGACACATGACAGCAAGGGGTTTTTCTATAGCCGATACCCGGCTCCCAAGTATGTATTCAGTGTGCGTGTCATTTACTTTCTAGGAATTTTAAGAGGGAATCCACCTATCCTATTCTAATTAAGTAGAGGGTGTAGCTGATTTAGGCAACTTTGAGAAATGTTTCACAGAGTGTAATTGATTAGAATGGATAACTGTATTGAGTTTAAGTTATTGGGTGCAAGGTGAGGTGAATGGAGAGTAAATGGATTGAATGATTTTGAATTGGTGATTGTGTTGAATCTTGTTACTTCTTGAGTGATGGAATTGAGTTTATCATGCAGAGAGGGAGAAAACTTGGACGCTGGGACAGAGACTAATGCGAATCTTTATCATGAGCTATACCATCACTTTGTGGGTACGGATCAATCTGAAGATATACTATGCTGGAGAGATTCTGAAAACCCTAAATACATGTTTGGAGCTAGTGTGACAGATGATGGAAAGGTATATTGTGAATGTTCATATATGTACTTGTTTTCTTGGTTATTTGCTTCATTTTTGTCGATTGAGAAGAATGAAGAAAGCAATCGTGTGTTGTTCTGCAGTATCTTCTCCTATATATTACGGAGAATTGTGATCCAGTCAACAAAGTATACTACTGTGACATGTCTGCATTTTCTGATGGCCTTGAAGGTTTCAAGGGAGGAAAAAGCCTGCTCCCATTTATTAAACTTAATGATAACTTTGATGCCCAGTACCAACACATAGCAAATGATGACACTGTATTTACTTTCTTGACTAATAAAGATGCCCCCAAATATAAAGTAGTCCGGGTTGATTTGAAGGAGCCAGGTAGTTGGATTGATGTTGTTCCAGAATATGGAAAAGATGTCCTCGAATCAGCATGTGCTGTTAATGGTGATAAAATGATTGTCAGTTACTTGAGAGATGTGAAGTATGTCTTACAGATAAGGGATTTGAATACAGGATCTCTGCTGCATCAACTACCGATTGACATTGGTTCGGTTACAGGGATTTCTGCACGGCGCAAGGATAGTACAGTGTTTATAGGGTTCACTAGCTTTCTCACCCCTGGTATAATATATCAATGCAATTTAGACACTGGGGTTCCTGATATGAAGATATTTCGTGAAATTACTGTGCCTGGATTCGATCGCACAGAGTTCCAAGTGAATCAGGTGACTATGTTTTCTGTTTGCATTTTCCTACCATTAAATAGTGTTCAGATATCACCACCAGATCAATTTAAAGTATTTCTTTAGGAATAATCTCGACTGGGTTCTTTGATTCCAGGTTTTTGTGCCTAGCAAGGATGGTACCAAGATACCAATGTTTATTGTGGCCAAGAAGAATATAAAGTTGGATGGATCGCACCCATGTTTGTTATACGCCTATGGTGGATTTAACATTAGTCTTACACCATCGTTTAGTATCAGTCGTACTGTACTGACTAGGCATTTAGGTGCTGTCTTCTGCATTGCAAACATTCGTGGCGGCGGAGAATATGGTGAGGAATGGCATAAAGCAGGCTCACTTGCCAGAAAGCAGAATTGCTTTGATGACTTCATTTCTGCTTCTGAGTATCTTGTAACTGCTGGTTACACCCAACCAAAGAAGTTGTGTATTGAAGGTGGAAGCAACGGTGGGCTTCTTATCGGTGCTTGCATAAACCAGGTAGGAAGTTGATCACTTTACCTGATTGTAACGTCGCCATTTATTATAGCTGTATTCATTGTGCTATTACATTGTCTGTGGCAGCGACCTGATCTTTTTGGTTGTGCTCTGGCTCATGTTGGTGTTATGGACATGCTGCGATTCCACAAGTTTACCATAGGTAGCTGGCATCCTTGGGCTCTAACAATGATCATTTTCCGTCTCGGTTCCTACTAATTTTTTTCTATAGGTCATGCTTGGACTTCTGACTTCGGCTGCTCAGACAAGAAGGAAGAGTTCGGTTGGCTAATCAAGTGAGTTGAATTTAGTATCAGAATCTAGCGGAACCTTCTTATGCCAACGCCAACGCCCCTGTTCCTAGTCTGGAGTAGTGATCAGATGACATTTGGACACTGCTTTTGTTGTTTGACCTTCATGTTTTCCTTTCTCAGGTACTCGCCATTGCATAATGTCCGCAGACCATGGGAGCAACATCCTGAACAACCCTCTCAGTACCCATCGACGATGCTACTGACTGCTGATCATGACGACCGAGTTGTGCCGTTACACTCACTGAAGTTATTGGCTGTAAGTCCTCAAGACCGATTGTTCTTTGAGTTGGCTCTTGCATCATTAATTCGGTTTTGTAAAGGCATCAGGATATTCTGTCCAGTCAATAATTTACTTAGCCGAAAAGGTTATTACATTGTTTGTGCTCCTTCTCTCAAAATGTGGACATCTTGTTCCCCCAGACCATGCAACATATTTTGTGCACGAGCTTGAAGAATAGCCCCCAGACCAATCCAATAATCGGCCGCATTGATTGTAAAGCTGGACATGGAGCTGGACGGCCAACTCAAAAATTGGTATTTGTTACATTAAATTTTAGGCCCTAATTATATCACCTCCTTATCACAAATTGCTGACTTTCGGCTCTTGTTCCGCAGATTGATCAAGCAGCTGATAGGTATAGCTTCATGGCAAAGATGGTCGGCGCTTCTTGGAATGAGTAGGATTTAGAGATAAAAATGGATATTCAATAATTTGGTTTATCTGTGTATTTATATCATATTTATTACTTATCAAATAAAAATATTAAATATTTATATATTATTAATCAAGTTTTGAATATTCATATAAATATATATTATCCAACTATTATTTACTATTCAATAAAAAATAAAATGATAATATGTATGTATATACATTAAAAAAAAAACATAGCTATAGTTTAATTTCGCCTTAAATTGCCATCCTAACAACAAAAAAAACATTTGAAAGATGGAAAACATTTAACTACCTTCGACGATCCCGTTGTTTCAGTGGAAAGGACAAATAGCAAATAATTTTGTCCAATTGCAAAATTACATTATTACAGTTATATAAAAAAACACAGAAGATGTCTTATAATCATAGTTGGGATTGGGGATTTGTTGACATCATTACTGTACATCAATTTTTTTTTTATTATTATTAATAATATGGGTATTTATATTAGTTTATACACACCTCGACTAATTTTATAAGCCTTGAAGTTAACAATCATGTAAATTTACAGTGATCCTTTGGTTTATAAAACTCAAACTAATGAACTCTAGAAAATAAATTTAGAATCTAATCAATTAAATTATAATTCTCATGATTTTATTAAATTTATTATTGCCAAACAGATCACCCACCCATTTTCCCATTTTGCTTTTTTATCATTGCCATTGCCAGCATCCCTGTTTCGTTGCCAGTTGCCACAAATTGCCAAAGCTCTGTGTGATTGAAAGCTGTTTCAGAGGATTGCTTATGAACCGACATTAGATTGCTCATCCAGGAACCAACAAAGCTCGGATGATTTTGTGGCGAAATCATTTGAGAATTAGTTTGACAGTTCACTTGTGTATCACAAAGCTCAGCATTTCAAGGTTTTGGTGGTCGGCGTGTTTGATATAATGAGCACTGATATTAAACCGGGCTCGGTTGACCCAAGGTTCATATCTTTAAAATCATAAGGGAAAACAAAAAGTTAATCTTGATTAATATTTAAAATGGTCTAAATATACCCATTAATATATAATAAAAAATATATATAAATTTTGCCAACCTAGCTACCTTGTCATTATTTTTAGGAGTATTTAGAATGGTGATAAAAATTATTTTTAAAATATTTTTGATTTGAAAATATATTAAAATAATATTAATTTAAAATAAAATTAACAAAATGATAGTACACCTACATCCACTGTGCCAAACAGCATCTTCAACGAATAGCCATCTAACCCAAAAAAAAGTATCGAAGAAAAAATCTTGACATACATTTGAGATCCATTCCACGATAATAAAAATGAATAGTAGCATTTACAGCGTAATGAATGAAACCATAATCATTTCACACCCTTTCCACCATAATACTAACACATTTAATGTAATGAATACCAGACCAAAAATAATAAAATAATTATTTCAGTAGGTGAAAAAATAATACCATCATCAATAGCTGGACCTAAAGTCCTCGCCTAAATAAATTGAAGCTGGCCCAATTACCCATCAAATTATAATTTAGCTCTTATAGTTTATCAAAATAAAGTAATTATCCCTATAAGTTATAAATATATTTTCAAAATAAGAATCGAATACATAGTTTCGAAAATCATAAGGACTAAATATGTTGTGATGCTAAATCCAGGGACTAAGTTGTAACTAACTCATTATATTATATTATATTCCACGCGCCATAATAATTGAAAGAGAAAACCGCCTCTGTCCTTTTTGGTGGGGACTCTGTGAGCAAAGGCAACGGCGATAAGCAGAGAGAGAAAGAGCAAAGACTTGGCCATGACTACAAACCTTTACTTGCTTTTCACTTCTTCAGTCTCTTCTCACTTTATTTTCCTCAATCTAGTCCAGTTATCTTCTCTCACCGGAGGAAATGTACGGTCCTGATTTGCTGTTCTAGTAATCTCTCTGATCCTGATCAATGGGGGATGTTTCATCAGAGGATTGGATAGATCAAGTTAGCGAGAGGTTCGAGCTCGACAGTTACTGTTCAAGTGCGGATGTTAGCGGATCGGAGAGTGATACTTCTAGTAGTAGCTTCTCATGCCGCCGTTACGATGTCCAAGGTGGCGCTTCCACTTCTTTCACTTCTTCGACTCCTGATTTCGCCGGCAATTCCGCGTATTCTGCGCCTCTTCCGGTGATGCTCCCGGTTTCTGGTGGAAGATACGTTGCTATTCCGGAGGAGAAGGAAGAGAAACCGGAGAGTGACTTGTCCGGTTAGTCCATTAGTCCTTCCTGCTTACATTTAGAATTTTCTGTTATTTTTACCTATTTTTGAGATTTTTTAACGGTTTTTTTGGTGAGACTTTTTTACCGTAACGGTATTGCTGGATGCAGCTTGCTAATTTTAGTTTGACCGATCCGTTACTATCAGCAGAGAGGGAAAGTTTGATTTGATTTTATTTTTTTTGCTATTGCAGAAATCGAACTGATGAGGGAACGTTTTGCTAAGCTGCTGCTTGGAGAAGACATGTCAGGTGGAGGACAGGGAACTTGCACCGCTGCCGCCATCTCCAATGCCATCACGAATCTTTCTGGTTAGTGAAAGAAGGGTAGAATTTCATTTTTTATTTTTATTTTTTACATTTGTTGTAATTAATTAGAGGTATGTAACATATTTGACAGCGTCTGTGTTTGGGGAGCTATGGAAATTAGAGCCATTAGCGCCGCAGAAAAAGGCAATGTGGAAAAGAGAGATGGAATGGCTTTTATGCGTAAGTGATTCCATAGTAGAGCTTGTTCCGTCAATGCAAGAATTTCCTGGTGGAGGGACTTATGAGGTTATGGTGGCTCAGCCACGTTCGGATTTATACGTGAACCTTCCAGCACTAAAGAAGCTTGATGCTATGCTGATTAGCATTCTGGACTTGTTTTCTGAACCTGAATTTTACTATGCTGATCGTGGGATTGTAGTTGCTGGTGATGATGTTATTGAGGAGTTTCCCGTGCCATCCTCTTTGAGAAGACCACCAATCAGACAGGAAGGAAAATGGTGGCTTCCTTTTCCTAAAGTTCCACCGAATGGTTTGTCGGAAGAGTTGACAAAGAGGCTGCAGCAGTGTAGGGAATGCACAAGCCAGATCCTTAAGGCTGCCATGGCAATTAACAGTAGCGTGTTAGCTGAGATGGAAATTCCTGATACTTATTTTGAGAACTTGCCCAAGGTATAGGAACCCTGCTCTATTGAATTCCATTTGTGCTGGATGAATCAGTTGTGCATGTGAACGGATACTGCGTGGTCAAAGTTATTGTATTAGTTTTACTTCTGGATCTTTAGTTGCCACCTCATCCATGCCGAATAATTTCCTTTCCCGCCTGCTGAACAATTTGGTCTGAGGCTTTGTATCTGGTTTAAATGCTGTTCCATATGTGAAAAATATTGCTGATGTGCTCATATTATTTAAAGAGGGGAGGGTAATGCCATTCCTTCATTTTGTTTTTCATCCTCTGTGCATCATCTTTCTTTAATTTACAAGCTGGCATTGTTGTTATGTGAATGACATATGCTTCATCTTCTTCTCTGAACCATCAATTGGAATTGCAAATAGATTAGCTTCCACAAAAGGCAGAATGCTGTTGCTTATGCAATGTCCTTTGCCTTTGTTTTTCGTTTTAAAACTGTTTTTAAAAAAAATTAAAATTTTTTTATTTTAAATTTTTTTTTTGTTTTAGATCATTTTAATGTATTAATATTAAAAATAATTTTAAAAAAATAAAAAAATATACAACCGAAATGTTGTTAATTTTGGTTTTCGTGGCCTTTTCTGTTTTTACAGAGTGGAAAAGCTTGCTTGGGAAGAATCATGTATCGCTACATAACTGCCAAACACTTTTCCCCAGATTACCTTCTGGATTACTTGGATGTGTCATCAGAATACACCACTTTGGAAATAGCGAACCGGATAGAAGCTGCCTCACATTTCTGGAGTGAAAAATACCTGAATAGGTACTTGGGTCGTGCAAGGGATGGGAGGTCATCATGGGGCGGCAAGGTGAAAGGCTTTGTTGGTGAAACACAAAAAAGGAAACTTCTAGCAAAACGAGCTGAAATTCTCATACATAACTTAAGGCTACGTTTTCCTGGCCTCCCACAGACTGCTTTGGACGCAAACAAGATCCAATATAACAAGGTATTGCCTGCACATTATTATCAATGCATTGTAGCCCTTTTGCTCCTGTTTGTCAATGGTTCGTTTCCATTTTCATCGCACAACTATTTGTACGAACATGAGTGAAATAAATTGTTTCTCTACTACAGGATGTAGGGTATGCTATTATTGAGAGCTATTCTAGGGTGATGGAAAGCTTGGCCTTCAACATAATGGCAAGAATTGATGATCTTCTATATGTGGATGATGCTACCAAGCAACGTGCAACCGCAGAGTCAGTATCCCCTTGTGTTCAGGGAAAGTTTAGTAGTAGACCATCTAAACAAAAGTCGATATCATCCAGCCATGTTTCATTTCAACACAGTTTCTCGTCTTCAATGCCAACTGCTGGCTCCTCCGGTGAAGTAATTAGGATTCCTAATGGAAGGAAACACCATTCCTTGAAGAAGAGCAATTTAAGGGACTCGCTAGATCAGACGCTAGAAAAACTAACATTTTGATCTGGAGGAAAGAATATGAGAATCCTGCACTGCTAATTATGAATCTAGTTTAGATAGCTTGATCCACAAAGTGCAGCTGAAAGCTGGTCGTAGGTAGTGAAGGCAGTGGCACAGATTTGTCAACAATATGTATATTTCCTTCTTCAGAGATACAGCATAGGCATAGCTAATTATGGATGCAAACCGAGCTCTGGTTTCATTTGTTGGTTTCCTTTTAGGACTAGACTGCAACTGCAGATATGGGATTTTGGGCTTCCTCAAACTTTCAAGGTAACAGGGTGGCCTATCTGAGCTTGTAAGAAACCCATGTTTGGGTTCAAAGAGGACCTTCTATTTCAGGTTATCCAGAACGCTAAAGAAATGTTTCCGTGCAAGAAATCGAATCCATGGATTGAAGCTCTAAGTGGGCCTTGGGCTAAAGAATTAGAAAGTAATCTAGGGAGTTAGATATAATGGCAGATCGGCCTGCGACCTTCTGCCTATCTCTTGGGGTTGGTGTTCCAATACCCTGGGAATATTTAAAAGTTTTTTTCTCAATGACTTGTATGGAATCAAGGGCATATCTGTTGGTTGATGTTCAGACATTACCACAAATTTGCCCATCTCAAGCTTGAGCTAGAAAATTGCCATTACTAAAACAAGGCACAAGGAACTCTTTACTGCTGGCAGCATGTAGAATTGTCTCTTGCATTTCCCAAGACAATGCTGCATTAACTTGCTAATTGCTACAATTCGTGACAAAATTGGGAAACCGAGAATGCGGTTAAGCGGGAGGTGTCAGGGACGAAACCGGGAATGGTTGGATTTGGTAAACTACAAAACGCCTCCCTAAAGTTTAGGATACGTCAATTTACCCCCTCAACGTAAAATTATTTAGTTACCTTGTCAAGTTTCAGTTTTGTTTTCAATTTTACCCCTGTTCTTCTCCATCCTGTTTCTTCACCACCTTCATTTTTTTTAACCGCGATTTGGAGGTCATGGATGAATTTCTACAGCTACTTAAAATTCCCCTTTCTGTTGGCTCATCAATCACGGAATTACTTGACAGTTGTTTTGAAATCAAATCTGTCCTCTGTTCTTGGATAAAATATGGTACATAATGAAGCGTTTGATTCACAAATATAGTAAATCTCGAATTGCATTGTAATAGATAACTTCTTCAGCTTGCCTAATGCAGATGATCCCTGACCCCCTCCTGTTTTTGTGAACTGAAAGAAGGCATTGCTGCCATTGCTCGACCATTTTATGGTCCCCAAAGGAATGAGTAATTACTATCACCATCTCAGCTCTCATTTTACCATTTTGTTGAGTATCGTACCATGACTATATTCAAAACACATTTGACCCCAGAGGGGCAGAAGAATCAAAATCACAAGACAAAACTCTATGAGCAGGATGAGTTTAAAAGCCCAAAAGCTTGACTTTCACACATGAAAGTGAAACTTTTGAGTGGAGCCACCGGGTCACGTAACCCCCCTACAAAATTTTCCATCGAAACATTTCCAGGCGTCTGATGGCCAATCTACAAAAACACAAATTATTGGAGGTGACAATCACGCCTCACTTCAGTGTGTGGAGGAACTTTGCTTTTACATCAACAAAAAGAGTGTCAGTTTTTCTATCATGAGCCCTAGCATACGGGCTCGAGAGAATACCCTAGAAATGGAGTATTGGGTATGCCCTAATGAAAGACATGCCCTGCCACATTAAATATTAATGAATATCTGACATTGACACGAAAAAAGAGTGTGTGGTAGTCGTGCATGAAGCCATGAACAAAGAAATCTCCAACAAGATACTCAACATGATTAATCATGTACATAATAAAGCTGAAAGAAGATGGTTACAAGAAGGTTTTGAACCAAATTAGGACCTTCAATGGATCCTGTCGTGAAGTTGAACTAGCCCTGGTGAACAATCGGTATGATCACTTGATCCCTCATTTTAATTCCATGCAAGATGCATCGCCAAACCTTCATACTTTTGAATCTTGAACAGTAATCTCGAACCCTGGGTGAGTTAGATTCAAAGGGAAAATAAGAGAGAAATAAAACCCTAGATGATGAGATGAAGAAAGCAAATGCTCTATGCGCTGTTAGATTATGAAATTTACTCGTAAATATAACCCAGAAACCCATGAAGAAGTCACATATGCTAAGATCTCCTAAATGGAAATCAGAATTTTGTGAATGATGTCTCTCAACACCTCTAGTTTCCTGCAGAAAACTGAACCATGGCAAAGCACCGACGATGAAAGCAGGTCGAAGTGATTCTCTTCTATTTTCTGTTTTCTTGGTGAAACAAAGATAGTAAGGTTGGAGTCATCACATAGATACCGAGTAAGGACCAGAAGCTGCCAGTGCATGATCATTATAATCAGAAAGACAAGAGAAGCTTCCCAAAAAAATAAAAGGGAGAGAAGAAGATGCTAGAGATAATCATAGCGCATGCAGATTCTTTACCTTTGTTCCTCTTTTCTTGCAAGAGATTGAGCGAAAAGATGATGAGAGACTAATCACGAGGGTTTTACAAAGAGAGACCAACAGAGCTCAGTTGGCAGTATGCCCACCTCCAGAAAGTAGAACAACTTGTAGTTTCTACAGATGGAGGTGGACAGAATGCCAATAAACTCTGTAAGAAACCCTTTGCAAAACCCACATGAAAGCTAGCTAGCAGTCCTAGTATTCACCACTGGAAGGCACAAACACATACGAAGAAGACAGACAGATAGACAGCTAGAGAGCAGCAACAATCTTTGGAGACTACACATGGGGGCAGGAGGAGCAGATGGGTTCTATTTAAGATGAAAGGAAGGCATAGCACAGTAAATAAGAGAGAGAAAGGGAGGGAGAGGTGGGTGGTTATGGGTGTAATTAATTGAAAAGGGCAGTAGGGGAGAAGAAGAGGTGATTTAACACTCAACAAGACAAGAGATATAAATAATATCTATAGTAATAATAATCAGATAAGATGGTTCACTCCATACTCTCTCTGTGCTATGAATTATAGGGCTGCAAGGCATATGTATATATAGAAGGATCAAAGAATCATCATAGTTATTCCTTCCTTACCTTCAGTTCTTTTCTTTCGTTCCCTCACCTCTTACCCTCGTTTCTGACGCCAAGCACACGCACCCCCCCCCCCCTCTCTCTCTCCCCCTCTCATAAACTGAAGAGAGAAGGGAGTTCGGTCTTTGGCTAATGGATAAGTGTGTATATTTTTTTAAAAAAAAAATATTAATGTATTAAAATTATTAAAAAAATACTAATTTAATATTTTCTCAAACTAAAAACAATTAAAATAAAAAAAACGCTCCCAAACACATCGCAGGAAGGAAAGTAAGTAGTAGGGAAGTTGGTCTCTGGTTTGGTGACGAGGGATGACCACAAATAATGACAAAACAAGAGCTAGCAAGATCAGTTTCAGTTTAAAAAGCAGCTTTTCTTTGTTTTTGAGAGGGTGGTCTCTCTCTGGTTTTAACTTCAACTTTACTTAGATGCTACCGCCCCATTCTTGTGAGGCATGTTAGAAAAGTATGGTTTCTAGGGTCCATTTGTCATCGTTCATCATAACCGTTGAGATCACCACCCATTGGATTCTGGTTATTATAGGGCACTGAGAATTATCAAGGGCCGTTAGATTT
>Ga0307517_10010078_pt1 | contig 13281 bp, 16 predicted proteins | sample 23_EM_MG_FD_194515 | JGI IMG/M metagenome (GOLD analysis project Ga0307517, IMG submission 194515) | Populus trichocarpa ectomycorrhiza microbial communities from riparian zone in the Pacific Northwest, United States - 23_EM | ecosystem: Host-associated > Plants > Roots > Unclassified | place...
TGTGCCGGGCTGTCCTTGGACATATAAAAAGGTTGGGATGGCGAGTGCCATTCCGCTTCGTCCACCAACAACCCACGTCCGTTCGCTGCGCTAGCATGCCAGACCACCCTGGATTCTTATCGCGATCTGTGGGCAGGATGGAACATCTCCGGCTTTGCGACCCGTTTTCAGTTGAAGCGGCTCAAGCATTTCTCAGATCAGAGGTGCGCTATCCTCTCTTTCTACCAACATTCGCAGTGACCGACGCATGGACATAGAAGGTGGAATTGGTGCTTGACAACACCTTCAAAGACACCAAGATTGAATTTGAGGACCTCGATGGTCTTTCCTGGCCAGAAAACCCTACGCCGTCTCAGGTCAACCCTGACCTTCCACCTCTAGAACCCCTGTTCGGCCTTGGGAAACCCTCCATACAGACAGCGATACACGAAACTGGCTTGGTTGGCGTTCCCTCGTCTACCACCTGCCAGTGTAATTTTGACCGGTCGGTGTGCCAGTCGCACCCGCGAAAGCTTTCGCGTTCGCGCCGCACCTCCGAGATTAACTTTAACCTTCCTCGGGTCGAAGTCCCCGATCCTTTCGCGTTCGTCCCCATGCCTTCCGGACAGGAACAAGAGTCGGACCTGCCGGAAAAGGTTCAGCTTGGGGCGGCGTCGATAATGCGTCCTCCATCCGTAAAACAGGTGGAAAGCCAGTCGCGGCCGTTTAGAGTGCTGGAACTTCCGCCAGAGGTGGACCTCTCGTCGATTGGACCGCCTCCTGGTCTTCCTCCACCCCGTTCAGGATTCCAGCCCGTACAGGGCATTCCATTTCCGACGCGGGCCTAGGGCAATGGGCTTAGATCTGTCCTTGGATAATACACTACTTCTATTTGCAGGCACATAATAGTAATACGTCGATTTCCATGCACGAAAACACTCGGTTAGTCCCTCCGACTTGGTGCCCATATGGGCGACAGAGGTAATGTCGACAAAGGCCTGCAGGCCCAATGCTACCACGGTTAACGATACATCCCTGCTCCAGGTGTGCGTAGCGCTCGCAGTGAACGCCCTTGGACAACCAACCAGCAAACTTCACCCATTCATTGACCCCTCGGGTTAATTAATGAGAACGGCTTTCCCACCCCCTTGTATGGAGGATTCCAAGTAGTTGCACTTCGCGCTCGTTCCTAGTGGTTGGAGATATATAAAAACACGCTCGCGATGAGTCAAATGGCGATAAAGGAGCGACTGACTGAATTTATGATCGCTTCAACTGGCATTGAAATGAAGTACTAAAGGTTTCGCCCGGGAATTGTGAGGTTCTCAGAAACCCTGGGTTTGAGGAGATATCGAGCCTGCACAGTTCGCCGGTTGAGAATTCACGGTGGCCCAGGTCAGGGTTGTTGTTACGGGAGATTTGGGGTGTATTGCACTCCCACATAAAGAATCATTATATACATACACGGGTGCAATAGGTACAACAGAGGACGACAACCGATGTGGTTCGTGGGTTATTTATCATCGTTGTCGCATCGAAAGTTCCAAGATTCGGTCAACGGCGGCCCTTCGCCCCCCAGCTGCTCTGCACAACCCGCTGATCTCCAGGGCCCTGGATCTATAACCCTCTGCTTCAGGACTGCTGCCGACTATGCGAGATAGTGCGGCTGCAAATTCGTCAGCATCGATGTCCGGCGCGACGCTCCTGTTCCCATAGATTCCAATCCCCCGATATTCTGCCCGGTTTGCATTGTCGTACAGGTCGTACCATTGGGCGAGTATGACCTGTGGAAGTGCCGCCCTGTGACATCGAAAATGAAGAAAAAAGTCAGCTCAACGTCGAACGGAGTCCAATTAGTCTCAGGCTCACACGAGGAGCCAATTAATATAAGAAAGACGCTAGACAATCCCCTACTCACAACGCTGATTCGAAGTATGAATTTGCCCCGCCGTGGTGAACAAGCGCCGCAACGTTTCTGTGTGTCATGATGGAGAACGGATCGACTGGTATCCAATCCACAATCATGAATCTCTCCTTATCCTCGATCTCCGGCAGTAGTTCGTCGATAATGCCCTTGAATGAGGAACACTGCGGTAACCTCCAAAGTACCCGCGTCTTTGAGTCCAATCCGGTAAGAAATCCCCGCAGTACGGCCCTCACTTGCGTTTTGGTATACGTAAAGTGGGTTCCCATAGACATCAGGACCGTGGGTGCCGCATCCAACCAGTCGGACAGCTGAGGGTCCAGGTCTCGCACGGGTACGCTATCGAGGACGATGGGTCCATATAAGCGCATGTTACTGGGTTTGGTGAATGGGAAATCAAGGTCGACAATGTCTGGTGAGATAACCTCGGTCGCCGTACGTAGTGGGGTTTCGTGAGGTAATCGACCGAAGATGCCATGAGAGTTTCGGTATTTGACGAGCGTAGAAATTTCCCGAGCGGTAAGGTATGAGTATAGCATCCGAAGTTTCATCTTAATGTTCTTCCAGATTTTTCTCCGAGGGATAGGGAACGGCAAGCCGCTCCCAAACCTGGACAAGGAAACTTTGAGCATCTGATGTGGGAACTTGGGGATGTTTGGATTGGACGAGAGGAGAGGACGCACGCTGGATAATACCAGAAGAACTTGAGACGCGGGTGGGCCGTCCCGATAATATCGAGAGCTGATGATGGGTTGCTCAGGATGTGTTGAGCGCCTAGACCTGCGACCGCGTCTCTCGCGGGGTTGAACAAGTAGTCTATTACAGTCAGGTCTGGATCAGTTGTCCGGATGATCTCTTTGCAATTTTCGACGATCTGTAAGTAGTCTTAACTCCGAAGGTTACCCAGGTGTGAATGGCATCATCAAAAATGTACCGCACCTTGACACGACCATGCTGTAACGATTGCACTCGCGATGTCATACGCCTTGTAGGATTTCGTCGTGGGAGAGTGGATCAGGTCTTCGTCTCTGATCCCTCTTTTCCGTAGAGCGGTATTCATGTCCACATCGTGAATGGTGTGGAAAGTCGGTGAGGAGGGTCGGGGAAATACGCCATCACGAAGAGCGGCGACGCGTTTTTCAAGTGCGGGGAATGACGCAACGTGGACCGCTGTATCGGGTCGAGATAGCAATTCACCTGCGAGGGCGAGGATGGTGTTGGCTTGGCCACTCTCTGAGTTGGTTATGAAGAGGATGACAGCCGGAGTATCGCGGGCCATGCTGCAGAGCGAGAGACGGCGGGGACGACCGCAGACGCGGGAGGTGCGAGGGGGATGAACAGAAACACGGCGAGGGATTTATACCACTGGATTGGCCCGAACAATCGGCGTGCGGACGCGGGCTGGTATTGGGATGACTGAAGCATGCAGAGACAGGGGTGGACCATTGGTCGATTACCCGATTACAATAAGAATCAGGAGAGAGTTCAAAGAAGATGCTTAAGCGAGTCTGAGACGCTGTGATGGTCTCTTTGTGCGGGTTCATAGGCCAGGAACGGACAAGCAACGTCCTCCCTCCAAGCACAAAAGCGATGGTTGTGCCACAGGGACGGAATTCCCACGTGATCATCATATGTGCGGTCGTCTATCCGGTGTTTCCACCCTTCTGTCAGATAATTCGAATGAAAAAAGCGCGAACCTGAGTTCCTCCACGAACGCAGATAGACGGCGGACTCGGAAGGTAACGGCTTGGGATCCTAACAACCGCAAACAACCACCTCCCAGTTGTCCAGCATGGATCAGCCTCCGTCCTCTATCAGCGCGGTTTACCCAGTCCAGGTCCGGTCAGACTCGTCCTCAAAGCAACCCCGGAGATCGGCTTCCCACCATTCGCTCTCGCATCAACAGATGCAGCAACTTCAGGACATCAAACCAGCCTTACTTCCAAACACGAGCCATCGACAGAGGTTCACGTACAAAGACAAGTTCCAGGCCTTGAGGGACAGGTACGAACAAGTTTCTGCGGTCCGTGAACTCCCGTTCTCTCCACGCCACTGTGGGTGGGCTGAACACGCTCAACAGACGAACGAGGCTCTGCGGAAAGAGCTGAGCCTCGCGGAGGAGAAAATGCAGAAACTAGAAGCAGAGAACAAGTACGTCAGCTGAACCCTCACCCCGCCCCCTGCCTAACTCTTTCATTCAAGCCTCCTGATTGACGGTATTGGGATTGTCGCCCCGTTTAATGCTTCCACCGAACAATTCTTAACAGCCCAGAGTGGCGAGCGACCCTCACCCCTCACCCCGCCCACGTCACAGACAAACGGAACACCAGATGATCGAGGAGGCCTACAAACGGTGAATGGCCATAGTAAGGCACGCCCTTTCCCTCCAACGCTCCCAGTCTGCCTTTGTTAAGCGTTCCAGTGCAGAACTATCCGACTACGACACCTGTTGCAGATTCACATTGATGTATCCCTCGCGTTTCCATGCTATATACTTGCTTTGGGGCCTCTTTCCGCCACATACCCTGCGTAGGGTGTGACAACGGAAGCAACGTGTTCTTCATTTCCGAACGGACGTCGCACCAACGTTTCGTCTGTCAAGCCTATTCCCGTTGCCTCGAGGACAACACGCACGATTGAATTTGATATCTGGCCCGTCCTCACCTCGCTGTTCCGGTCCAGCTCAAAGAAAGGGTTCTTTGTAATCCTTCGCAGAAAGCTGGGTTTTTTCCGCTTTCTTTCACTTCCTTTGAAAGGTAACGCTCACCTCTGCGCTGGGTATATATGCGCGCCCCGTAAACACGAGAAACTCACCTCCCTCACTTTGCGCCCCAACTTCGTACGTCCCCATCTTTCCCGCGCATCTTCTTGGTCCTGCTTCACTCACCGCCAATTTTTTCGACGCATTTTGTAGAGTGGCTTGATATATATCACAACCCCCGCTTCGATAGCCACTCATTTTTGTCGTTTTGACGACCACCCTGCCTTCTTTCCAGAAGTGAAAACACCAACCCTCATTCCACCTCGTTGACTGCTACCATCGACTGGTAGCCCGTAATCCTGACCAACGCGACCATTCACAAAGATGGCTTCTTCTCGCAAATTAACTGACATACCCTCTTGCATGCTCATGTCATTCAATTACCCGTGGGAGAACTCGCCCGAGAAAGAGATCGTGAGTGGCGGAGCACCATCCCCCTTTCCGGGTTTGACTTTTCGCGTTGTAGGGTGATCCTCTTTCATATGATCTTCCCGACATTACGTCTGACTTCGAAGTCATCTATGGCGAAGGCGCTGCCAAACACTTCTTCCCGTCAACTCCGACCAAAGGTGACAATACTTTCCCTGTTCTCCAAGACGAATCGCCGAGTGCGAATGTTTTCCTTGAACTGTTTGGGCGCGAGCCCACTCCCGAGTCGCCACCAAAGACGGAGGGTTTTCTCACTTCGTCGCCTGGCTACGCAAGCGTGAGTTCTACCGGTTTTCTTTTCCGCAAGCTCCAGGTGTTAAGTGGGATATAGGATCTCAGCTCCTTGTCATGCTTTCCCCCTAGCCCAAGCCCCAAGCGCGGGGTTCCAGGCGGAAAAAAGGGACAGCAGACCACAATGAACAACGCTCGTGCGCTCTGTCTTCCGTATCAACGTCGCCCATCGGACAGCCCCGCTTCCCTGTTGAGTTGGTCGGGCTCTTCAAGGCCTTCACCCGGTCCCACCTCTCTAAGTTCCCCGACCCGTCGCTCGGTTTCCAGCAACCCCGATGATGTGCTAACGCCGGAATTTATGCGCGGTCTGCGACTCCGCGCGCCAGGAACTCCAATGGCCGGTCTTTCATCCCTTCCTGAAAGCCATGGTCCGGCCCTTCATCCTCAACGACCTTCTCCTGCAAGGCCCCCTCGGAACGCCACTGCAAATGCTTTCCAACAACCGGAGGCATTTGCGCACCGATACTGTCGATACCCCGACTGTGACAGGCGATTCTCTGATAAAAGGACGACGGAGAGACACAGACTAACGCATCTCAAGTTTGGGACATACATTTGCCCCAACGTTGCGTGCGATAGTCGTACGAAAGCTCGACCCCACTTCGCGAGCGACTTTTCACTTGGGCGACATCTCAGACTGGCCGCTGATGATTCACCATGCGCTGTGGGGAAAGGGTATAAATTATCGTCATTCAAGCTAAACGCCGTCCAGGTGGAGGCATTGATCCAGCAGGCCCTGGTTCCTTTTGATCCCGCGATTCACACTCCTTTCTGATTTGATACCGTTCGGTAATTTATGATGACGTCCCCAGCCGGATGTCCCTTTCCCCGTTGACCATTGTACCTAGCCCGCTCGTTTTATCCATCCTCGTTCGCTTATACCCCTTCAGTATAATCGCTTGTATTATAATTCGTCTGTACTTTGTTGTACAGCGGTCCTCTGAAGAGAAATACCCTATGTAACGTTCATCGCCTTCCACAGTGTCCTGGTTCTGCCTTGGCCCCAGTCAACTCGTGAAACAATGCGGCTTTCTCTCCCAAACACGCCACATCAGCGTGATGAGTGGGCGCGGGCCAACGTCTCAAACAACGGGTGTCAAATTCGGGCGAGGGTGAGGTTAGACGCCGGCTGCTGCATTTCACCCAATCGTCTCCCCTTCAACAGCCGGGATTGTCTTCAGTCTGCCCTCATCGTGTCCTCGACGACCACGACATCGACCGTTCCTGTGCCTTCCTTGGGTATGGTCACATATCCAACAGGTCTTTCCCAGGTCAACGAAGAGTACGCATCGACACCCACGCACGGAGGCACAGTCAACACTGGTCACGAATTCGACATGGCAATCACGGAAAAAATAGGAGGGAACCAACTCCATCCCTTGCCCACGACCGTTCAGCCGGCTCAGGCTCAGAGGCGGCTAGGAGCCTCGTCGCAAAGGCCACGACCGGTGTCGATGCCACCCCAATCCTACGGACAATCATACGGACCTGTTCCCGCTGAGCGTGAACGGCAGCCCGCGGAGGAAAACTCAAAACGACAGCATAGCAGAGACCAGTCGACTCACCGAGTCTCTAGGGGCTCGAGCAGGGTTTTGGGTGACTACACCCTCGGCAAGACCTTGGGCGCAGGGAGCATGGGGAAGGTCAAATTGGCTCAACATGCAAACAGCGATGAGAAGGTGCGGCCTTTGTTCGATTTTTTCGAGTTCATCAGGTACTTATCGACCGCCCCAGCTCGCTATCAAAATTCTGCCTCGCGTCATCCCAAACCCCAATCCCAGTTCTGAGACTGCTGCAAAGGCAGCCGCCAAGGACGCTTCTAAGGAAATTCGAACACTACGGGAGGCCGCCCTGTCCATGCTTCTCCACCACCCCTACATCTGCGGTATGCGGGAGATGATCGTCCATCAGCACCACTACTACATGGTTTTCGAATACGTTAACGGCGGCCAGATGTTGGACTACATTATCAGCCACGGTCGCCTACGAGAACGTGTAGCGAGGAAGTTCGCGCGACAAATCGGGAGCGCGCTCGAATATTGTCACAAGAACAACGTCGTACATCGTGACCTTAAGATTGAGAACATCCTCATCTCCCAGACCGGGAATATCAAGATTATCGACTTTGGCCTATCCAACTTGTACGATCCATCGAGCCATCTGGGAACTTTTTGTGGATCCCTCTACTTTGCTGCTCCTGAACTGCTCAACGCGAAGGTGTACACTGGTCCTGAGGTGGATGTCTGGAGTTTTGGTGTCGTGCTTTATGTATTGGTCTGCGGGAAGGTCCCTTTCGATGATCAGAGCATGCCTGCGTTGCACGCCAAGATTAAGCGGGGTTTGGTGGAATACCCTGTCTGGTTGAGCGCTGGTACGTTCCGCGCTCCTACACCGACCCCATACATTGATCTGATCTGTGGTAGAATGCAAACACCTGTTGTCCCGCATGTTGGTGACGAACCCTCCCGCTCGGGCAACCCTGGCCGAAGTTATGAATCACCCATGGATGACGCGAGGCTCCCCAGGGCCTCCGGACCCTCACCTCGTTCACCGTGAACCCCTGCGATCCGATGAGCTGGATAAGAACGTCATCCGTGGGATGAAGGGCTTCGAGTTTGGAACGGAGGAAGAGATCGAGAAGAAACTTCTCGAGGTTCTGGAATCCGACGCGTACCATCGCGCTGTCCAGTACTGGGAGCGCAAACGAGGCATCAACGGTCGGAATGGCGTTGTGAACGGCAAGCACTGGGACTCCCCTTCCAACACCTCTCTGGGTTACGAGCCCGCCAAGACCGACCTGACCGCGTCACCATCCAAGAAATCGAAGCGTTTCTCTGGATTTGATTTCTACCGCAGAAAACTATTCTCGCCGTCATCCTCTCCTCCCGCCACTCCGATGTCCCATTCACCTCCTAACTCCCAGTCCCATCTCGCCCTCGGTGATACCCGTGAACCCGCGGATCCGACGTATGGATTCCACCCCCTTGTTTCAATCTACTTTTTGGCCAGGGAGAAGATGGAGAGAGAACGTGTTTACGGCCCGGGACACTTCGCCAGCTCCCAACTATCGCTCACAACAAACGCCGCCGTCAACAATAACATAGGCGTTAGGACGGAAGACAACCAAACGCATTCCACAGGGTCCACCAAGCAATTGGCCAACCCTCCTGCCAGGGCCACAACCACCGAACCAACTACCACTACCAAGGCCGATTACAGCATGGCACTGCCCCGGCTACCAGCCCCAGAATCTTCCCACTACTCTGGCATGTCTTACGAACCCGCTGGTCCTACACCCACTCCCACTACGCAAGCCTTCCATCCACAGCCCAGATCCAGAGATTCTGCTGGCTTGTCAATCAAACAGCCCGATGGCATGGGCGACCTAGGCGTCCAACCCCCAGCATCTCCCGGAAAGACACCCATCCGGACTCCGCAGCCCTCGACACACAAGAGGAGTCACAGCCTCAGTCAACGACAGAACGTTGCTCGCACGTGGACTGGCATGTTTGGACCTCCAAATACCGTCCGGGAGGAGAAGCAGACCACAGACACTGGTGACCAACCCTTTATCCGAGAACCTCCCAAGACTGCTGGCCCGGAAACCATCCGATTCTCAGAGAAGATGGAATTACCTCCTGCAGTGGACGAGTTCGGGGAGAAGGCAGAGAATACCGAGGGGAAAGTCGTCGATGACAAGACGCTCACTCCTTCCGTCAGCGGTTCACCACCGATCTCTGCAGGCGGAACATTGGCGAGGAAGTTTGGAAACCTCTTGGGCAAGGGAGACGAGGCCAGGCGATCGACTTCCTACAACAAAAGGACGAGTATCTTAGGCGGTTTTACCCCAAGACCTTCGACGGACGCTGATGGTATAAAAGAGACGACAAGCATGAGTGAGGATAGGAAGACCAGCGTTGAGGAGAACAAGGGACCCGGATCTACCTCATCTCCAATGTTAACCCAAAGCCAGAGCCAGCAACTTCCCAGTGCCCACCGACGCGCGCAAACTGTTCTTGACCCACACGGAAGGGCGGGAAGGCATGAGAGGAGGAGCAGTACCGGTGGTTCTCTGTTATCTAGCGGAACGCTTGGTCGCCATCGCCGACCGTCCACAGGCTTTAGCGCCGTCGCTCGCCCATTTGGCATTGAGAGGTCATTCGGCAAGACCGAGGAGGTAGACGAGAACGCTGCTAATGACGAGGCGACGGAACGTGATGCTGCGGAAGCAAGGAACGGCAAGGTTGCACCCGATGAGGAGGTTCACGATGACAAAGAAATCAAGCCCATTTTCTTGAAGGGTCTGTTCAGGTAAGTGAAAGCTGGTATTCTCGAGGCAATCAAAGATCTTATTGCCACGATCAGCGTTGCTACGACGTCGACGAAGAGTCCTGGTGCTCTCAAGAGTGACATCCGTCAAGTGTTGGATAGGATGCAAATCCGGTATCGCGAGACGCGAACCGGGTTCGATTGTATCCACATGCCATCGATTGACCTTTCCTCGTTCCCGGTGGAACAACAAACCCGGCATAGAAAACAAGGTTCGTCAGGTTCAGATGAAAGGACGAGCATGATCTCTCGGCGGGTTACGAAGCGGCCTTCGAAGCTTTCCTTTAGGGTGAGGGGCAGAGATCGCGAAAAGGAGAAGGAGAAGGAGGGAGGGACCACCGCGGAGAAAGAAAGGGATATCCCCAGCCGCCCCTCCGGTGGGACCACCCTCACTGCGACCCCGAGCAGCGAATCCTCGTCGTTTTTCAATGTAACCTCTCATAACAACCCCGCAGCTGACGCAAACACTCGATCAGAGACGGAAAGCACGGTAGTCACGGTGCAGGCGCCAGAGGACGTTCCGACCCCAGTCCCAGCTTCTCCCCCTTCGGTTTCTAAGACTCTCCCACCTATTCCACGGGATTACGCCGGGTCACCCACACCCCAACATGCTATGTACCACACTGGCGAGATCGATGAAGACGTATTTGAAACGATCGGCGCTAACAAGTTGGCGGTACGTTTCGAAATCAATATCGTCAAGGTGGGTATCTCGTTCGGCTGTCGCTCCAGGAATGTCTTGATCAACGGTGTCACAGGTTCCACTGTTACCACTACATGGTCTGCAATTTCGAAGAGCGAGCGGTGATGGCTGGCAATACCACATGCTCGCTCGTCGGGTTCTGACAGAGCTCAAGTTATGACCTATTTGTTCACCTGCTGTGACCACCTTTCTCAGTCGACTATCTGTGCAGGAAGCGTTTTTCTTCTTTTTTTCTTTTTTATTATTATGCATTGAATCTACCGCGCAACGTCCAGGCTGATTGCCCTTTGATCCTCTCTAATCCCGGTTTCTTCCCTGTATGATATATCATGTCCGGTTCGGGTCGTTTTCCCTCTCTTTCCTTACCTATTGGTTTTACTTCACGAAATCTTCATCCCAGGGATAAGCAACTGCATCTCGTATGGCTTTCTCTATTGACTGAATGTGGACGGACACGGCAACTCTTACAACAAGTGGGTAAAATAAGATGCAAGCGGGGCCGGTGCCCACATCATCGGCAGGAGATACCGCCAGGGTTAATCTATAAAACGGCCAAAAGGTCACGAGGCACAGAGCAACACTCCTGCCGCTATTCGGATTTCTTGGCGCCTTTTCCCGGCAACCATTTGACCGGGTGGGTATTGTATGCTGGCCAGGGGGGGATGATGACCTGGCGAAAGTTCGTGAGAAATTCGGGGTGAAGGCACGGTGACTCACGAGAGTCAGGATGAGAACCGATGCACCGAACAAGACAAAAGTGGTCTGAAGGGACTGTATGGCAAAACCAATCAAGAACGAGAGGATCTGGGGTGCCGGGTCAGGGATGACGAGGTGGAGACCCGGGCGTGAGAGACGTTGCGCACGGAGATAGCTATGAGAGCATAGTGGGTCGTTTTCTCAGTTACCCGCTGACCCTCAAAGTCCTGGAGTGTGTGGTTAGGATACGGGCGGCGAAAGGGGGTGGACATGGGATGAACTTGCGATATTTTTGTAGAAGATCTGGGAGAGGAGGTCAGCCATGATCAGAGTCAAGGAGATTTCGATCAGCCAAGACCGGCTAGTGGGAGGACGGTAGCGTCTAGCCGGTATAGAGCTCCTAATCATCCTCTTTAAAAACCGGCGACGGTCTTTCCGTCCTTTTAAGCACTGTACCTATACGTCGACCGCTGTCATCGTCGGTCTGTAACTCTCCCCATCAGCAACCCGGTCCGTCATCTTCCAGAGCTTGGCTAGGGGTCAGATATGTTCGGAGGGGATCAGCGCCGGTCCCGGAATTCGCAATGGTCGACACCCAGTGGACAACAGGGCGAGGCTCAGCAACTACCAACCCAACCGTCATCCTCCAACTCCGGAATGATTCCAAGTGTACCCTCGTTTTACGATCCCAACGTGGTCGGTCAGCAGTCCCAATCGTCGCCCGACGATCACGGATGGCTGCACTCTGCTACGACGCAACAGTACGCTTCTGGCTTGAACACCGGTGGCTATAGCATCCCGTATCGGCAGCAGCAGCCTCAGTCCTCCAGGGCCACTCTTCATGAATCTTTCTCGCGACAGCAGCAACAGGCCGCCGCCCAACCCCAGCAGTTGCCTCAGAGTCAGCAGCAGGCACCCCCCCACCTGCTGAACCGGTACAATTTTGTCGCCCCTCAATACCAGCCTTCCCAACAGACCCAATTCTCTCTCGATCAGCCTGTCGCACCGGGTTATCGACCTCAGGTTCTTAACGAATCTTATCTATACGCTCAAGTCCCCCCGAACCCCGCAAACCCCGGACAGAACACGTCCAGGGTCGAGAACTACCCCTATTCGCAGCATTTCCAGTTCTTCAATTCCCCCCTATCCGAGCTCGCGAATAATGCGACACCTTCCTCCTCCTCTTCCGAGTTACTTGCACACCCACCTGCTCACGGACCTTCCGTCTCGCCCGCCGCCTCGGACCGGTCGTCGCAACGAAACACGAGCGGACCAACCCCACCACCCCCGCCCGCTTCGACAACCTCTGCCGCGAACCCTGTCATTGCCGCCGCCGAATCAAATATCGCTCAAAACAAAGCGGTTAGAGGTGGCAAGAAGCGAAAGGGCGCCAAAAGGCCCAGGACGTGCGATGATGATTCCACCACCGATACAGATGAGGATGATAGCCTTGGCGGTGGAACAAATTTCTCCATTCATCTCACGCAACCGCCCCGTGGGTCGGAGTTTATCTTCCCCACTAGACTGTAAGCCGCCCTTTCAGCTAGCTTCCACGAGGGAAATAGGCATAATTTCCTCGTTGACTGGGCGTCCCTTTCCGGGTCTTGGCTATTGCCGGGGCCTCCTCTTCCCACCCTTCCGCCGGTCCGATCGCTGATTTCCTTCTCTCTGACAGTCCAGGAGCATGCACACATTGCAAGAAGCTAAAGGTGAGGGTCTTCGTGGACATCTCGAGGCCGATTAACGTCAGCTCATGTGAATTCCGATCGTCTGCGCACGCGTGGGTCTGCACCGCTTCAGATGAAGTGCGACTTTCCGAAGAACCAGAACATTTGTAAAAGGTGCAAGACAGGGGGACACCGCTGCGTGGTGGAGGGTAGGAAGCCTCGGAGCGCCCCAAAGTATGTTTTCCCCTCGACGCCTCCTATCACTCACGGGATCGCGTATCCCATATAAAGGGTCGACTTTAGCCTCCTCCACTACATCAGTGCCGGAGATGCCCAGACCTTCATCACCTGCCTCTTCCGACGACGACGAGTTGTTAACCGTCCCTTCATCTAGTAAACGGGAATACCTCCTTGCCCAGATCAAACAGAAGGATGCAATAATCGAGTCTCTCCTCAAACAGGTACGTTCAATCACACCGCCCCCCCCCCCACCCTTGGATAA
>Ga0307517_10010079_pt1 | contig 13281 bp, 4 predicted proteins | sample 23_EM_MG_FD_194515 | JGI IMG/M metagenome (GOLD analysis project Ga0307517, IMG submission 194515) | Populus trichocarpa ectomycorrhiza microbial communities from riparian zone in the Pacific Northwest, United States - 23_EM | ecosystem: Host-associated > Plants > Roots > Unclassified | place...
ATGCCTGGTCTAGTGGTATTAAAATAAATCAAATTTAAAAAATATGTTTTTTTTAATAAAATATGTATAGCTTTTACTTGTTTTTTTAAGAAGATTATAATATTTTTTTAATATTAGTAGACGCTCTTTTTATGCAACCCTATATGATATTTTTTTCATTTAATCTCTTTTTTATGCATATCTATTTTTATTATTAGTTGATTAAATAAAAAATTGATTAAAAAAAAAGTTAATAATCACAACTAGATCATGACTCATGCTGTGAGATGAGGTATTTTTATTTATATTTATCTCCCAACTTTTTATTTTAATCTTTAGTTATTTTTAACAATTTTTTTTTTGTATACAATTCTTTATTTATTTAATTAAATATATGTATTGGCTTTTTATTTATATTTTTTTTTCTTGATCTTAAAAAGCACGTTGAAAATGCTTATATATTCATTTCTTTACGTGGAGAATTGTTTTGGTCTAACTAACTAGTCCCTGCACATTTCCCAACTTTCAAACATATGATGATAGTGTAAATAACTATTTTTAGAAACTACTTTTTGTTTTTCCGATGACAAACCTGCGATTGCTGCTGTGTTCAAAAAATACAATTTGAAAATTTTTGTTTATTTTGAATTAATATGTTTTTGATGTTTTTAAATTATTTTGATGTACTCATCTTAAAAATAATTTTTAAAAAATAAAAAAATATTATTGGCATACTTTTCAGAATAAAAAGTACTTTGAAAAGTAATCACAACCACACCAAACACGCTCGAGCTTTCATCTATTGCACGGCTTTTTATTGCCCGCACACCAAATCTATTTTTTTTTAATTGGGTTTTTTCATAAAAGTACAAATAACATTTTTTCCTGGAAAATTATTGATAGAATAAAGTAAAATCTAATTTTTTTCAGAGTTAGGATTTCTATTTTCAATTTCAAACTACTGATTTGTCAAGTTTATGTTAAATCAAGGGAGCAAAACCTATATTATAATGATTTAACAAAAATAAAACACACTAACAGATTTTGAAATCTTGATTTAAGAAAAGAATTGAAACATTTTTTTTATTGTTGAGTTTCTTGAAGTAAATAATGCTAATAACAAAACACGAGAAGAAAAGATGATAAAGAAAACAAATTTGTGTTTGATTTTGTCTTAAATCTTGAATTTATATTTAGGTTCTTCCTGAGAGCGTAGAAAAATTGAGAATGAAGAGAGAATAAATGATATTATAATAATTACTTTTTCTGTTCTAATATATATATATATTAAAACAGAAAAAGTAATTATTATAATAATTTTTTGTTATTATATATATTACTATTTTATTTTTTTGTTTAATAAGATATAATAGCCGGATAATTGCTCAGGTATTCATATGAAAACTCGAATCTAAAAAAATAAAATATAAATATCTAAATTTTTTATTATATGAATAAGAGATCAAATATAAATATAAAAAATATACCCCTTGTTATTGCTTAAAATCTAAAGTTGTGAGCTGAAATCATAGCACAGTACAGTAGCATATAATAAAAGCTGAAACCAGACAAAAATAGATAGATGCCATAAACATGAGCAGCATTATTTGGCATGAGCGCATATATTACACAGAGAGGCCAGACCAGGGGAGAAGAAATGCCACCGGAATGGCGATAGCCATGGATTCTATATATGTGCTGTTCTGCTATCAACTATGTTTACATTAACATGCCTAGGAATATAGGAGCTCCCTAAGATGGGTCTGCTTCTGGATAATCCATCAGAAGCAAGCTATCCACATCAAAATTGATTTGCCGGTTGCAATATAAAGGCTGAAATTTTTCCCAAAGGAGCTTGAGTAGCTTGCAACAGTATATGTAGATGTAAAAGGGCTTCAACCTGAGCATATGTATCTGCAGTTGAGCTTAAGGGCTCAAGCCATCGGGTTCTTCCCCTCTCCCATCAAGACAGAAGCCAACAATTGCTCTTTACAACCTTCCTTCCTCCAAGTTAGCAAAAATCAATACCCCATGCAGAACAGCGTGGTAGGAGACGGTGTCAAAGGCACTCAAAGAGACCACTAGCACATCTCATGGGCTCTTGTCAGTCTGCGCCCTCCAGTTCTTCTTGATCATCTAGTTGAGACTCTTCTTTGATCAATTCCCCACCTCCACTCTCATGATTTCCACCACTATTCCTGAAAAACAGTCCAGAAGATGAGGAAATATCTTCATCAGGATCCTCTTCAATTTCTTTTTCCTTCAATTTTGTTTTTATCCCACTATCCATCCACATAGGGCAGTGATGCATAACTCCTAGGGCAGCCTCCACTGGTGCCCAAGTAGAAGGGCTTGAAGTATGCAATGATCTTTTGGTAAGATCAGATCTCAAGCAAGAACATTCTGGGACTGGATGGGAGAGAAATGACAATGGCTTTGATTCTGTGGATGCTCTTATTACTCCATCAATTAAACTTCTTCTAAGATGGCTGCGTGTTGATGTCAGCCAGGTATGATTTGCTTGGTATAGGTGTTCACGGTTTTCTTCTAAAAGCTTTACAACTTCCTTTCTGTGGTAACAGAGGAAAAAAAAACCCGTGTTAAAAGAAAGAAAAAGGAAAATGAAGATTCTTAATTTAGTGGAGATTACTTCACAAGGATGCATGAATTGGATATCATGCTTGCTTGTATGGATTCTATATGCTGGAGTGCATCACCACTTGGATTTATGCAAACTGAATGAGGAAATGACTTTTATAAGCACAAGCTTAGATAAAGATGCATGAAATGCTTAGCCAAATTCTAAAGGCAAATGGTCCATCTAACAAGAATTAGTTGGAAAAGGAGACTATACAAACGACCTTATTCAGTTAATCACAATACAAGAAACTAGGTAGTCATTTAAGAAAACATGAAAAGAGGCCAGAGAAGACAGGGGACTCCCATTATTTGAGGTGTGCGGGTGTGTTTGAGGATAAAGTGTTTTCCATGAAAATACTTTTTGCAATTCTAAATTACATCAATAGTTAAATTATTCACAAGCATGTGCACTTCTGTTGAAAGAGATGATTACCTGTTTGGCTGGAATGTTTTAGATGCAGCTGATTGATAAAGCCTATGCCCCATTACCAAGCTTGCGAAATTTGGACGTCCTTTCCCATCACGATCGAATCCAGGGATGAAAACATCAGCTTCTACACAAATTAAATAGTCAATTGCTTCCCATAATAGTTTATGGGCATTAGTCCTTAACTCCATTACTGTACTCTCAGGCTCGTTATCACTCTCAGCCACCCAACCCCACCAACCTTCAATGTTGTATGGATATTTAGGCCTAGCTGGAGGGGGTGGAAGTGGACGGGGACGTGGGCCTTCATTTTTCCATACTTCATGCTTTTTTTCTTGCACTACAGAAGGTGGAGCCCTTAATTTAGTGTCAACAAGGTTCACTTCACGACCATAAATTCTATTGAGCTCCCACGCAGCACTGAGAGAAGTTCTATCAACAATATTTTCAAACATGGCATGAAGAGGAGTCAGTGTCCGCTGGCCTCCAAAAACTTCTCCCCCAGAGACATATAAAATAGTGTCCCATGGATATCCATATGCACGTAGAAGAATGCCAACCTGTAGAAAACCAATTAATTTAGACCAAAGTAGCACTTAGCATCTTTAAAAACTTCCTTTTTATATGATATCCTTTCCTGTTTAATAAAATGAAAGAGTTGACTTGAACAGCTATTTTTTGGTATTGGGACCATTGTCATAAGCTTGTTCATCACCCAGTCATTGAGTACCATAAAATGCAATACAATGAAAGGCTGATCCTTATTTAAAAGTGAAATCTGGAGATAACCCCACTCCCTGTGCTGGTTAAGTGGCAGAAATAGCCTCGAAATGCAGTGTCTTGCTCTACATTCTTAAAACATTCCCAGGGACAAACAATAGAAAAATTAAGCTACCTAAAATGGAGATTTGGAGGGAATCCGAAGCACATTTCCCATGCATGAATCACTAAACAAGACAAAATTTGATAAGCACAAACTCTTACCTCTTCTGGCATTAATGGACATGAACCATTAAGACGTTGTTCAGCTGAATTTACAGAAAGCTTCCCCTTAACAATCCCACGTTTCTTCATCCAAGCTCGTTTGTGCTGAATAAGTTCATTGTGCACATCCTTGGGAAGAGCTCCAAGACACAACACAATCAAATGCTAGGTAATAAGCTTTGCTGTTCAAAGGTTCCAAAATCAAAATCAATCATGAATTCTGGAATTGGTGCGGGTACCTGGAATAGCTCAGCACAGCCATAGTATGCTAAGGCATCTCTTGTCAAACCAGGATCAAAGGCTATAAATGGTTGGCCAGGAGCCCGTAACCTGAAATAACTTGGCAGTTCAGAAATCACAAACAGAATATTACAATAAATCCTTCAATTAAATGATGAGCAATCATTGACCTCTGCAACATTTTAGTTGCTAGTTCCTGGACCTCTTGCCTAAACCGTAAGGCATGAAAAGCAACTCTACACCTCAGCCTTTGATATTCTTCGAGTTGGGGTGGAAGGATAGCCTACATCAGGACCAGAAAGATGGTTGTTATTCCTAACTTCGTGATGTGACAGAAAGATGGCATCGAATTCGGAAAAGAAAATCTGGGTCACAATTTCTCAAAACCAGAAGGATTACAAAATATCTCACCAGTAAACAATAGTTGCGGAGAAGATTGTTACTAAGGACAAACAAAAGGGAGACATGACTAGGATATAAAAAAAATCAATCACATCATTATGAAAAAGCAAACTTAAAACTGTGTTCACATAAAGATAGGTCAAGTTTCATTCCTTCAAGGGTAAAAGGAAACAAAAACACCAGAGCATTACTTTGAATTATAAAAGCAGAGAGAGAGAGAGAGAGAGAGAGTATCAAGTCATAAAAAAGCACATCACGTCTAAACTTTGGGTGACACAATTGCATGCTTAAGTACAAGAATGCCCAAAGGAATCAAGTATAGGTAAGATGCCAGTGTGAGAATACAATGAGCTACTCCAAAATAGATGGAAAAGGCAGGAGTTGAAAAGGAAAGAAATAAGTAAAAAAAATAAATATGAATCATGTAAGACTATCTAAAATGAAACAAAATAGAGTATGAAGAAATCTATACAAGATTTCTGAATATCTGGTTTAGAAATACCTACATGTCTACACCTATAGCAAAACAATGGTTAAAAATCAAGTACCTGCATGCACCCCCCATCGGAAACAACTAGTTCGACCACCACATGCTTATTAAGTACTGGGAGAACATGATGCAAATAAAAATATGGCGAAGCTGAATTAGGCACTCTGAATGATGGGATCTTTTTTAGCCTCCTGGCGTCTTTAAGATTTTGCGGAAGGGTTTTCACAACTTTAACATCTTTCACTAAAGCTGCCATGAAGTTATCCTCATTATAAAGGTACGCAAAACTCTTGAACTGGGAGCTGCAGTGAACATTTCATAAATTGTAAGACAAAGAATTATTAAGGGTTAAATTAATTTTGCCATTGATATAAATTTTATGAGAGTATCACAGAAAAGGAGTCACCTGATTCCTTTGCTCCTAGTGGTTGATTGGATCTCAGGAATAACTAAAGTAGCATTAAGAAGCCGAGAAATCACAACCACATCACATATCTGAAAATCAACAAGACTCGGAAGTCAGATTAACTTTGTTACACATCGATAGCAAATAATGCAACTAGAGCATTTTACCCTCACCGAATTTCTTATTTCATGGAATCCACCTTGTATCCTAACAAAGACATACCCACTTGATTCTGATCTGGGATCTGTTGTATGCATATTAAAGTTAGAAACTCATGTTGCATACAATATAAACCGGAACAAAAAAAATATTATAGCAAAAAAGTATCCACTAAGAACAACAATTCCCTAGTTTCCTCACCAACCACTTTTGTATTATTCACGGATTGAATGAAGTATGGAACAACAAAACTAAACATTCTGATGAGAAGAACCACATTATCCAACTCTAACCATGTAAAGAAAAATGGATAGGTAATGTGTTATGCAGGGATAGAAACATCATAAGAAATGCCAGCTCAATATTATATTAAAGGGAGTCCAATATACAGCAACACAGAACCAACTGCCATCACAAAAGAATGAAATGTACATGGAAGCAACCAGGTAAAGCAATCAAGTCACATACGCCACACAGGTTGTTAGCCAAATTTCACTTGTGCCATTTCTCTATTGCAAATCCACACCAAACTGCAAAAGAAATCACAATCCAACTTCCATGGTCTTTCAATCAAGTTTTTTACATATCCTAGCATGCCCATTATCATAAAGTTTCAGACTAACAACAATGTCTAGCAACAAATACAGAACACAACTTGGTTGCAGTTCCATTTCGAGCTATTTAAGTTCCACAAATAACATCTCCAATATGATACAAGCTCTTTAAGTTCCAGTTCCAGTTAGGTTTATAATACTGATTCCAGTGTACAGAAACCTACTCCAAAGTTTATCCTCTCCATAACTTGAAAGATCTCAAACTGTGTTTCTAGGCATAACCTACAAATCTCCCTGAGAAGCAAATTAAGTAATGGCACCTTTTATCAGTAATAATTTGCAGTGTTTATGTGTTTAATTTTTTACATTTTTACAAGTAATTTTGTGTATTCAATTTTTAATGAAATAAGTTTCATACTTAAAACATAGAGTTATAAATCCGAGATAAACTACAATTAGCTATATAATATTGCAGTGATTTCATATTGTATTCTTAATTAGAACACCAAGACAATCTAGTGTAAGTTATAAATTTGCTTGATAATTACTAAATCCTTGTTATGATAGCTAACCAGTATAATATCCTCTGGGATTTGCATCTGGATGTAAAGATTCAAGGCGCCTTACTGGACCCCATAGTCTTCTGTACGAAGAACTCTGCACCACATGTTAAAAGTAATAAGTCCCACAAATAGACAAAATTATACAAAACATGAAAAGAAATCAGGGACTCCATGATCCTCGTGCTGTAATTCTAAAAATCCCACCAATACCAACCAAATATTATAGAAAAGACTTAAAAAACAGATCCAAACTGAAGTCAAGAAGACAAAATTTGTCAAGTTCCATGGAACAAGCAAATAAAATTATCTGGGTTTCAATGAAAGTTCTGTTTAGATCCACACAAAACCTTTAAGCACTCAACAACGAAGCCTAAACTCATGAAAACTGACTGCTGCATGCATTGATATACAAAAAAAGATAAAAGAAAAGAAATGCCCACAAACCAGCCAAACTAGGAAGAAAGCAACTCAAAACCCACCAAAGCAAAACCAAATCTCAAAAACACAAACAGTACGGTACAAGAAAACAATTAAGAAACTGTTAACAAGTGGTGGTGGTGCATACGTTTTTGGCAAAGTCAGGATTTTCAAAGACGGGTCTCCAAGAAAAGATCGTGACTGAAGACTGGTAATCAGTAATGCCTTCCTCGGTGAATCTAGCAAGCAAGAAATGTACAAACAGGGAAAAAGCCGATAGAACTAGCCCGACCAAACCAACCCACTTCATCTTGGACTTTATCATCATCTTCCGTTCTCCTTTCATTGCTATTGACCACTAAAGACCCCAACTTTCTAGTTATTCTCTGTGTTGAAGTGTGAAGGAGAGAAACTTGAGCGGGGAAATGGGTACTCGAAGGAGCAGAGAAGACAGTGAAATAGTGGAGGTCATGAGTCACGGAGAGAGAGAGAGAGAGTTTGAGGACACGTTTTGGATTTGTGTTATATAAACTACAGGCATGTCTAGCTGGAGGATTCAGACAAGATTCTTATTTTAGAATTGTAGTTGGATTTAAGCACCCGCTTTTGGAGCGTGTATCACACGTAGCAATCAAGAGAAAGATAGAGCAGCACAAAGAGTGAGATGACGGAAGAAAACAGGTGTACTGATTCGGGTGATGCCCCAAGCGGATAAAAATGTCTTAAAGCTTCCAAGCTTGGGTACACAGGATCACGTGGCATGGAAGGCTTTTTGATGTGGGGTTTTGCTTACTTGCTTGTCTCTCTTTGGGGTTTTATCGAGCGTGTTTGTGCTAGTGTGTGGGGGGAGAGAATCTGGGGCTGGATATGGAGCAGAGGATACCTAACAAGCAACCATGCAAAGGGGAGAGAATGGAGGAAGGAGATAGGGACCGACCAGCTATGACCTCTTGGGTCAAAGAAGCACACTACTCTGGCTAATGGGGCGAAGCCAGAAAAACCTGGCTTGGGCAGTAAATGCATCTGGTCTCTAGAGTTATTGCCTGATTTGTGAAGTTCTGTGCCGGAAGGAAGGCACAGTGATGAATGCCATTTCTTGCTCTGACTTTTCAAAAATTGTGGGCTCGAACCCATTTTCCTGCTGCTTTTTTTTCTTCTCTTTTTTGTGTGTGTGTGGAGGATGTATTTGGCACCTTGAACTGTCAATTTTGCAAAAATGTTTAATAAATGTATTAGGAGGTGGTTGATTTTGCAAAAAATGTTTGATGCTTGCCTGCCTCCATGATTTCAAGTTCCATCTTCTATGCCAGTAAACTAATCTGGCTTTCCCATTCTGGTTTGCTCAGACACCATGGTGTGTTTCAGAAAAACATGTCACATGTGACAACTTTGGCTGGCTGGCTCATGTGCCTCTGTCATAATGGAGGGAGGTAGTAGCTAGTTCTCCATGAAGGAAATGTATCTGTTTTTCTTGTGGGCTTATTCGAGACAGTTGTTTACTGTAATTCAATTTAATTACAGTGATTAATTTGAATTCAATTAATAAATATGTATAAATTATGTTTGTAAAAAATATAATTCAATTCATTTTTTTTCGTGTATCACCTTTATTATCTCTATCTTATTTCTTCAAATGTTTTTAAGAAGAAAATTAGATATGTATTGTGAAAAAATTAGTTTTAATATTAAATTTTTTATTTTTTAAATTGTAAATGGGTGTCCAGGTCAGCTTGCGGGTATCCCACAGGCCCTGAAGTTAATGATCTTATAAGCTGTTTGGCATTTTAATTAAGGCATTTTGTAATCACTGTTACGATTATAATTATATTATAAGAAATATTAACACACGTGACTTCTTAACTATACATGTGTGCACTGTAGATTGATGTAGTGTGTTTTTTTTAGTTATTGAACTTCTTTTTTTCTCTTTGACTATAATTTTTTGTGGCCAATTTCTTTTAATTTGTTGAAGAAGATAAATTTTATAAGCAAGTGACTAGAGTGATACAAATTGGAAAACCATGTAGCCAATTATCAATGGGCACAAAAAATCCTCTTTGATCCACCTGTCTTTTTTTTAATTCCTTTTTAGTCCCTTTAAATTTTGAGATTTTAGTTTTAGTCCACAACTTTATCTTGTGTGTTTTTGGTCTCTAATTTGAGAGGAGAGAGAAAAAGTCGCCGGAAAATAAAAAAAGAAAAAAGAAAGTTGTTTGTTGGCCCGATTTTGTCATAAAAAAAAATCAATCTTGTGTTAACGGTTCCTTTCAACTAAAGAAGTTCTATTATTCTATTAAGGTATTTTAAACCTTCATCTTACCTTAAAAAAAAGATTGGAGCTTGTAAGTTTATCTATTTTATGTTGATTTCTCATCTTTTTAACTGGTTTTTAATTAATTTAAGTCCAGAAACGAGTTTATTAAGCACTCTAGAGTGTTTATAATGCGTTTTAAAGTAAAATAATTGTTGAAATGGGTTTTTTATATCCAAAAGTCATAAACCTAATGTTTTTGCTACTTGTAGTGGGCAAAGTTGAACTAAAGGTGATGCTTTGTTTCGTAGTGTAGTGATTTAAAATTGTTTTTTTTAAAAAAAAATGGACAAACAACGCCTTTTCTTTTAATTTGTCGAAGAAGATAAATTTTATAAGCAAGTGACTATAGTGAAATAAACTGGAAAACCATGTGACCAATTACAAAAAGCTAAAAAAAATCTAACTTTTAGGTGTGTTTGTTTTAGAGGTTAAGAGAACGTTTGGGAACGCGGCTGCGGCTGCGTTCCCAATTTTTTTTTTTTTTACTAAAATTTAATATGGTTTGTACGTTTTGGATCGTTTTGATGTGCTGATGTCAAAAATAATTTTTAAAAAATAAAAAAACATCATTGGCATGCATTTTGGCACGAAAAGTTATTTGAAAAGCACCCGCAACCACACTGCCAAACACGCTCTAAGGTTGAGTTTTGTGTATAGGGCCCATCAAAAAGCTAAAAAAAATCTAACTTTTATAGTTGAGTTTTGTACATAATTGAATTGTACCGAACCTCAATCTTAAACACAAAAACTAAAATAAATAGATTTTTAAGTGTCGAGCAATCTAGTATTAGCTAGTCAATAGTTGAAAAGAGTGCTAGCCTCTAGTAAAAGAGTTTTAACTTTCAAGGTTACACTTATTGAAGAGAAAATCTATAAGAAACATTTCTTTTATGTGAGTGTTATGTCTATTCAATTATGTAATATGAATAAGATTGGTTATTTTGTAAAGTATGTTTTAAAATATTTTTCTCTTTTTTATTTTTCAAAATCTTGTGGCGTCAATTGATTTCTTGCAAGCATGGAAGGTCCACTTCATCTTATCTGACTGGTCGACAAATCCAAAGTGGAACCTGTCAAGGAAACGGGACCCACCCACGTCGCATGTGTGACACGCGTGCAAGCATGGAGGGTCCACATACAGCTCTTACGGGAGGATGCAGCAGCTTTTGTAGAAATAAGTACAGACCTTTTTAAAATGTATTTTTTTTTTTTACGGAGAAATAAAATAAAATATGAGATATCATAGAAAATGATGATATAATTATTATTTGAGTTACAAATTCGATGACAAAAAAATCAATTAAATTTGTTTTTTTATATGGTGAAAATATATACAATTTATCCTCTTCTCCATAATTTTAACATGCCACATTTTACACGTGTTTCCTTCGCTTAGGACATGAGAAAGACGAAGTCCTGGAAGAAACCCGTGACCTATGCTTTCCATTCCAATCAGTCATCACATGTGTTTCCTTCGCTTAGGACATGAGAAACACGCATCCTCCAAACTTTAGCTAGGGACTAGTTTATTTCCATATATTTTTAAGCATAAAAAAATAATATTTAGGTTATGTGAAATTTTTTAACAATTTCATTACACTTAATATAATAATTTAAATTTAAAAAATTCTTAATTCTTTATTTCACTTGAATTTTAAATTAAATAATATAGAAATTCCTCGACATAATCTTATTTACCGGTACATCTAAAAACAAATAAATAAAAAACATGGCATGTTCATCTTAGTAAACCCGACTAACCCGTCTAAATTGGTTAAAATGTTATTTTTTAATTTTTGGAGTAAAGTTTGAAGAAATTAATCTTGAATGATTAGAACATAGTTTTGAAACTCGGTCTGGCCCGGCGGGTCGACCCGTGGCTGGAACCGGGCCGGGTTGAAGAAAAAATAGAAAAAGTTATGACCTGACTGACCCGGCGGGTTGACCCAGCAAAACCCCGGTTGCATCCCGTTGACTTTTATTTTTTTTTCTAAAACGACATCGTTCTGATATTTTTTTAAAATAGGGATTGACCTGGACGACCCGATGACCCGTTTAAAACCTGGTGATCCGGTCAAAACCTGGAACCCGAATCTTGAACCGGGCCGGGCTTAATAAATATAGATTTGAAGACTAGAAGTCAATCTGAATAGGTGGCTGATAGAAGAGTTGGATAATTACTTGTGCGAAGATTACCTAGTTTTTGACTGCCCAGGTGTGGATATTTATCTCTGCATGTCTGTCTTTGGAAAGTTCGAAAAACTATAATGGGGAATATTTTAGGCTAATGTAAGACTGCATAGCTTTTATTTATATAAAAAATATTTGATGTTAGTGCTAACCGAATATTTTTTTGAGATATTCTAAAATCGACTGCGTTTTTTTTTTCTTGGCTTGTTCTGTATCAATTATGATTAAAGACAAACCAATTATTTATCTTTGTAAAAATTTATATGTCCAGCCCATTAATATCTACAAAAAAAATTAGTTCAATCTAATATATTTAATCTATGTAGATTTTTTTTAAATGACTCAAGTTTATAATTTGTAAAATTTTAAAAGTTAGTTTAGTTGTATTCAAATCTAACCTAATTATATCTATGAACATCCCTAATGAGGTATTATTATCTTTTCAAATTGTTTTTTTTTTTTTGTTATTTCTCGATCTGTTTGGGATGGCATCATAATTTATCATTTTATTATTATTTTGGTTGAAAAAACTGTTAACACGTGTTGTATACGTGCCAGCGCGTTGGAGGCGTTGTGCATTTTAAGCGGCGCGCACGTTTCCCAAGAGTTAAAATTATGATTCTGCTATGTCATTTTGTTCTCCTCCGTATCCTCTTTCCTTACAGGTGGTGTGTGTCACCTAAAAACTGTCAGTGACCCTTTCCCCCCTTCAGTTCTCTCTCTCCTACCCCCAAACAACTAAATTTGTCCCTAATTTTTGTTGATGTTTCAGAATCCATCCTCTTAGTTTTGATTTTTTTTTTATTTTAGTCATTTTTCTCTTTTGATAAAATTTTTAATTTTTTTTTCAATTTAGTCCTTCAATTCTAATTTGTGTATATGATGTTTTTCGAGTTAGTCCTTCTACTTTTGATTTCTTATTTTTTTCGCTTGACTTTTTTGTCAAAGTTTTTATAATTTTTTATTTTATCCTTCAAATCAAATTTATGATTTTTTTAATAATAATAATAATATTTATTTCAATTTGGTCCTTTTTCTATTTTTTATTTATCTCTTTTTCCCTTTTGTCAAAGTTTTTATGGTTTTTAATTTTATCCTTCAAATCAAGTTCATGATTTTTGTTATTTCAATAATAATAATAATAATAATAATAGTTATAGTTATAGTTATTGTTTTTTATTTTATCCTTCAAATTAAATTTATGATTGTTTTTCAATAGTAATAATATTTATTTTAATTTGGTCTTTTTTTTTTACTTTTTATTTGTTTTCTTTGCTCTTTTATCAAAGTTTTTATGATTTTTAATTATATAATTTAAAACAAGTTTATAATTTTTGTTATAATAATAATAATAATAATAATAATACTCACAATATTATTAATAATAATACTAATGATAATGATAATGTTAATAGTAGTGGTAATAATAATAGTTTATTATGATAGTAATAATGGTAATGATGGTGATAAATGTGATAGTAGTAATAGTAGTAGTAGTAGTAGTAATAATGGTGGT
>Ga0307517_10010080_pt1 | contig 13279 bp, 12 predicted proteins | sample 23_EM_MG_FD_194515 | JGI IMG/M metagenome (GOLD analysis project Ga0307517, IMG submission 194515) | Populus trichocarpa ectomycorrhiza microbial communities from riparian zone in the Pacific Northwest, United States - 23_EM | ecosystem: Host-associated > Plants > Roots > Unclassified | place...
TAAGCTTTTTATGGCCAGCTCTTCTGCGCGGCGTTGATCAAAAGTGGCGTGACGAGGCTTCGTTGATTGGTCACTGTTATCTCATAACTCTCGGTCCTTCAATGGTGTGGAATTCTCTATGGATTGAGTACGATCGACTAACCGCTTCGTGTTGGCTCGTCATGATCAGTCGCGAGATAGTGCGAGTTGTTCGCTGATGACGGCCTCCGACTCCTTTAATTTCTTCAGGGACTCGCTTGGGACACCATATTATGTTGATGTAATGAAACTCGATTCAAGAGAAATTACGAATGAATAATGACCTCCAGGATACGTTCTACGAGCAATCAGAATTAGGTCCGTTCTACTGGATGAAGTTTCCGCTGCTAGTGTGGCTAAGTACTATGGGTCTGTTGATACCGGATCCGACGTCAAGGACAGACGGTGATAAGCTTTGTGGATTTTGGTCTGGTCGCTTGTTGGTGTTCTTATGGTCAGTGAACCATCGGGAAGGAGGTGTATCGATGTGCCCGGGGGAGATCTCTGGAATGTGGGAGCCCTACATGGCATGCCCGCACTGCTCAAGGGCCCAACTTGCTTTCTCAGCCTGGAAGATGCGCTGTACCTGCACCGGGCCATGACTGAGGGAAAACGGTGCAGAAGATGATCTAATTGCAGTGGTTGGCGGATAACCAAAGGGCCAGACTCATCTCATCTGACCAATGCCAGGCAGCACGTCTCATACAAGCTTTTTCATTCCTTGGTCTACCTGTATTCGTCTCGTCTCGGCGCTCACTGTCTAAGCTTTCAGTTCCGAAATGTATCGCTTTCGCGTTCGTCATTCTCTCTATCTGTGACCTGTGCATATTGTCAGGCTGCAGATCGTTTTTTGAAGGTCAGGATTCAGGGACGACCACGCAGGATGGAGTAAGCACCCAAGCAACCGACAGCTTCCCAAGACTGCTCTCGTCTGGCGAATTCTCGAAGAAGTTGTCAAGCGATGTCTTGGCAAGGTTCCTACAAATAATGTTGTTATGCCGTAGAGTGGTTAACTGTAGGTTATATGTTAACCGGAGGCATATTGCTAATTCCCAACAGAGCCAGCCTATTAGGACGATATGCATATGGTAATCCTTCAATCTGTAGTTGAGTTTCGCGTTCGAAGTGGGTGATACTAGTAGAGGGTGAGGGGGGTCTATGTGACGACATCGACCCGTGTCGTCCAAAGAGACCCAGGTTAGGCCTGGTGGTAAATACCAGCATTACATTCAAGAATCCACTGAGGTTGAAAATCGTTATGGCGAAAATATACTCTGGAGGCATGTTGGTAACCCCGTGCTTTGATTCATCACCAAATGCTATCCATCGGACGACGGATAATGGGAGAATACAGACACAATAAAGAATGGGATACCTGTAACTTACACATTAGGAACATGGTTTCGGAATGGAAGAGACGGAGTGCTCACATCAGCATTACCAATGCTTTCCGACGAAGAGAACGAGAAATGGAATCCGAGGGCGTCCCCGGCTGGAAGGACCATAGATACCATACGTCATGGAAGACAAGTTGCCCTCTCATCCATAAATAAAGCGGGATGTAGAGCAAACAAGAGGCGAACAATGAGATCCACATCCACAGGTATCCAGTCAATAACTTCCATCCCAGGTGTGATCCCACCCCTGGGCCACACCAAAACTCCTGGGCATATTATATCAGGAACTATTGGACTGCCAGTGAAGGGACTCACAGGTACTGGTGACATGGATTTTGACGTAGCTTGTCCGACACCAATCAGTGTCCCAACGACAAACCAGATGAGAGCTACGAGAGCAACAGAGATTCTCATCGATTCAAGGCCTCTTCCTGTTATCAGTCCGAAAAATGTATAAATGGCAATCAGCTGGTACCGGTCAACAATGTCTACTTGACCAAAGGATGCTACGTATACTCACTAGGGTGGTCAATGCAACGCCTGTCCCTCCTAAAGTCTGAAGAATACCTGATGTTTAGTTATATCAGCTGGTGATGAAATTAAGCAGAAAATAACTAACCTTGAGCGTCGCAAATCATTCCCGCCTGAACTCTCCCATACCGGATCCATTTGTAATTGAGCATCCCACCAACAGCTTGGACAAGATCGGCAAAAAACAATGAGAACTGTGTATAAAGAATATTAATCATTCCGAGTCGAATCATAAGGTAGCAAAAGAAAGGCATACGATGAAGACGTCCATGGGAAAGTGGAAAATTCTAGGAGTCGGCCTTTCAACAGCAATCTGTCGGCATCATGTGGTGCTGTTACAAAACCACAGTCAGACAAAAAACCCACCACCACGAAGAAGAACACATATACGGATCCTAATGATAAAAGGGACGCCGCAAACACTAACTAGAGAATCAACTGTGACATAGGTGAAGGACCTACGAAAAAAGAACGAGATACCTACAGCGAATCCTGTGGTGCTTTCTCCAGCGACAACGCCATTAGACTGAGTGCTCATTTCCACGTCTGCGATTTCTCCTCAGGCTGCCCTGGCTTCGTTGGGGGAAATTTCGGGAGAAACAACATGCAATCCAGCTACTTATAGGTGTCATTTGACAGTTCCTGGTGGCTGTGCTTCTCTTATAAACAGAGAACTGAACTCGGAGTTCTAATCCATGATGCCCTCAGTCCGTGCTGGAACACTGCTTGCCATATCTCGTCTTATATAGTGGCTGCAATACACGCATTACCACCTTTTCCAGACAGTCATCTCATTTATAACCCGATTGTGGGCAACATGACGCCTAAACAAAACTCTCAACTATATATATTCGCATCCATGGATAATTCCAGTCCGAGTCATGGGCAAACACTTCATATTTCAGGTACCGGTTGCTCAAAGACACGTTTTGTTCAAATCCTGTCGTACGGCCTTTGAGTGTTAACCACTAGGTAGGGTCGTTAGAAAGTAAAACAAATATAAAAAATTTACGGCACACCTTGTGTGCCAACTCCCTGCATGAGGAGGGCGCTTCGGTCCTGGCATCAAAATTAAGACAACGAAGCGTGAAAGGCACGAAACCGAGGAGAAACCCTCTTCGCCACCTCAAAACCTATAAAATAAATAGAATATAAAATGAAACGTACCTGTTTCGCCCGTTCTTCCTTCCCGTTTGATGTGTTCTATCTAGCTCACATGGTTTCGCCTCGATGATGGTACAATTATAAGTCGGGTCTCATGCTAGAGTCCAACTCCGAAAAGGAGGTAAACAAAGCTGAGAAGGAATTTAGAGATGATGGAAAATAGTCGACCAAGTGCTACTCACCATTTGGGCCCCTCGCTATTCAACATAAGCGCTTTCCTCCTCCCTCAGTTGACCTTGAATGATACTTAGAAATGTTTCTTCCCAAAGAGAAGCTTTGGAGGTTTCAACCTGGAACCATTTCTTCTTTTCGTAGGCAGAGATTGTGTTGATGGACATCTGAAGTCATGATGGCGATGATTCTAAAAGACGTGTTAGATTCCTGCAACATGCTCTAGAAGACGAGAACTCGACGGCATACCCACCAAATCAAAGGCAGCGGGTCCTTGAACATACTTTAAATGTCCTTCAAGGTGAATAGGGCTGCCAAAATATATATGCCTCCGTCGCCTGAAAAGTTGGTCAGATCATGTACACTCTTATCTGGTAGAGGTGGATTACCAGACGAGGAGTATGTACGTTCGGGTTGGGCGAAGGACATGATGCCTTGCGACGGATAACAGAAAATGGTATTCGTCAATCTGTTTGCAGTCTCTGCATGGATTTATACTTTTTTGGATCCAGAAAAAAATTAATTTGACTTTCATCCCAGACGCTTGGCTTGAAAAAACTTGTCTGAGGGGGGTGCATTTCAGAGAGAACTCGGCTACATAGTCACCGTGATGAGAACTGTGACTGATGTGACGAAAATTCCTTGACAATCTTTCATTTGCCCAAAACCACCCGTATTACATTCAAATTTATTATATGTGGGTATGTAGTTTAGAAGCATGCCTGCCTCAGGAAGAAAGCTGGCCTATACATGTTGCAAATTATGTTTCCGACACATTTTCAAAGATTTCAAATACCTACCCAAGTATTCCGAAGCGAATGGTTCGAGGAAGTGCTACATGTTGTTTCTAGGTAACTGTCACACCGAACCCTAGAAATAGCAGGCCGATTCAGGTGAATTTCAATACCTTAGAAATAATGCATCTTATCAGCTCTTAGCCATGGGACGATGAACGTCGATGATCCATGTTATCATGCTTCTTATGCGATACTACACCTTGTTATGTTTTTCTTCAGGCATCCCTGACTTCGTTCCGGGACATTTCGGGAGGAACAATACCAGCTACTTGTATATGCATTTGACAGCACTGCGGGCGTAACTGGCTGCGGTTAAGTAGTCCATGATTCAGATTAGTTGTCTGTTTTTTGCCGTCCCGGAATACTACCATGACTAGTCGCTTGTATGAATATTTTAATACTTACCACTGGCCAAAAGCCAACCCAGGTGTGATCGATTGATCATGTAGAAGACTTATAATTATTGAAAACCCAAACCTAAAAATGTGGACGGCCGCGGCGTACAGAGTTTCAAGTGTACATTGCGCAGGGCTTGCACAAAACTCTTGACCATGTAGAATATATTGCACGAAGATCAAAGATTGTCATAATGATAACAAAGGGATTTTCAGTGTGGTAATTCCGCTGCACTACGAGAACAATTTGTTGACTGAGGTATTAGCATCTTGGTTCTTCTTCAGAACCTACAAGGACACTTAGAATCCAATCTCATTCTCAAAGAGAAAAATAAAATATACCTTAGCAACTGCGAATTCGAAATCCTCTTGCGTAACGTGTTGTCTTCGTTCTCGGAGTGCGTACATTCCCGCCTCTGTGCAGATACCTCGGACTTCGGCTCCAGAACATTGTCCCATCTTCTCGGCGAGGGCCCGTAGATTGATGCCTCGTTGCAGGGACATCTGAGGTACACTCAGATTGAGAGTTGTAAGTGACTTTACAAATAACTTGCCTTTCGTGAATGAATGCGGAGGATAGCTACACGAGCCTCTGGACCTGGAGGAGGGAATTCAATTTTGCGGTCAATACGCCCTGGACGCAGAAGGGCAGAATCGAGAATATCTAACAACAGGGATTAAAACATTTCAGAATAGGAAGGGGTCAATGCCTACCAATGCGATTAGTAGCCATGATGACCTTGATGTTTTTCGTTGACTCAAATCCATCCAACTGATTCAATAACTCCAACATTGTTCGCTGAACCTCAGAATCGCCACCACCGCTGCCGCTTTCACCTCTTGAGCTTCCAATTGAATCAATTTCATCCATGAAAATGATACTTGGTGCATGTTCCCTCGCCATAACAAAAAGCTCGCGGACCATCCGACTGCCCTCTCCAATATACTTCTGTACTAATTCGCTGCCAGAAACTCGGATGAATTTACAATCAGTATGATGAGCAACCGCGCGAGCAAGTAAAGTCTTTCCTGTTCCGGGAGGACCGTACAAGAGGACGCCTTTTGGCTGGGCGATACCGAGCGCTTCAAACAATTCGGGGTGCTTTACAGGTAGCTCGATCACTTCCTTGATTTCTTTTATTTGTTTATCCAGTCCTCCAACCATTTCGTATGTGCTGTCAGGAACCTTTTCTACCATCATCAGAGAGACAAGAGGATCGACTTTGTTCGGGAGAATCTTGTGTAGGGTGTATGAATCGGAACGAAGTGCGACACGAAGGGTGGCCTTCAACGCGTTGACATCAATTTCTGAATCAATATCAACGACTATCATCGGGTGAATAAATCGAGGTGATATAAACAAGGTTGACACAACATACTGTATTTCCCCTCAGGTTGCACCTTTACAAGAACTTTGGTCTTGCCCATTACTTTCACGACCTCACCCACATAACTTCCAGGTTCGTGGAGTAGTTGAAGTTCCTCGCGCAGTAGACGTACTGGCGTGATTCAGCCTTGGCAGATCTCTCGAATGAGTTGACAGAGCCTTACCTCGAGCATTCAAAGCATTCCGTTGTGCTTCCAGTCGGCGCAGGTTTTGTGTTTTCTGATTTATAAGAATTTCTGCAGACTCGATCTTGGCTTGATAATACGACTTGATCCAGCCTGGAGCAACCGGTAGCGTCCCTGTAGCAGACATGTTGAGAGTAGATATCGACACCGACAACTGACGCGTCCACTGGTCACGTTATTTTTCTAATTGGGGAAATCAACATTCAATTTTAGTCCCACAACCTAATAGTAATACCGATAACTAAAATAATGTACTACTTCACAGATCGTTGACACGAATTGCCAACACAGTGTTGAATCTCAAAAAACTACGACCAAATTTGAACAACACTGATATAAAAGGAGTTGAAGAACCCGATAGTAAGTGGAGTGATTTAAATTTATATGGAGTGTGATTTGTACATACAAATTTTGAACAGGCAAGGAAGGAATGCGGCCAGAACGCCTCGCATTTATACAACTATACGTACATGTCGATGTGCCGAATATATATACACGGAACAAGTGATTCACGTTCGTGATGATCGAGAGAGACACCTCCAGCAATAACGATGGTCCAGGAAGTCCGTTCGAGAGACTACAACTCTTGGATCCGACAATCCTATTTACGGATCATTGGGAGCGAGCGCGTACCACCATTTGTATGGAGCGAGCTTGTCCCCACTCTTCTTGAAGTCCGCTCTTCCAACAAACTTTTTTTTTTGAATCAGTAATGGGAGCCAGATGGAATCGGTCTCCCACATCTGAGAAAATGGGATAGAACTAAGCGGCGTGTTTCCCTCGACAGCCTCAAGAACAGAAGAGGTAGGGAGAGAAAACCATTCAGGACGCATCTCCTCGGTTCTAGAGAAACAAATTAGTGCAGGCCTCCTGAAAGAAAGCATATGCTTGTACTCCTGAACAGTGCCTTCGTAAGTCTCAGCGCGATATATTTCGATTTCGAATGCCCATTCGGCGTCTTCGCTCAGGAAGAGTAAGCTCCCTGCGTGTTCCAGTGGTGCGACTATTCCAGCCTCTTCCTATCAGGGAAACACTTCAGCAACACAAAACAGGCGGCTGTGTAAATATGTTACTGACCTCTAGTTCACGAGTTGCTGCATTGAGCGGGGTCTCACCTGGCTCTACTTTGCCCCCGAAGCCGTTATACCTGATTGAACAGTTAAGCCGCCGGACAGAAGGTAAAGGGTGAAAGACATGCTTCCCCATCCCAAATCCCCGTTTCTTGTATCCAAGTAAAACCTACGAGAAGATGAAAAGTGCAAGTTTACAGAGAAGAGGAATAATACCTTGTTATCTTTCACGATAAATGCATTCGTGTAATATCTGACCTTGGTGAATGGGAGCCAAGTGTTTTCGTCACCACCGCTTGCATGGTAGGTCAGATTCATGTATTTAAGCCCCGGGGGTGTTTCAAGCTCCACGTGGCACCCCATAGTTCTGCGAATTGGAGAAGTCAAGGGTCGAAATAATGGAGGAAATGAGACTCACTTTCGTCTATTTCCAGTATAAAGGTGGTTGCAAGAACAATGATTATGTGGACATCACAGGTGCACAATGGAATCGCTGTTATCTGTCAGTCTCAGATGACATGGCTGTCATTCCATGTAATTTCAAAGAACATGACTGGAATTGACAACTAAAGTTGCTTATATAATCACAGTGAGGCCGTGACCAAAGTTTACTGCAACTTTGACAAACTCAAATTTGTTGACAAGCTGGACGACAACGAAGAATACACTTCTGGAAGGCCACGTCGATGGTCGCAACACCCCTCAAAAGGAATGCTTCAAGGTCGCCAGAGGGCTCCAGGCAGGCAAAACGTCTACTGACGTCTTCACCAGAGGAAGGCGAAGTAGATGAGGCCAATCCGCCGCCTCTTACAACGCCAACACCCTCGATTGCTCCCATTCCCTTGCTTCCCAGACCTTCTGTCCCACCGATAGCTAAGGTTCCATTTCCATTCAAGAAGAAAGCAGATGCTTCAAAGCCAGAAGCCTCTACTTCAAACGTTTTTGAACGATACGAAGGACATACTCGGGAGGACAAGAGTCGAGGTAGTAAGAATGTTATTGACCATTGGGAGCCGACTTACGGACGAGGGGACTCTCTTTTCTCGAGAGTTGAGTCCTATGACAATTTCGAGAGGAATGCTAGAGACCGCAGACGATCGCCTCCCAGAGGTGGCAATTCATCCACACGTCCCGGTTCACCAGGTTCACCTCATTACAGACATCACCACCACCGTATGCGTCGCTCACGCTCCCCAAACTCATTCAGTCCCTCGAGCCCACGTGGGTTCGAGAAAACCCGAGGGCAGTCTAGAGAGCCTGGATACGATAGAGATCACCGAGAACGCTGGGAAGACAACTCACGAAGGTATAGAAAACGGGATCCATCTGGTGATCGACACTACCGCCCCTCAACTCCGAGTGACTACCGAAGAGATGACCGAGACTGGACAAGGAAAGACCGGGGTTACGATTACGAACCTCGCAGTCGCTACGAATATTCTTCCCGCTGGTCAGCGTCTCGCCTTGGGTCTCCAAGCCCTTGCACTCGCTCTGTGCCAGTCACCCCCCGTCCTCCAACAACATCCACTCAGCCGCTTTCTCCTCCGCCACCCCCAGATACTTTGTCAAGGGATTCTGGTCCCAGGCCACCCTCAAGTACTCCGCCCCCTGCACCACCCCCAGATTTACGTCCACTTCTCCCTCCCGCAAGCCAACTTCCATCCTTCCAGTCACACGTCGAAATTCATCACCAGAGACCCAATGCCCCGAAGAATGTACATTCACCTGTCGCATTGGACATGCAATCTTCCATGTCCACTGCTAAAGCAATGGTCCACGGAATCGAGAGCCGGGTCGACAATGGTCAACTTCAACATCCACCTCCGCTGTTAGAACCATCAAAAGAACATATACCCGTCAAAAGAGAATTCAAAGTATCAGATCACCCACTAATACAGTCATTACGTTCAAAACCTTGGACACTGAGAACACAGAAAGAAGAGGCGCAGTTTTATGGTCATGGATTCACGGGATGTGGAAAGCAAGAAAGCTATGAAACTACCACCAAGCTCGGAGAGGGAACTTTTGGGTTTGTCCTTTAGCTCGTGTGGTGTCTCCATTGACAATTAATGCTTGCCATAGCGAAGTGCACAAAGCCATTCATAAAGGCACCGGGTTCATCGTCGCTTTAAAAAGGATTCTGATGCACAACGAGAAGGAAGGCATGCCTGTGACGGCGCTTCGGGAGATCAAGATATTGAAAGCTCTCAAACATCCGAGCGTTGTCAACATATTGGATATGTTTGTTGTAAGAAGTATGTTGAAGACCCTTCTTTTGGTTTGTACCAGGTTCTGATCATCCGGTTAGGTAAAGACGAACGTCCACTTTCAGTATACATGGTGTTCCCATACATGGATCATGATCTCGCTGGCTTATTGGAGAATGAGAGGGTCAAACTCCAACCAAGCCATATCAAGCTATACATGAAGCAATTGTTAGAAGGTACTGCATATATGCATCAGGTTTGTTTCCTTTTTACTATTTTAAACTCGCAACACGGCTCGTCTTCATTCAGAATCATATCCTCCATCGAGACATGAAAGCAGCTAACCTCCTCATCTCAAATAACGGAACTCTCAAGATCGCAGATTTTGGTTTAGCACGCTCCTTTGATTCCTCTGTTTCCGATAATGGTCCCTGCAATAGTGGTGGTAACATCAGAGCCAGCGGCAGAAGTCGAGATAAGAAGTACACTAACTGTGTTGTGACAAGGTGGTATCGGCCACCCGAACTTCTGCTCGGTGCGAGGCATTATGGTGGGGAAGTTGACATCTGGGGAATCGGGTGCGTTCACATCCTTTCCAACTGGATAGTCTTTCACCGAATACTTACATGTCTCTCTAGTTGCGTTCTCGGCGAAATGTTCTCCCGCAAACCGATTCTGCCAGGGACTTCTGACCTCGATCAACTGGAGAAGATCTGGTACCTGTGTGGATCTCCCAATCAACACAATTGGCCCTATTTCGACCAACTTCCAGGTTGTGAAGGGGTCATCAGATTCAACAATCAACCACGGCGGCTGAAAACCACGTACGAAAGTGTCGGGCCTGAAACGGTTGACTTATTGGATCAATTGCTGAGGATAAATCCGAAGGAAAGGCTTACTGCTGCTGCTGCACTAGAACATGACTACTTTTGGACGGACCCTCTACCCGCTGATCCAAAGACGTGAGTTTTCTCAATACGTATATCTTGTTCTTTGAACATATGGTGACCTTGATTATCCTTGGTAGTATGCCCTCATATGAAGCGTCTCATGAATTTGACAAACGCGGACACCGGCCTCACCAACCACAAGCAATGCCAGGACCTGGACCTCAGCATCGTGGACGCTATGGTGGTCCGCCAGGCAATAATCCTCGTTTCAATAACAGAGTCCCTCGCCATGGGGCTGGCCCTGATACCAGACACCAGGGCTTAAAGCCTCCAGCTGGTCCCACTGGGCATAGCGGCTACGTCCAATTTTCACAAACTCGACCACAAATTGGCCCCCCACAACATAGTCTCCCTCACATTGCCCTCCCTCAGCAGCCTCTTCTAAACGCCCCAGCTGTATTTGCAGGACCAGTTGGATACCATGGTGGAATCCCAACGGGACCTGGCTTGATGAATATGCCAATGTATGGAGCAAATGAAATGCATCCAGCACCACCACCCCTGGGAATTGTGAACAGCTTTGGACCCCCACCCTCTTTTCTAAATGGACCAATATATCCCACAGGTGTACCTCCACCACCTTATGCCCAGACAGCATATTATGGTCATCCACCTGTGAACTATCCAGGACCCCTCCCACCTCATGGTCCTCGTCGACCTCAAGGAGGCAGAGGCCATTGGGAGCAAGGTCAGCAAAATCACAATCACTCGGGCGGTCATCAGAATGGCTTGCCAAGACCTCCTCCGTGCCTTCCACGCAAACCCATGGCTCCGATGGGTATTGGTCCTAGAGACAACGACAGTGTTGGAGGTGGTACAAGAGTTGTGAGAGATAAGCTGGACGAATCTGAGGTGCTTAGCTATGGGTAGGCCCTCGGCGGCATTGTCATTATAGGTACAATTAATCTTCGTTATTCACTTGTTTAGAACTGCATTTTCGTGTCTTAATAATCCCAGCATTACAGCACTTTTGTGTCATAGTAGACTAGATGGGAATGCATTCCCTGTTACAGTATGTAAATGAAATGCGACCACGTGTAGCATCAACAAATTCCTCACTTCAACTTGTTACTCCCACCTTCAGGCGGTTCAGAATTCATCTTGCTATGTACTTTGGTCTCAAGGAGTTGGTTTGTAACATACCACGGTAGCAACACGGTAGTCGAAATGGATCGCTTCAAAGAAACGTCTGCGTCAAGTGTGTTGTTGCTATATCCCTGTCCTTCACCAATGACCTGGACTCTTGTTCAGCACCTGGCTTTCGAAAAGCCAAAAAGTCTACTATGGGGCCACCTACTGATCAACCGCAAACATACACTTCAGGAGATGTTGCTATGCAAGAACAAGCCGCTGTAAGAATACTTGCTAATATAACACGTTGATTGTTGAAAATTTTGTCTGCTTAAGGTATCCGAATCCATGTCCAGATTCTCCGTTGGAAAATCTCTCAATAGGGTTGGTGAGCTCAATGCGGAACGATCGAGTTCAGGCACCAGACAATCTGGCAACACCTTTCCTCAGATGAGGAAGAAAACGAGTATGGCCATGAAGTCAGTTTCCCCGGTTCTTGTCACCAGTAAGTCGGTGAGCACACCCCGTGTCCGATTTGTCCAAGTAGGTTATATTTTCCCCAATTTACAACCCTGGCTAATTGGTTTTGCTCAATTGATAGCAAAAGTCCGCAACTAATCGTCCACCCCCACTATACAAAGTACATGTCACACATGCGCAAAATGCCATTCCCACTTTTTCTCTTCCTGGTGATTTTCTACATCCGTCATTTGCTTTCTGTGCTTCTGACTCTCGTCCGCAGCTAGAAAAGCTGCTTCAAGTTCCCCATTTCAAAAACAACAACAACCCACTAGTCTTCAGCCTACTCCTTTCAGTGTGAAGACAGCCCGTCCTTTACTACCACTATGGCAACAACTTGACGAGGAGCACGAACGCGTCAGCAAGCGCAAGAGAGGTGTTAGGATGATTTCATCCGCCCAACCTCGTGAACATGTGGGGCAATTGATCGACCCAACTCATAACAAAGCACATATAGCACCGAAACTTCATTTGCGGCTGGATGGCGAAATGGATATTTCGAGTACAGAGGACGAGGATCATGGATTGAGACAACAACCTACAAAACAAATTCCCGTGAAAATACAGGGAGGGTAAGTGTCATGATTTCCTCGAAAGTGCTTCGTATGAAATTTCGCAGGCGTAAAATAACCGTCAAGAAGTCCGCAGCTCGAAAGGTTGAATTCTTTGACACAATGACGAGCGACGAAGCGTCAGAAAATGGGTCTACAATCGACAATGACTCCCAAGAGGATCAACTTCTCCCAGAAGAATATGAATTGCCATCAAACTTACGACCCGACCTCGAACAGGGTCTACTTTTACCGCCCTCCACAATATTTAATCCAGCTCCTCAAATCACTATTGCGCTTCCTCAAGTCAAGGCGGAACCTGAAGATCTTCCTGTAGAGGGGCTTGGCCCTCCTGAGGAGTTAGTAAACGCTGTAAAAGCTCTCGCTATCAGTCCAATACGGATGCAAGCTACTCGGCAGTTGCCATTCCTTCGTCGCAACCTACGACAAGGGTTCATCAGCCGATGTGCAAATGTACTGATTCCTATCCACCCCGACCAGAAGCACGTATCCCTAGAGGTCACTTATGAGTACGTGGATGGTATTGTTTTCAAAGCTAAAATTGAGAACTGGCTTTGTCCCCTCTGTAATCTCTTCGGCAAGTTCACTACACAGGCGACCCTCTATTGCCACCTAAAGTGGGACCACAAGGAAATATTCAGTGACTGGAAGAAAATCGAGGGGTCAGATGTCTGTATGCTCGCAATTCCATTTATTGGTCATGCTCATTCATGTGTAGGTCCGACAGGAGTGGAGTCTTCAAGTGATAATTCCCCATGAAGTTCGCGATGATGGACAAGTTCGGTAATAGTTTGTCGATTGCACTTTTTAAACAGGGTCTGATTTGTATGTAGCCATCCTCACCT
>Ga0307517_10010081_pt1 | contig 13279 bp, 6 predicted proteins | sample 23_EM_MG_FD_194515 | JGI IMG/M metagenome (GOLD analysis project Ga0307517, IMG submission 194515) | Populus trichocarpa ectomycorrhiza microbial communities from riparian zone in the Pacific Northwest, United States - 23_EM | ecosystem: Host-associated > Plants > Roots > Unclassified | place...
GAAAATTACCTTATTTGCACGTGTATGATAACATAAAATAAGTAAAGATGCATTAAAATTTACTGGTTGTTACAATTGGTAACAAAGCTTTTAGTTGTGGTTCAATAGATTTTATAAATTTGAAAGGTATTACTGATGAGCAATATGTTTTATAGGATGGTGTAAATAAGTGGAGAAACTTATAGGCGATAATTGTAAAAAAGAATTGTGTTAGACTGGTCAGGTTACCCTGGATAGTGTACTGATGACTTAATAAAATAATTGACAAAAGAATTAAAAGTTCTTGGAATTTTAAAAATATTTAATTATCAGGTTAACAATTCAAGAATGATCAAAGATAAAATCAGAAAAGAGGACATGGTTTTTTAGGGGGAAATAGGTGACAGATAATAGTTAAAGGGCAAAGTATGTAAATCTTATTTTTTTACGTGAAGGTGATAAACTACGAGGAAGATGATATATTGGGAAATATTAAGCAGGCTTTTAAGACAATATCATTATTATTTCGCTTATTATATTTGAGAATTTAATCTCCATTTTCAATTGGATTGGAATTTGGGTAGTCTTTATTTATTTTGTCATTTGATGTGTAATTTTTTAATTAGATCCTACCTTGGACAATATAAAGATTTTTGGTTTATTTGAGTGCTCATAGTTTGTTAAAGTTGTTTTGGATGAGCGATTGTAGTGCGAGGGGTTGATGGTATTGCATTGAAAGTGTTAATAGAATGCTTGAACTAGAATAAAATAAATTAGTGGTCAACAAGGTAAAATAAGAGCTGATTGAATAAATAATGTTTTAGCAAAAAAAAAAGGTATAATAAATATGTAAATGAATGGATAATTATATTAATGAATGCATAATCGAAATAAAATATGAACGTACAAATATTAAAAATAAAAAGATAATTATTGGTGAATTTTAAAACATGAGTTGCAGATGTCAAGCTAAAGTACAAAGTACGATTGATTCAAAGCATGAATTAAGTATATAAATGAGATTAATGAGTTTAAAATTTTAATCAAAGCATGATCCACAGGCATTTAGTTGGATTCGTGGATCGAAACTCATAATTGAACTAGAGCACAAACTATGAATAATAAATGGGATATATGATAAACTAAAAAGGAAGGTAATTTTTGGCAATTTTGATGAGATTTTTTCTCATACTAACATCCTTAAAGAACAAACAGGCCATATCAAGAGGTTGAGATGGTTTGTAATTAAACTTCCTTATTTGAGGAAACTTCTCCACTAGGGTATAAAAATCAATGATAACCTCGAATAAAGTGTTTCTCTTACCTATGTGCTTGAAGAACTTTAGTGAATAGATATTGTTGAAAAGAGTTTGTTGAAAATAATAATGCGTCTAAGGATAATTTGGTGGGATTCCACAAAATCAAAAGATGCCTTATGTTTAATTGACCTACCCGAAATTGTTTAAAGATCTAACTTGAAATTAAAATATATTGGTTTACAAGATCAATTAACCAAGAAAGTGGTGAAATAGATAAATTATTGGAGGAACTTGTTGGATAAAAAATACATGCACAAAATGGGATTATTTTTTTTAAAACGCCTTATTTTTTTTGTAGAACTTCATGAAAATGAATATAATAAAATGAAATTGGATCTCGAAGCACACCACTATGAAGATTTCCATCAAGCTTTATACGAAACGCGGTAGATGAAGTAGACGTTGTTAGAGTACCCAGTAATAACAATAGACAATCTTGAAGTTTATTAGACTAATTCAGGTCTATTATGTTACAAGCGGTGTGGTAGTCAATAGTGAAAGAGAGATGAACAGTCAGTGGACAAGAAACGAGCGAGAGAAAGGGTTGAAGAGGCAATCACTCACGAATTTCCTTTTCTCTTTTTTTTTTCCTATATTTCTTCTCCTTTTGATCTTTGTGTGCTAGAATAAGGGATTGATAAATGTGGTCTTTTTTAAAAAAAAATTAATAAAATTGGTGAGAGCATGAGCGGGCGAGAGAGAGAGAGTTGATTTTAGGTTTTCAAGAAAAAGAGGTTCACATTTTTTCCCTTGATTTTTTAATTTTCCATGCACACTCCCTTCTTTTCTCTATATCTTACTCACTCTATCTTATTTTTTTTTAGCCCAATGGTAGCTAGGGCTTTTCCATGGTGCCCCTATTTTCTTGTAAGATTCCTTGATTATTAATAGGGCAAGATTTTTATCATTTTCCTTCCAATTGTTTGGTCATTAAATAACTTGATTTTATTTTGATCCCTCATTTTCTTACTTCGTACTTTTAGCCCAATTATGCATTTTACTACATATTTTGATTTCTTAATTTCCCTATATTTTTAATATTTTGTTCTTTTCTCAAAAAAAAGAATGTTAAAATCGATTCAATAAGAAAAGTAATTAAGAAATACAAATGGACGTGAATGCGTCGAAAATTTATTCTTTGAGTTTGACTTTTTTGAAAAGACGTCAATAGGAAAAAAAATAGTTGAAAATTCCAAAAAAGGCATGTGAATGGGTGAAATGCATCTAAAACATATTTTTTTTGATTTTTTTGATTTTCTTATTCGTGGAAGATATTTTGAAAACGGAGGTCATAATATGGGTTATGAAAAGCACATTAAAATTACTTAATTACTCTTAAAAGCAAAAAAATAAACTTTCGTTAAAGGGTTTTTTTTAATCTTTTTAATTTTTTAAGCATAGTAAAATCCTATAATTACCTTTCAAATCAAATTTCTTTAACTTGCATCTAAGGTATTTTCATCTTTTTATTATGTTTTTTTGTTATAACCAGGTTCACTTAGGGGCTATTTGGTAATTTAACAAATGTAAATATTATTAAAACAAATGAGTAGTTGGTGCATGCATTACATGCGTGGGTAATGGCCTTGCTTTTTGGGCAGCACATGAGGTATCGCCCGAAAACTAAATGTCATTTTTTGAGGCATTGTTCAAATAATATTTATGCCCCCTCCATTCTTGGGTGGTGCGTGTAGTCAAAGAACCTTCAGTTCGGCAAGGACGATCTTTTTTTTTCTCTCCTCATCGATTTCTAAGCCTAGCCCTTCAAATTTTCAAAGCAACTCTTCAAATTGTTTTTTCCTTTAGATTTGGTCTTTACTCTTTTAATTAATAATTATTTTATATAAAATAATTTATATATATATATATTTTTTTTAATCTCACCATTCTTTAATTTTTTCTTATGTCAGATTCGGTCTCTATTCTTTTGATTGCTATTTGTTTTATTTTATGTAATTTCTACAATTGATTTTTTTCATAATTTCATCCTCTTTTTTTTTTCCTATCAGATTTAATCCTTATTTTTTTATTGATATTTTTTCTAGCTTCATGCTTGTACATTAAATTACTTGATTTTCTTGATTGAGCTCATGTCTAGGATTTCATGGATTGTGAGTTTGAAATATTAACCCAAGTTTAGGAGATTTCTTGGGTTTGTCCTTTTTTTTCAAGCTCATATTTATTTTTCATCATTCAACATTTATTTAATTGAAGATTATGCTCTATTGTTTTTTTTTCCTTTCTTTTGGATTTTTCACTGATTTTGAAAATAATATGAGTTATCCCACCCTTTAACATTAAATTATTTGATAATTAAACTTTATTCAATTTGCTTTCGATGGGGTTATCTCAGTATTACAACTAGATCGCAGATTTTGCATGCTAACCCAAGTGGGCTTGGGTTGGGTTTTTTTTTACTTTTTTGGATTATATTTGTTTCTTTAATTTAATCCTTCAATGTATTTTTTTTTTTTGCTAGAAATTAAGCTTTGGATGTATTTTTTTTCATTTTGTTTTTTATAAAGTTATCATGTTTATATTTATATTTTGCTTTGTTATCAGGTAAGATCCTTCAATAATTTTTTTAAAAAACTTAATTTTATCCTTTAAAATTTATTTGATTGAGGACTGCTCTTCATCCCAATAACAATCCAGCTCAAAACTCAAAATTCGATTGACCAAAATTATCCCATATGCTTGATTGATGATTGAGAATAACACAAATAGGAAAAGGCTAAAACGCAGCGTTTAGGGAGAGAGGGAAGGTAGTGTTGTTGGAGATGGTGCCGTTTCGTGGAGACATCAATGCCCTGAATCTCACTTCCACGAGGTAGGTTTTTGTAGATGCCACACGATCATTTTAACATTTTAATGTTCTCTCTCTCTCCAACATCGCATAAGGAATCCGGACTCTCTGCCTTTTGAAAGCTTCACCTTTGATTTTTCTCTCTATCGGTAAGCTGCAATCATTTCTGCGTGAAGATTATTCTTAAATTACTTGATTTCTTTGCTCTATAACTGTTACTTCCTCGTATAGATTTGGTTGCCTTATGCTCTTCCTGTTTTAGGGCAAAAAGGCTAATGCTTTAGAATGCCCTCATTTCGTTTGATTAAATGCCTATATGAAACGTGCTTAAGCTGCATTTTGTCAATGATCTGTTGTCAAATTTGTAAGCTCTGTGTTTACTCCTAGTTTCCACCTACCACCCCTTTGTTGGATTTTAATTTCTCATCAATTTTCGAATTTAAAGCTTCCAGTTATGCAATCATATTTCTCTAGAGACAACCGAAACTGTAATGTTAAGATCTCGTGTGGTTTGAAAATCGACATGCTTGGTCTATAAGGATTACCGCCTGTAATTTCCTCACTCTGAACTAACAGTAATCTTAAATTTGGGCACAATTTATTTCCCTAGAAGCACTCTGTTTTCTGCACTGGATGTTGGGCAATGGCCAGGACATATCAAGGAAACAATGAATCTATTGTTCCCACCCGTGAACGTTGACATCATACGTGGAAGTCCTCCATGAGAATCGTTGTCTTTGAAATCTTGAAATTCTGTTAGCGGTTTCTTGGCTCACAGAGAAAACATGGAGAGTTAGAATAATGCAAGTGGTTCAACTCGAGCAACAAATGAACTGAAACCGACTCTGTTAGAAAATTCAATTGTAATATAAGATATTGCACGGTGAGTCTCTTTAATAAATTGGTTTTATCACTAATACAAGGTTACCGTGTGTGACATGCTTGACATCTTAAGTTTGTCGCTAACATCTTCGGTTTGGTGTGTGAGCAACCACCACCACTTTCTTGCATGACTAGAAGTGCTTTATCTCTACTGGCAAGTTCTATAACTTGCAAGTTACATGGATGAATTTATGAGATTTTTACTCCTTTCATTGTTACTTGTCCTTTTACTTGGACCATTTGGAATCCAAGTGAACAAAATTGTGAATCCATTGCTGATCTCATGGAACTAAAGTGGATCTTTCTCCTCTATGGGTTTCTAAATAATCTGCTTTTCCCAGACATAAAAAAGTGAGTTTTGTTCTTTTAAATCATTATTTAGACTTGCCATTTGTATAACTATAATGCATTTATAGGAGGAACCACAGTGGCGATTTGATGAACGGTGCTTCTAGTAGCTTACGAACAGCTTTCTCCTATTGTGTACAGCAAGTGCGAAATTATGATTACCATCACTATCTCTGCCTCCTTGAACTTCCTCCTAACATCCGGAAGGCTGCATTCGCACTCCGTGCCTTCAATGTTGAAACTGCCAGAGCTATGGATGTTGCTTCAGATCCCAGGATTGGTCTTATGCGCCTTCTGTGGTGGCAAGAAGCTATAGATAAGATCTACGCTAACAAAGTAATTGAGCACCCAGCAGCCCAGGCTCTCTCATCAGTGATATCTGAGAATAGAATTAGCAAGGGCTGGCTGAAACGGCCTGTTGAAGCTCGGATTAATGATGCTAGGAGAGAGGTTACTGACATCCCAGAAACAATAGAAGAGTTGGAAAAATATGCCGAGGACACTATATCAACCCTTTTGTATATGACTCTTCAAGCTAGTGGTATCAGGTCCACTGCAGCTGATCATGCAGCATCACATGCTGGTAAGGCAAGTGGCCTTCTTTTGCTGCTTAGATCACTTCCATATCATGCTAGTCGCAACCGACACTTTTGTTACATACCAACTGAAGTGGCAGCCAAACACGGGTTGCTGGTTAAGGAGGGAGGTCGATTTGAAATCCGCTTGGATTCACGCGAGAGTTTATGTAATGCTGTATTTGATATGGCATCAGTAGCCAATGTTCATTTGCAGAAGGCTCGTTCATTAGCTGGAACAGTCCCCACTGAGGCTCGTTCAGTGCTTCTGCCAGCTGTGCCTGCCCAAGTTTTCTTGGACACCCTGAGTCGGGTACATTTTGATGTGTTTGATCCAAGGTTAGCACGTGGAGTTCTGGGTATTTCTCCTGTATCGTACCAGTTGAAACTAAAGTGGTCTTCGTGGAGGGGCAAATACTGAAAAAAATCCATCGTTTTCATTCTTTGTATCAAAATTTTGAACTGGGTGAGCGAAATACAAGGGCAATTGAGAGAGTTTTGTTACATTTCTGGTTCCTTTACAATAAGGATATCGTCTTCCACAATAAATATGCTAATGACTCGTGGAATCTTTCTCTAATGATAGCATGGCATGCTATTGAAACTGTGTGAAGTGGTACTTGAAGTTTCGTGATCTACTTGGCATGGTATGCTGCGATTTTCAGATTGGGAGTAATATCTTGTTAACTAGATGCACTAGAGACACTTGTGGCATGACATTCCGAAGAAAGGTTTTTTTTTTCCCCTCAGGCAACTTTTTTTCTATTTCGTTACCAAATGTTGTAATTTGTTATCCTATAGACTGTAATGTATTTGATTTTATGTTCCAGCGTTTAATTACATTAATGGAAGTCCTTGCTTCCTTAACGAGATAAATTGGGATCAGGCTCTCCTACTATGCATGTTGAGGTTTGTATGCTTTTCTAATAATTAAATCTTCTATGGTAATACATGGTTGGTTCTCCATTTTTTTTTAAACGAAGAAAATATTTATTTGCTAGAAAATATTATTTTTTGACAAGTAATTTATGTGAAAAATAAATTTTTAGAAAGTAAATTCTTAAAAAGTAAATTTTTTTTTATATTTAGTAGTGTTATAAAAAATAAATTAGAAATATTTTCTAGTATTTAGATATATTATATAAAATAAGTAAAAAATAACTTATTAATATTTTTTTTAATATTAAATATAACTATTTAACAATTTACAATAAGAAAATGATATATAAAAAGTGTAATGGTTAATTTTTTTTATCATATTATATATTTATATATAGCTTATTTTATAAAATGTAACTATACATATAATATAAATATTTTAAACAGATAACATTGCTAAATATTTTTTAAGTAAAATCTATTAATATTTTTCTATTTATAAAACCTCAAAATATTTTTTTTTCATGATTGAAAAAACCAAATTAGTAAATGGTATTAAGTAAGAATTAGATATTTGGGATTTTTTTTTGTATAAAGAGTTTGTATTACGGATAAATAGATACATAAATATCTTGATGGTTTTTCTTGGATAAATTTTTTTTTCAAGATGGTTTAGGCAATTATCCCAGCCCAATATATTTAATAATAATATAATTACAATATAATAATAATATTATATATATTAAAAAAATAAAAAATTACAAGAGTCATTTCAAAATATTTTTGATTTTCTCACGTATTTTTCTATCAATTTTTCATAGTATTGGGTTGTATTTATACACTGTAAGATACAGATCCAGTATTAAAATACTTGGTTTTCTTTGGAATATTTTTTTATTTTTTTTAAATTCAAAGAAAAATCTCAAAAATTTTAAATTAATTTCCCCTTTCAAAAAATATTTCCAAACATATTTTTATATAAAAAAATACAAAAAAAATTGCATCTTTTTCATGTTTTTTTTTAAAGAAAAAAAAAAGATATCATAATCAGTTTATGATTATTCATTAGAATTTAACCAAAATATCAAAAACTCTTAATCAATCATTTTGTTTATTTTATATTAGGGTTTAGATATAGAATTTAATATTTGGGGGTGTAAAACTACACAATAGAGTACACCATCAGGTATTAAAGATAAATGCAAAATAAATGTGATACTAAAATTTAGACTTTAGTACGGTTATGACTTTACCCAATAAGGTAGAGACTTCCTCACAAAAAAAGATTTGTCTTAGACATTTGAAAAAGACTAACGAATAGAAACTTGACCTAGAAAAACAATCAAACAACAATGCAGCCTACCTCTGGTAGGATGCACTAGGGGTGACATGTTTTTTCTTTGCATAGCCAGTCCCTTACTCAGACTCTAGCAGACCATAGATTTTCTAGTAACCATAATAATAGGTGGCGACGCCGAAATCTTAATTATAATTTTATGATTAAACCCAAAACTCTTTCATTTTCCAACAACAACACCTCTTAAGAGGCTCACATTCCACCATGTTAGTCTTTTACAACTTGCCACCATAGATGTGTATGAGGTCGGAGTTCATATTTTTATTTATGGTCAAAACTTATGATGTCTCGAGTAAATATAATTTTCATATCAAGGCAGCTTTGATATGAATTATCAATGATTTTTCCATGTATGAAATGATTTTGATTGAAGCACACATGAAAAATTAGCATGTCCATACTATATGGAAAATAACAAGACATTCATTTTAAAAAATAGTGGTAAAATATATTTTTTATTGCCACCAGTAACGATCATAAGTATAGAAAAAGTACTGCTTAATTATTCTTATCTTTTGAAAAAATTAATTTCATCACACCTTTTGTCTTTAAATGTTAATGGTTATAATCTTGTACCAGGTTTATCATTTGAGAGGGAGTGCTAATGATACTTTGAATTTACTATGTTTAGGTCCTAAAAAAAAAGTGAAGTGCAATAACAAGTATTTGGTCGATGAACATATCTTTCATACTTAAGATTATGGTGAGGGAATAAAAATATATAACATTGGAGTTTGTGTTAAGAGATCCACTTCTAATGAGTTTGAAGTTGATTATTATAGGAAGTTAGAAGAGGTGATTGAATAGCAATATCATAGCGAGCAGAATAAAATCTTTTTATTCAAATGATATTGGTTTGATACCATCGATAGAGGAATCGGAGTAGTTCCCCATCATGATTCGGTCAGAGAGTTAGAAAAAAATTATAAAAAACATCACTAACACTACTTTCTCACCGACATGTTAAATCCATTGGTAATATAAAAATAAATCACCGATGAAATTAAAAACAATGTTTTTTATTGGTGATATGTCATTTTTGTCGATGAAAATACCGACAGAATGAAGCCAATAATTTAATTATTTGGGGGGAAAAAGCATGTCATCTCCTCCCTTCTATTGTAGTTAGTTTATGTTAAAGTATAAATATAATTATGTAGAATATTAAGGCAAAATCATCAAAACTAAGTTTATCTTTCTGATCTAAATCTAAGTTAAGATTTTACGGGGAATTCATGAAAATCTTATTCGTTATGGTGTAAATTTATTGCTCGAATAACAGAGGAGAGAATACATCCGCCGCTGAGGTTATTATTTTTATGAGTAAAGCTGAAGACAGCTAGCCTAACAGGGAAGTCCTAACTCTTAATTAACCCATCAATTATACAAGCCTGCTAGTCTAATATATATATATTATTCATAACTGAGCTGTCTGCAATTTATTAATTTTCCTCCCTCAAGTAGAGGGACAAAAATCAACAAAAGCCGGCCTAACCTAAAAATCCTTCCTCTTTGAACCGAGTAAAACTACTTTTCCTATCTCTAAAACCTGAACGCCAAGCCCACAAGAAAAGAAAAGAAAAGCAAAGCAAAGCAAAAGATTGATAAACACAGCTCCAAAAAACATGAAAACAACACAGCAGCCATCAAAACACCACCTCCACTTGAGTTATTTTGGGACCCACCATTCTATAGCCATTTCGCTTACGTGTCAACCCCTTACTTTGCATGGCATCTTACATCGCCCGATCGCCCTCACTTTATAAACCCCTTCACCGATTCTATTCCAGCCAGCGGCTTGCTAGCTCCTCCTAATTTTCTCTCCAGGCTCTTTTTCTTCTTCATTAGGTTTTGTTCTTGCTCTTGAACATTGCTGCTGTGATCAATATTTCTTGAACAGGTCAACAACTCTCCGATGGAGACCCACAAGGCCTATTTTTTGTCTGCTATTTTAGTGCTTGCGATGCTGTCTTTTCTACATGTACAGAGTGTTCAAGCCGCCCGGTTGAACCAAGGATTCTTATGCCAACAGGGAAAGATGAGCCAGAAGTCGATGATGATGGTGAAGAAATTGGCTCGAGATGGGCGGTTCTTGTGGCCGGTTCAAGTGGTTATGGAAATTACAGGCATCAGGTGAAACTCACTAAAATTGCCACCCCCCCACCTTTCCTTTTCTTCTTTTATAAAAGACCAGGTGGCTAATCCATCTTCACGGACTTGATTAGTTAACCAATAAGCTTATAAGCTGTTCGGGAACTGTTTGAAATGATGTTTTTTTTTTTTAATATAATGATAATTGTTTTTTTTATATATATATTATTTTATATATTTTAAAATAAAAAATATTCAAAAAATAGTCATTACTATTTTCTCGAAGATTCTTTTAATATTATAATTAAAAGACAGTAGCGATTACTTTTATTACAGGAGTGCATGTGTTTTTTTTTTTTTGTTGGATGTGAAATTCTTATTGATGATTGATTGTGGATATACATATATTATGTAGGCGGATGTCTGCCATGCATATCAACTATTAAGAAAAGGCGGGATAAAAGAAGAGAACATGGTGGTGTTTATGTATGATGATATAGCCATGCATGATTTGAACCCAAGGCCTGGAGTTATCATCAACCATCCACAAGGAGATGATGTTTATGCTGGTGTGCCTAAGGTAACCACATGTAAAATAAATAAATACTATTTGCTTATTGAATTATTATTTATTTACTGAAACACATGGATAAAGTATTGTAGCATTGAATCCCTGTATGTTCTGGTGTGATTTATAAAAAAAATATTTGTTTTTGTTTTTTTTTATTTGATTTTTTTAACAATATATGTTTTTATCCTTTACTGTATATGATTATTCTACTATCATGACATATCTCAGATTTGATAGATTAATCATGTTAACTAATATTTTTTTTTTATTTTTTTTATTTCATCATTTAATATTGAGTTAATTAGGAATTAGGTTTTATGATTTGTTTTATTTGTTTTTTATTAGATTATTTCAGTCTCATGGTCCGAGAATAGTGCTTAATGAGTTAACCCAAGTGTTGTTTTTTGTATTTTTTTAATTGAGGTTTTTTCAATTTTATTATTTAATATTGGATCAGTTGGTAATTGAGTTTCATAATCTGTTTTGATTTATTTTTCTATGAGGATATTTTGATCTCATGATCATGATCGCGAGTTTTGACATTTTAACCTCAGTTAAATCAAGATATTTTTTTAAATTTTCTTTCTAAGAAGTTATCATAGTCTCATATCCTTCAACATTAGATTTGTTTTTTATTAGGTTGTCCCTATCTCATGACCCGAGTTGCGGGTTTGACAGGTTAATTTAGTTGACTCAGTTTTTTTTTTAAATTGATTTTTTTTCAATTTCATTATTTAATATTGTGTTCAATTAAGAATTGGACTTCATGATTTATTTTGATTTGATTTTTATGAGGTTATCTCAACTTCATAACCTGGTAATACTGCTTAACATGTTAACTTGGATCATTTTTGTAATTAATGTTTTTACAAATTTCATCGTTCAACCTTGGATCCAATAAGATCGATTGAGAATTGAACTTCATAATTTATTTTGATTTATTTTTTATGGAGTTATTTTAGTCTCATGACCAGAATCGTGGATTTAACAAATTAATCCAAGTTAAATCTGGTCATTTTTTAATTTTATTTCTATCGGTCTCATGACCTGATTCATGAGTTTGACAGATTGAATTTGGTTATTTTTTATGTTTTTTTAATTGACTTCTTTTTGAGTCTCATCTTTCAACATTGAATTAATTAAGAATTAAACTTCATAATTTGTTTCAATTTTCTTTCTAAGGGATTATCTCGGTCTTATGATCCGAGTCGCAAATTTAAAATGTCAACTTGGGTTATTTTTTAGGTCGTTTTTTAATTATTTTTTTTTAATTTCATCATTCAACATTGTGTTAATTTCAAATTAGGCTTTATAATTTTTTTTATTTGTTTTCTATGGGGTATCATACTCTCATAACTTAAGTCATGGATTTGACATGTTAACTCGGGTTGACCCAAGTCAATCTATTATATTGTAATCTTAATTAAAAAAAAAAAGTCATGTTGAAATTTTTTTAGAGTCAAATTACGTTTTTAAGGGTTCTCTAGGTTGTTTTTGAACTCGCAAAGCTAACTATATCATCTCGAGTCATCCCCACATGGTTTAATTTTTTTCTACTAAAAAATATTAGTAGTATCTGAATATTTTTCTTATCTTCAAAATTTTTTTTAACCCAACTCGCAGTATAGCGCGCTCATATATATATATATATATATATAGACACATACATACATGGCATGTTACAACAGTAATTATTTGGATTGCCACTGTAAAGACAGTAGAAGCTATCATTTCATAGGAGAACTGAAGAGGGGAAAATGAATGGCGTCTAATTATCATAATCTCTTCGGACCCCACTTTGGTGGGATCCCATGTGTTTTTTTCCCTCTGTGGTTAAGGTTGGCTTTTTAGTATTAATCATGTCTACCATGTTTGAAGCTTTTGGTTGACATGTTCCATCCTAGATTCGTAATTGATAGTGATTGGTTCTGTGATGCTAACCTTATTGGTCTGCATCCAAGTTGCGTTCTTTGTAAGATTTGTAATTCAACCTTATTGGTCTATCCGAAATATCCAAAGAATATGACATAATTTTATAAATATTTATCTAAAAGGAAAAGGACATCCATTTTCGTATTTACTTCAGTATATTAAACTATGATTAGAAAATGGACTTGTCTTTAGATAAAAAAATATCTTCTTGAATTACAATATTATTAAGGTTCACATATTCACTGTGGATTAATGTTTATTTTAATTGCTGCTATTCTATCACAGTTTAAGAGTGAGTTATAATTTGTTTTTTTGGTTAAATTTTGAAATTTATTTTGCTTACGCACTCTCCATCTGCAATTTTCTTATCAGTTGGTAGCATGTCATGAACTACTACCGGCCATATTTGAGTACCTGTGTGATGTGAATCTCTCAACTCCTGCTAGTTGCAGCAATAGAGAACTAAACAACACGGTTTTCTGATTTCTGAAGAAAAAAGAAAAATATAATCAAGGAATTATCGATAAACAGTGAGGTGGT
>Ga0307517_10010082_pt1 | contig 13277 bp, 8 predicted proteins | sample 23_EM_MG_FD_194515 | JGI IMG/M metagenome (GOLD analysis project Ga0307517, IMG submission 194515) | Populus trichocarpa ectomycorrhiza microbial communities from riparian zone in the Pacific Northwest, United States - 23_EM | ecosystem: Host-associated > Plants > Roots > Unclassified | place...
AATACCGAGCCCTCTTAGTCTTTTTTTTTTTTAATATAATTGTAATATATTATTGTTAAGACCTACACAAACATGAAACAACCTTGCAAATTTGTTACTAGCTTGCTAATGGAAAAGTGGCCTAAAACATATTGGCCCGGAAGGTGGAAACTAGAGCAATGAATGCTTCGATGTGGTCTTTCATATTTGAGTAGAAGAAATGGAGGATTTTCTTTCATCGGGAAGAAAAAAGAAAATCAAAGCCAAACATGATGTATGCCACCTTATTTTTTCTTTTTTGAGAAGCTTGTATGATATATACCACCACCACCACCTTCTTAGTTGCCAGAAAATATTTGAATAAAAAAAAATCGATCATCGTCGCTACCATTTTCAAAGAATATATGTATATAATATTGAATATTGAATATTGAATTATTATGTTTTGTTGAAATTGTTTTTCCATTTAAAACATTAAAAATAAGTTCATGAAAATATTTTTCAGTGAATCCTAAAGCGTATTAACTTATAAATAAAATATATTAACTTGATAAAAAATTAAAAATAAAATGTTTTTTTAACAATATCATCTTTTATTATATTTACTCATATCATAGCAACCATAATCGCTCTAAAACCATCACCATCACTATCATGGTCTCTTCGTTGACCATTATAACCATCATTTTGTTATTAATATAATTATTATCATTATCATTTGCTTTCCCCCATGTGACCATTGAATGGAAAATATGCTTTTTATTTTTTTAAAAAAAAAATATATTAAATAATATTTTTTTATTTTTAAAAAATTATTTTTAATATTAACTTCATCAAAATAATTTGAAAACACAAAAAAATATTAATTTAAAATAAAAAAAAATTTAATTATTTTTTTCAAAAACACTTTTAAAATTTTAGCAAACTAACATATATATTCCCTTTTGTTTTTCCCTTTTCAATCATTCTCGGCAGAAATTTTTGCACAAATAAGAAGTGTATATAGTCTAATTCACAGTTTACCTAAAAGAAATGGATCTTCTGATTACTGTTTCTGGTAGATTCATTCTATACAACATTTCGGCCAACATTGATGTATTTGGCAACACTTATGCTCTACAAAAAGAAGACTAAAAATCATCATTATAATATAATATAGTGGTAGTGATAGTGATGATATATATATATATATATATCCCTGCGTACGTTTTTCAAGCCTGTCAGGGCAAGTACAAAAATGATTACTGTCAAAATCACAGAACACTAAATGCTCAAACCATTATTATATACAAATTTACACCTAGACCTCTGGCGTTTGAGCTTGCAAATACGAGGCAAAACTAGGATAGAGTCACTTGAACTGTTCTGTTACTTGTGATGTTGAGCGGAAAAGTCCGGCTCTGTTGGTTTTTGAGGCAGAAATGACAATCTCTGCGGCAATCTAGCTGCGTGTGTGCCATTCTGCCGCAGATTTCTTAATGCGTTGGCAGCAAACTGTGATGCATAAATGGCAACATCAAGGCTTGGCGAAGTACTGGCCTCGTTTGCCAAAGCATCTTGCAGTTTTTCTTCTGCTTGACGTAAGCTTTTAGCCTGCTTCCTCCTACAGTGACGATGCCAAGCTGCCTGTATGAAGCATGCTGCCCACGTCCTCCACTGCACTGAGAACAACCTGAAAACAAAATGTCACCAATAAGAGTTGTGACTTCAGTACAATGGTCAGTTGCAAACTTGCAATAGTCACTAGAGCTTATAGAGAAAGCAGCAATCCATCGTTCCAGTTGCATAATTCTGAGAGAATCTGCTTATATCAGGTCCTGAATGATAGCAGGAGAAATATTCCATTACTAGCCTCTCTCTATGTCTACAGGAGAAGAAAAGGAAGGAGAAACGATCCCTGAAAACTTGCCTGAATGTGTGCTGGATATCCTTGTGATGTAATCGGCGAAACTGGGAAGCTACAGTCTTCAAGTCTTCAGCTTCCAAAGCAAAGGCCTCAACCTCTGACAGAGCTTGTACTGTTCTAGTTGAGATAGGGAGGTTGGAGGATTGGGGATCTAGGGCCCATGTAAGAAGCCCTTCTCCACAGAAGTCACCAGCCTTGAGAGAGACAGCATTGAAAAAACCAGTTCTTCCACCATTAGTGGTCACACTTAAAAGAGTACCTCGCATGATAAATAGCATCTCGTCAACTGGGTCCCCTTCTCGAACAATGTAGCTATCCTTGGTGTAAAGAGTTGCCTTGAGACGATCGCATACTGCATCCAATATGTGCTCATCCATTTTTTCAAATATTGGCACCTGAAGAGTTGTTAAACATTCTAGATATTGTTATTTCTCAAAGAAAAAGGGCAACAGAAAATATTTTAGCACATGTTGAGCCCATCCAATAATGCTAGAAATTAGCACACAGACAAAGACTTGGAAAAGAACCCACTTTCTTGATCAGATCCAAGCAAAGATGGCGGTTTATGTCCCTCCTGAGATCTTTAGGAAGATTACGAATTAGCCCCCGCTCTTCCACTCCTCTGGTTTCTTGCCATTTGTACTGTTCATGCCGCCTAATTCGTTCCTTCAGGTTATCAGGGAGCATTCGGTGGGACATCCACTGCTCTGAATCCCTCCTTTTCACTCTCATTTCCTCTATTCTAACAGTTGTGGATTCGAGATATTTCTGCGACAACCAGGATGTACAATTGTTTAGTGCTTTGAATCATAAGAACGGGCCTCAAAAGAGACAGTTCGCAAGGTCGAGATAATTTATCACTTGTGAGTAGGGAAAGGAAAGAAAAGTAAGGGTAAACATCTTGTGCTTTTTTCAAGGGAATGGTACTCAGTAGGCTTAAATTGTCAGCAGAATCACGAAAGGACAGCCCTGTGATATTGAGATAGCAGAATCACAATATTCCATTAAATGGACCATTTTTTAACCATCATTTCCTACTGCAAGGCCATGTTAAGGAATTACCTGCATATTACCAATAAGCAGTGCAAACAAAACCAATCCAGTGATGGATATGAAGATGGCAAAGAGAATCTCTCCAATGAAGGTGCTTGTTTTAAGGTTTTGTCCAAGAGAGCTGTAAAACAAAATTTAAAAAGAAAATATGTAAGCTGGATAAAGTGACTAGAGTAAGGATGTAAATAATTTCATTTGTTTATCATATATTTCCTTCTCCTTCTTTTTATTAAAGGTTCATAGACTATGTTTCCATTCAATTCAAATAAAGACAGGGCCTGCTGCATGCTGTCCAATTCTAACCCTGATGGCAGGTGCTTGAAATAGCTGGTTTTAATAGGGTTCCTTTATCTATCATTCAGAACTAGAGGGTTCAATTCCACAGACTGCCTACTGGTATTCAACATTTCAATATAGCCAATTTTTTGCTGCCTCGCATTCTTAAATTGGTAAAATTCTGAAGTGACAATTCAGCTTTTAAGAATGAATCAATGGAGAATGTAATTTCATATGATACAAATGAGAGCATGGTAACTGGTTAAGGACTGAACTAGACAAACCATATATCCCCAAACCTGAGATTGCGCAAACCCCACCAAAAGCAGTAAAAGAATTTCCGCGGAAAATAAGTTGATTCCACCACTCCAGAATCAAGAGCATCAATAAATATACCAAAGTTGAAGACCGATGAGTTTTGAATTTGATCAGGTTGGATAAAAGGGCATGATTCAGTCAGGAATGTGTAGTTTTCTGGACGATGATTTCCACAATACCAGTACGTAGAATCACACCCTGCTCGGTCCTTACACACTTCACGCCAGCATGAATCTTCTCGTTCGATTGAGAACAAGTACCAAAAGGCTCCAATTATCTGGCATATCACGTTTTTCTTTATCAAAAATCCACTTTAATACACCGGAAAAATGTTAAAGATTGTAAAGTATCAAATCCAACTTACATGACTGGCTAGCATGTAGAGAAAGAGGTTGAAAACAGCTCCCGCCCATGCTGTTTCAGTAAGTATGCCAGAAGTTCTAGTTATTTCTTTGAACAATGGATAGATTCGAACAAATCTTGGTATGTATTGGGAGAAAATTACAATCTCAAGCAAGTTCTTCGCAGCCAATGAAACCGGACCATCAACTGATGGAAGGATGATTATAACCACTACCTGAGCAAAAGAAGCACGATATGTCAAATTTCTAGGGCTTACATCAGTTGAGCAGTGAATGATTTTTTGCAAGAAAGAAAAAATCAAGTATACAATTTCGATTAGAAATAGTCAATATTGCTCTTGGTTCATTCTTTTCCCCCATATTTTGTATTAAAATTTCAAATTTGAGTTAAAAATCAGTTTTTCCGGTGATAATAATCAAGAATTGTAATGCAGCAAGTCCAATCAAAATCTGTATATATGCCATGTTAAAACGTGAGGATGGGAGCATCAGATGACATAAAATCGTCTAAATGAACCGTTTATCATACAAGTTTTAGGAAGACAATCAACGTTAAGCATACGATTTAAAGCATGCTCCCCACCACCCTAGTAAGTGAAAGTCACAGGTTGGATTTCATCTTTTCACAAGTCCTCTTCATTCCCGCCACTATATCAAGCAAAAGTCAAGAATGGTTCTTAATGCAAGTTAACAAAACAGGGAAAGAATACCTGAGGAAGTGGAAGGATTGCTAGAATATCAACGATAAAGTGAGAGGTAAGGTATTTTTTGGCGATAACTTTAGGATCCTCAACCAACTCGCCCCTCCCAAATACACGAGAAGAAGGGGCTATGAACCCAGTGCGGAATTGAAAGGCTATGCGAAGTATGTATACGACATCAATGAATGTACGAAGAACACAAGCAGCAGCTTCCATCTTATGGTCCAGATCAAGGCATTTGTCTTTGTCAGTGCCATTAACCCATGGGATGTAAAAGAATAAGGGGTCTATAGCCACTGCAAGCACGCAAACAAGCATAAATATTTTGTTCCAATTCTGGAGAAATGAACCTTGTGGATCAAGAATCTTCTTCTTAGGTCCTTGTTCTTTCACTGAGCGAGCACCCCTAGGATAGAATCTCAATGGTTTCTTTAGGCTTCTAATCCTCTCCGAACCCATCTCCCACCCTCTTCGGATATTATCCCAAACTGCATTGAAAGTTGGTTTGACTTTTCTTGCATAAAATCCATCTTCAATGGAGCATCCCTGCTCTGAACTGAAGGATTTCTCTGATCTCCAATCCTGAAACCTGCATAAGAAAGTAAAAGTTGAAACTTGAAAGCGCAAAAAGCACAAGTTACATCAACCAAGCAAACCATCAAGGAGATGAGAAACTCAACCCAGTAAACACCAATCTCTTATCGAAACAATCCAATTTATTGAACTAAACATGGGGTTCGATAAAAGGTTAAAAGTCGTGCAATTTACAGACTGGCATTGATTTCAACCACCCTGAATATTGAATATAAAATTTGCATCATGTTCAAAATATGACAACCCTGTAACAAAAATATAACCCGATATCGTTAACTAAATATGGGTAAAAAAACCCTGTAATTCACACACTTGACAGTGATTTCAACCACCCAACATGCTCAACAAGAATCAACACAAGTCCACCCTTTCAAGTCATTTGATAAAACATTCACAAAATACTATGATAAACAAAATCCAATTTACTTTTGGTTTGCTCTGCTTAAATTCATACAACACTGCGTTTTGTGTCTAGGATTAAAAAAGGTGACAAACCTGACAAATTTATCTCCTTTGAGATTCATAACTTTGACCAACTATAATTGACTCACTCTGGCTTCCAAAACCAATCCTGCAAAACAAAAAACAAAAAACAAAAGCATAAATAACCTCAGTTCGGCTGCTAAAGAAAACAAGAGGGTGAATGATCATAAGCAAATCATGTTTTCCAATAAAAAAATAGGAGAAGAACTGACCAAAGCAAAGGCGGTTTATTTCATTTGGGCTTGTACAAGTTTTTTTTCCCGTTTGTTGATCAATATATATATATATTCGAATTAAACGAAAAGACAAGGATGTGTGTAACACTGTAAGGAAAAGACACCACCAGGCTATTTCCTTTGTTTTATGGAGCACGTGCATATATTGAGTTTCTCTGTTCTTTATGAAGAAAAGAGAGTTCGTAGACAAATTTCGTGCTAAGAGGAGAAGAAAGTTCGTCGAGAGACTCACTCCAATGGCTGGCAGTCACGGTTTGCGCTTTCAGAGAGACGAGACGAGAATGAGAAGAGAGGGAAAAAAATAAATGAAAGCAAATACGAAAAAATGGTAACGCCGGGGAAAAGTCGTAAGTCAAGCCCAAGGGGAGGCTCTAGGAAATTGTTTTAGAAAAGGAAATTGATGATTTTTCTTTTCAAAGCCTGCGGGCCCATTATTATAAAAATTGACGATAGTTAGTTTGTTTTCTTCCTCCCACGCTTCATTTTTAAAAAAAAAATAATAAGATTATTGCAGTCAAAATCCAGTGCTGTGATTGCCATTTAATATTTGAAATTGTGTTAATGATTATTTTTTAAAATATTTTTATTTAAAAATACATTTAAATAATTTTTTTTATTTTTAATATTAGTAAATCAAAATAATTCAAAATTATAAAAAATTAATTTAAAATAAAAAATTTAAAAATACTTTTTAAATACAAAAACAAACCACTAATCTATCTATCTATGTAAATTGCAATGTTCATGATGGAAGTTTTAAGTAATAAAGCATGGACCGTGGAGGGATTAAAGTAGGCTTTTTTTTTATGGTCATTTTCTTCAAATAAATGTTCTTTTGTAACTCTATATATATAACCTACCTCACCATATATATATATATATGGTGAGGTAGGTTATCTTAACCTCTTCTACCATCCGAGGAGGTCAACCTGGAAATCATATCGTAGGACTAGTAAAGTCTTCTCAAAGTGGGTAAGTATAACAAATAAAAAGGCAATAATAATAATAATAATAATAATAATATTGGTGGAGCTCACTGGTTCCTAAAGGGACAGACAAGTGGGGTGTAGTGCTTTTCTCGAAGTATATATTTTACAAAGGTAGGCGGGTTGACTCTGCATGAGATTTGTTTTTGAAGTCGTCTCCTATTTTTTTTTTTTATTAGCCACATGCAAATTCATTATTCATTGTATCGAGTTATATAACGTAGTGGTGATATGCTGACAGGAGAAGGGCATGCCTATTCTCTCATGGAAAAAAATAAATGTTTGGAAGATTCATGCCGACTTGATTTCTGTGCTTGTGGTGCTCTTTGAACGAAACCCATCCAGTGATTCCAAGATAATTTACTTGGTAATTAATTAGCAGCCTTAATGGAAGGGCTGAAAGGTGCTCTGTTAGGCTTGTTTATTTTTTTATTTTAGAAATATTTTTTAAAAAAATTAATTTATTTTTATTTTTTTCTTTATTTGATATCAAAAATAATTTTTAAAAAATAAAAAAAATATTTTAATATATTTCTAAATAAAAAATACTTCAAAAAACAACATAAATACAGGCTTGGAAATGTGCAAGGCTGATTTCGTTGTATAAAAAAATATTTACAAAATGAAACGTGATTATCATTTTTCTATATAAAAAAGATGGGCTGGGGGGGCGGGGGTTCAGGCTCCATTCAACATTAGCGCGTTCGGGCCAAACCCAACTATTTTGAAATAAGGTTACTCGGTAATTAGCAACTTGAATGAACGGTCAAGGGACCAGAGAGGCGGGGGGGTTACGCTCGATCACTGAGCTACAACCCCACTTGCCAAGGATCACGTCAATTTTTTCCCCACCAGAAACTAGCCACCTGCTTAGAATTTATTAATGCTCCCTATAGAAAGACCTCCAACGCCCCAAACCTATTTTAGCTTGAAGATTACCAACCCTGGAAAAAGACGAGCCGCCATCCTTGTAAGAAAGGAGATGCAAAACACGTCTATTTTCCTTGCTGGGACTCCGTACTCAATCTTGAGTTACTAGTCCAAAGATTAAAATCTTGTTTGTTTCTTTAGAAACGTTTTAAAAATATTTTTTAATTTTTTTTATTTCAAACTAATTTTTCAATGATATACTAGTGTCAAAAATAAATTTTAAATTAAAAATAAATAAAAAATATATATATGGACGAACTAAATCTACCAAGTTCTTACATCCAACAAAAGAAATTCACAAGATAGATCAATCCAAGGGTAAGGTGATTATGACACCAATTAGTTTAAATAAATGTTACAAATTATGCTCTCAAGCTTTCCGTTTAAGAGTTCAATATAAACAACAAAAGGGAGAAGGGTGTAGGAAGTTGCAATTTGCCTTCTTTATTTCTGAGCTGAGAATTACAACTACTATTGACATTACTCTCCCCTATTAGCATACTAATACCATCAAGACTACATCACTGGAACACTTCTAATTTGTTCAAACTTGTTGATAATGACAAACTAAATCCTAAAAAATAGATGACAAACACTTAATTTTATTCATCTAATTTCTCTCTATTCTGATAATTTCAAAGAGAACAAGGATGGGCCTAACCTCACACTAGGACCTCTCTTCATCTGACTGGGATGGTGGCCCTGGGACAGAGTCGACAAAAAACTCCTCAACTGTTGCAGGATAAATCTATCAGCATCGCTTGTCAAAAACAGAGGTAAACAGACTTTCAAATGAGCGAAATAAATAGAATGATTTTACAGGATCTTGAAGTGATTTCTGGTAAGTACTGCATTGCCCAAATAATTGAAACTATCTCTCTTTTTTCCTGAGAATTGCTAATAATCAAGCTGAATGATGCAAAAGCATCCATACAGCCGATACTAACTACTCTTGGATTGAGGCTTTGTGGTGGTTGTTGAGAATTGATAATGATATATCATGAGCGCACCAGTCGTGACAAAATTAAAGCCAGACTTAAGCAACACAATCTGATTCCATGGTAGAGAAAAGTTATCTTTCTAAATGTGTAAGGTGGAATTTCCTATGAATCTATCCAATCTTCTATTTATTTCGCTTGCACATAGAGACATCTAGAAAAGATTAATGATTTTCTATGTGACCACCATCGAACTGTTAAAGAAGAGAATCAACAAAAAGATGATAATATAAAAGATGCAATGCCCTTTACCTATGTCCTCATTCTCTGGAGAATCAAGCAAAATTTCTGAATCAGATGGCAGAAAGGGGGAACCGGGATAGTTTCCTAGAGCTCCTAAATCTGCAAACAGTTCCAAGGTAACACATTTAATCAAAAGACCTGAAGAAAAGAATAAGCAAAGCACTGGAGTTTGCTTAATGTTAAGATATCTTCAAAATTTGCTATGATATAGCATCAGGGTAAAACATCTCCATGGACATAAAATATAAAGGTGCTGAATTTATCCTAACAAATTTATACAGTCTACAAGCATTAGTCCCAAGCAAATCAGAACATTAAAATGTTTCTTCAAAGCAGAGAGGAAATGGGAGAGATTGCAGTTGCAGAACTCGTTCTTTCACTTGCCTCACAATATTTCTAGCAAAGTATGAATCTTAAAGCATCCTACAAAAACCAGTAACATGGCGAAACATGAACAATTAGGCATCAGACAATTTCAGAATGATCATATCTTTCTAGAGGAGCCTTTTCTAACAATATAAACTTCCAATACTCCATGATAGTTCACTTACACTTTCATCTTTCCCAAATAACAACATAAATTTCCAATGCATTTAACCATATGCAAGTAGGCCGGTTTGATTTTTGTTGTTGTATTAACCAAACGCATACGATCAGTTACAAAAGAAACAATTGCACTAGCTGTATTCCATGTACCAGCTTTTGTGTTTTATCAATCAAGCAAGTATATGGACGTTCATTTTTCTTACTTCAATATACCATCTTTTTTTCATTGTGCCAATCAAGTACTTCTATTAAATCCTCATTAATACATTCATTATTTGATGATGTGATGGTTTGACTTTGACCAATCAACATCATAAAGGAGTTTTTAAGAGGCAAAATTCCCTCTTAAATAATATAGCAATTAAAAATACTAATAATAATAGAATTTTTAATCATTGATAGACTAAAGTTCTCAATATGTTACCGTTTAAAAATAAAAATCACAACCATTCACTCATTTGATTATACTAATAATGTTTCGAGACTTCTAAAAAAATTAATTTTACCAATTAATACCATGAAAGGGTTTCTCGGAGGGAAAGTTCCTTCAATACATTTTTGTTTAAAAAATAAAAACATTTCCAATAAGGATTACAACCTTTTACTCATTTGATTATAAAACAAATATTTCAAGACGTGTAAAGTATCTTTTAGAAATGAAAATTATTATTAGCACCAAAAAAAAATTTAATGACGATTTTTAATTATTGTTGTTGTATTAATATTTTTATTGAAAAATTATTTTGCGAACTCATTGAGTAAAAGGTTTTGATGTTTATTAGAAAGTAATTTTTTTTATTGATTTTTATATTGTCTAGGAGGAAAACTTCCCTAAAACAAAACCCATGCCATGATGTTAGCTGGTAAACTTCAAACCACCACATCATCAGCTAACAGAGATACTAACATGCATTTGATGGAAGCACTAAATTAGCACGATCCAAAAGGTTAGTGTATTGAATTGAGAAAAAATAAATTTCATGTACTTTATTGAAAGAAAAAAAACTCGAAAAATAATGGCAATGCCATTATCCCATTGCGAAAAAGATTTAAAACTTACCTCCCAAGTTTGACAAATCTGCCGTTAGATCAGAAAGGCTGAAATTCCATTGAATCTGATCCAATGACCTGGAATTCCCAGCCCCGCCATCTTGTCCAAGCTGCAATCCTACTGAGCTTGCCACATCAGATGTAAATGTTGTGTCTAATGCTGTGTCTACCCCCATTCCTGCCATGTCAGATGCAGTAAATGGAAAATGGCCACTAGACGCCACTGATGTAGGGCTCACAGGCATCTCAGACAGGGATGAAATGGTACTGCTTGGCGGCACTACATGAGTTGTGTCAGTTGCACTGTTTTCCATCACCATACTACAAGGACAAGGCAGCAGCAATTACCTCGTCTTTTTTCTTTTTCTTTTGTGAAGAAAAAACTAATAACCAATACCAAAGCAGGGAGAACATAATTAACTGGATTTAGAATTTTCCAACATCACTGATGTACATACCATTACATAAATTACTACCACTTTCAGAAGACCAAAAAATGATCAAGTGTTCGATACCAATGTGCATTCACTCAGATGAACTGTTTTAATAGTCCATGCAATGTAGCATAATCATATGTGTTGGACACATTACCATAATTATAATTTATAAGTGTTCAACATGTTAGAAAAAAGCAACAATCTCATTCAGCAGTTAGAAGTGACTGTTAATTCAAAGCACATACATTTGCATGCACATGGTAAGGCATATAAACCATGTTCACATGTCTAGGTAGGTAGCATTGAAAATGAAAAAGAGCCTTGACAAAGATAATTGTTGTTCATTAAGTAGACAATTTAACAATAATAAAGTGAGGATAGAAAAGTTCTCACTCATTTCCAGAATTCATCCGAATGGGATGAAAATTTCCTGGTGCAGGGACTCCATTAACCACATGACAGCTTGATACTCCACAGCCCATTGAATCAAGATGAGGCTGACCAGGAGTAGCCATAGGGGGTTGTTGCAGGACAGGGTATCCCATGGGTAGATTGTTAACTGCACTGCAAAACAGAGATGTTGAATAATAGATATAATATTATAGTAAAAAAAAATGCCTTATTCTGTCATCAAACCTTTTGGCACCATTGAACTTGCATTGCAGAAAATAATAAAAGAACCACATTTTCGATATCTAGGATAACTTGCAAACAAAATAATGGAAAACGTAGTTCAGTTAGAAGCCTCGAGAAAACAATAACAGAAAAGTCAAATGAGACGCTAACACTTTACTAATATCCCGCTAAAATATAAAATTATTAGCCTGATGATATTAACAACAATTGGTGCATAAAAACATCCTACAGGCGAGGGGTATTTTCAAGGACGTTAATAAAATAAAAGAAGTACTAAATATCAATGGTGTATGGTTTCTTTACAATGGAGATAAAACTAACTTAGTAATCAATATAAAAGTTGGAATTAAAGAATAGAGTTTTTGAAGTTTCATTATTTCTCTTTTTCAAAAATAAAGAAATGCTTAGTGTTTTCCGCAATAATTCCATTAGAGAATTAGAACTTACCAGGCATGGGGTGAATCCCGTTTTGTATGGGAGCCAACGGAACTTTCGTAGCTACTGGATACTTCATTAGATGATATTGATGCTCAAGTAAATAATTAAACAAGAGGATCTGTTTCTTCAATTTCAGCCTAATGTAATAGGCCCTGAAGAAATCAGCATTTTCTTCTTCCAGCTTCTGCCATACTGCGAAATCAAGAAATTATGAAGGAAATATAAGGCTAGATTTCTAGTTTGAATGCTGAACAAGAAAATCAGGTTACTGTAATATTAATCTGTTCAAAGGAAAATATCTATGATAACATGTTTCATAATTACTCTACTCATATTCAATTGAAAATAAATGATACAATCCATGCGGGAAGAAGACTTTGAATAAGCAACAACTTGTTGACAGCAAAGACAGACTGGAAAAATGAAAATTTAAGAAAACCCTACCTAGCGTTGTAAACCCAGGGTCTATTCTTGCACGAGTCAAGAGGGTTTTAACAACCTCATCTCTATTCATATACAGTTGTAGGCACCGTTCTATTAAATTTTGGACCTGCAATGCCCATAATAGATATGATCAACAGCAGGACATATTAGTTAAGCTTCTCTTACAAACAGATCCTATATAAGAAAAAAGTAATGAAAATAATAATAATAACTAAAAAAAAAAAACCTTAAACAGGATTGTGTTGTCTTACAAGTTCAATATCTTGGCGTGAAACCTTTCTGCTATCATTGCTTGAGGCAGATTTTGAACCAGAGTCTGCTACTGGCGGCTCTATATTGTGATTATTCTGCTGCTCACTTTGGGAATCCTGCGAAACTTGGGTGGAGGACTGTTCTTGTGCACTCTGAAATCAAAAGGAAAATTCTTGTCAATTTTTTTACAAACAAATTATTTAAGTAATAGTTTTTTAAGTGCCAAAAATTACATGAGGAATGAAGGGCCACAAACAGTCCTTCAATGTGTAACTTCTAAACTGAGTCCCTGAACTTGGATTCAGGAACTAGTAAGAGGGTGTTTGGGACATCGTTTCAACCAGAGTTTTCAAAAGTTTTGATTTTTTTTTTTTTGCTTCAAGTTTATTTATTTTTTATGTTTTTGGAT
>Ga0307517_10010083_pt1 | contig 13274 bp, 10 predicted proteins | sample 23_EM_MG_FD_194515 | JGI IMG/M metagenome (GOLD analysis project Ga0307517, IMG submission 194515) | Populus trichocarpa ectomycorrhiza microbial communities from riparian zone in the Pacific Northwest, United States - 23_EM | ecosystem: Host-associated > Plants > Roots > Unclassified | place...
GAGGAACTGCTGCGGTCGTACCCCGTGGACGGTGCCGTGCTGATGGGCGGCTGCGACAAGTCCACGCCCGCGCTCCTGATGGGTGCCGCCTCCGTCGACCTGCCCACCGTCTTCGTCCCCGCCGGACCGATGCTGCCGGGCCACTGGCGCAACGAGATCCTCGGCTCCGGCACCGACATGTGGAAGTACTGGGACGACAAGCGCGCCGGGCTCATCGGCGAGTGCGAGATGACCGAACTGGAGAGCGGCCTCGCGCGCTCGCCCGGGCACTGCATGACCATGGGGACGGCGTCCACGCTGACCGCCGCCGCGGAGGCGCTGGGCGTGACCGTGCCGGGCGCGTCGAGCATTCCGGCCGTGGACTCGGGGCACGATCGGATGGCCGCGCAATCCGGCATGAGGATCGTTGAACAAGTCCACAAGGGGCGTGTTCTCTCGTCGATCCTCACCCAGGACGCCTTCGAGGACGCGGTCACCACCGTCCTCGGCCTCGGCGGCTCCACCAACGCCGTGATCCACCTCATCGCCATGGCCGGCCGCGCCGGCGTCCACCTCACACTCGACGACTTCGACCGCATCGCCCGCACGGTCCCGGTCCTCGCGAACGTACGGCCCGGCGGCCAGACCTACCTCATGGAGGACTTCCACTTCGCCGGCGGCCTCCCCGGATTCCTCTCCCGGATCACCGACCTGCTCCACCTGGACCGGCCGACGGTCTCCTACGACACCCTGCGCGAACAGCTCGACGGCGCGCGGGTGCACAACGACGACGTGATCCGCCCGCGCGACAACCCGGTCGCGGACGAGGGCGGGGTCGCCGTCCTGCGCGGCAACCTCTGCCCGGACGGCGCGGTCATCAAGCACATCGCCGCCGAACCGCACCTGCTCAAGCACACCGGACCCGCGGTCGTCTTCGACGATTACCGGACCATGCAACGCACCATCAACGACCCGGAGTTGGGCATCACCGCCGACAGTGTGCTGGTGTTGCGCAACGCGGGTCCCAAGGGTGGCCCCGGTATGCCCGAGTACGGCATGCTCCCGCTCCCCGACCACCTCCTCAAGCAGGGCGTCCGGGACATGGTCCGGATCTCCGACGCCCGGATGAGCGGGACGAGTTACGGCACGTGCGTGCTGCACATCGCGCCCGAGTCGTACATCGGCGGACCACTGGCGCTCGTGCGGACCGGGGACACCATCACCCTGGACGTCGAGGCGCGCACCCTCCAACTCAACGTGGACGACGAGGAGTTGGAGCGACGCAGGGCGGAGTGGACACCGCCGCCCGCACGGTACGAGCGCGGCTACGGCGCGCTCTACAACGACCAGATCACCCAGGCGGACACCGGCTGCGACTTCGAGTTCCTGGCCCGGCCGGGCAAGGTCGCCGACCCGTACGCGGGTTAGCCCCTCGCAGCCTCCTCGTAGCGCACAGCGCCGCGCCACACCCACTGAGAAAGCGCTTCACCCCGTACACGACCCACCGCAAGCGAACGGAGAACAGTCATGGCCCAAGCCGCAGCCGTGGCGAAACCGCCCGCGCCACCCCGGCGGCGCCGTGCCTCCGCGACCCCGCGCAGGCTCCCGTACCTGCTGATCGCCCCGGCCGCCCTGCTCATGCTGGGCTTCATCGCCTACCCGGTCATCAGCGTCTTCTACTACAGCCTGCAGAACTACAACCCCACCAAGCCGTGGCGCAACGGCTTCGCGGGCCTCGACAACTTCACCCACGCCTTCACCAACGACCCCCAGTTCTGGGACACGTTGACGTTCAGCGCCAAGTGGGTCGTCGTAGAGGTCGGCCTCCAACTGCTCTTCGGTCTCGCCCTCGCCCTGATCGTCAACCAGACCTTCGTGGGCCGGTCCATCGGCCGCGCGCTGGTGTTCTCCCCGTGGGCCGTGTCGGGCGTCCTGACCTCCGCGATCTGGGTGCTGCTCTACAACTCCCAGACAGGCGTGACCCGTTACCTCGCCGACATGGGAATCGGCCAGTACGGCACGAGTTGGCTCTCCGACCCCTCAACCGTCTTCTCCGCAGCGGTCGTTGCGGACCTCTGGCGAGGCGTCCCGTTCTTCGCGATCCTCATCCTCGCCGACCTCCAGTCCGTGTCGAAGGACCTGTACGAGGCCGCCGAGGTCGACGGAGCCAGCCGCTTCCAGCAGTTCCGGAACATCACCCTGCCGCACCTCAAGGACGCGATCGTGCTCTCCACGCTGCTGCGCGCGGTCTGGGAGTTCAACAACGTCGACCTCCTCTACACCCTGACCGGCGGCGGCCCGGCCGGCGAGACGACCACGCTCCCGCTCTACGTCGCCAACACCAGCGTCGAAGCACACAACTTCGGCTACGCCTCGGCCCTCACCACGGTCGCCTTCGTGATCCTGCTCTTCTTCTCGATCATCTATCTGCGCCTGAGCAAGTTCGGAGGCGGCGACAAGTGATCACCGAGATCGCTCCGGCCCGCGAGCGGGAGTCCGCCGCACCGCAGCAGCCGCGCAAGGTCCGCCGCGCCTGGGACGAGGTCCCGCGCTGGCAGATCTACCTCCCCCTGGGCATCTACCTCGTCTTCACCCTGATCCCCTTCTACTGGATCCTGCTCTTCGCGTTCCGCCCGGCCGGCTCGACCTCCCTCGTCCCCTGGCCGATGACCCTCGACCACTTCCAGAAGGTGTGGACCGAACGCAGCTTCGGCGTCTACTTCCAGAACAGCGTCTACGTCGGCGTCGCCACCCTGATCCTCACCACCGTGGTCGCGCTGGCCGGCGGCTACGCGCTCGCCCGCTTCGAGTTCAAGGTCAAGCGCGCGTTCATGCTGGCCCTGCTGTGCTCCCAATTCGTGCCGGGCGCCCTGCTGTTGGTCCCGCTGTTCCAGATCTTCGCCAAGCTTCAGATGATCAACTCGCTCGGCAGCGTCATCCTCGCGGAGACCGTCTTCCAGCTCCCGCTCTCGATGATCCTGATCAGCGGCTTCATCCGGAACGTCCCGCAGTCCCTCGAAGAGGCCGCCTGGGTCGACGGCTGCAACCGCTTCTCCGCGTTCCGCATCGTCGTCCTCCCACTGCTGCGGCCCGGGCTGATCGCCGTCGGCTCCTTCGCCTTCGTGCACGCCTGGAACCACTTCCTCTTCGCCCTGATGTTCCTCTCCGACCAGAGCAAGCAGACGATCCCGGTCGGCCTCAACACCCTGATGAGCGCGGACAGCGTCGACCTCGGCGCGCTCGCCGCGGGCGGCATCGTCGCGGCGATCCCGGTGGTGATCGTGTTCGCCTTCATTCAGAAGTGGCTGATCACCGGCTTCAGCGCGGGGGCGGTGAAGGGATGAGGCAACCGCTTACCCTGCTGGCGAAGATCGTCGACGCAGGGAGAATCCCATGACCACCAACACCGGTCCTACGACCGTTCCCGCATCCGGCACCACGCCCCTCGCCGCACCTGGCCCCACACCCCTCGCCCCGCCCGTCACCATCGTCCTCGCGGGCGCCCGGGGCCACGGCCGCTGGCATGTCGAGAACATTCGCCGGCTCCAGGACAAGGGCCTCGTACGCCTCGTCGGAATCTGCGAGCTGACCCCGCTGACCGAGGAGGAGTTCGGTGGCGAACTCCCCGCGCAGTCACCGGACTTCGGCGCCCTCCTCGACTCCACCGGCGCCCAGGTCGCCGTGGTCTGCACCCCGATCCCGACCCACACGGACCTCGCCCTGGCCGCCGCCAAGCGAGGCGTGCACCTGCTGCTGGAGAAGCCGCCCGCGCCCTCGTACGCCGAGTTCCGCCGGATGGCCGACGGGGTCGCCGCCGCCGGGGTGGCCTGCCAGATCGGGTTCCAGTCGCTCGGCTCGCACGCCGTGCCCGCGATCCGCGAGCTGATCGCCAAGGGCGCGATCGGCACGCTGACCGGGGTCGGCGGCGCCGGTGCCTGGGCGCGCGACGAGGCGTACTACCGACGTGCCCCCTGGGCCGGCAAGCGGCGCCTGAACGGCGTCGACGTGATCGACGGCGCCCTCACCAACCCCCTCGCGCACGCCGTGGCCACCGCCCTCGCCCTCAACGGCACGACCCGCGCCGAGGACGTGACCCGCATCGAGACCGAACTCGTGCGCGCCAACGACATCGAGTCCGACGACACCTCCTGCGTCCGCGTCACCACCGTCCAGGGCCGCCCGGTCACCGTCGCCGTCACCCTGTGCGCCGAACACCCCGGCGAGCCCTACGTGTTGGTGCACGGCAGCGAGGGCCGGATCACCTACTGGTACAAGCAGGACCGCGCCCTGCTCCAGCGAGCGGGCCACGGCCCCGAGGAGTTCGAGTACGGCAGCACGGACCTGCTGGAGAACCTGGTCGCCCATCTCACCGACGGTGATGCCCTGTTGGTCGAACCGGACGCGACAGGCGCCTTCATGAAGGTCGTCGAAGCGATCCGCGAGGCTCTTGACCCGGCCCAACTCCCCACCGATGCCTGGCACTTGCTGACCGCCGAGAACCGCCGGGTCGTCCCCGGCATCGACGCACTGGTCACGGCGGCGGCCGACACCCTCGCCCTCTACTCCGAGCTGGGCGCCTCCTGGGCCCCACCGAAAGAGGTGAGCACCTGATGATCACCCACGACACCCCGGTGCTGCGCGTCGCGGGCCGCCCGGTCGCCCGGTACGTCACCAGGCCCGAGCTGCCCGAGCGGCTCTCCCCGCGCCCGTATCTGCACCCCGTCACCACCCTGGCCGGCACGGCGGTCACCGAACTCAGTCCCGTCGACCACACCCACCACCTCGGCGTCGGTGTCGCCGTTCCCGACGTCGAGGGGCACAACTTCTGGGGCGGCCGCACGTACGTCCGCCACCAGGGCCCCACGGAACTGGACAACCACGGCGCGCAACGCCACTCCGCCTTCCAACTCCGCGACCCCGACGGCTTCGTGGAGGAACTGCGCTGGATGGCCTCCGGCGCCGAGCTGCTGCGCGAGCGCCGTACGGTCGCGGCCACCGAACTCACCGACACGGCCTGGGCGTTGGACTTCACGTTCTCCCTCACCAACGTGACACCGACCCCGCTCTCCATCGGCAGCCCCGCCACCAACGGCCGCCCCGGAGCCGCGTACGGCGGCTTCTTCTGGCGGGCCCGCAAGGAGGCGGAGACCCCGCAGGTCTTCACCGCCGACCGCGAGGGCGAACCGGAGATCCACGGCACCCACGCCGACTGGCTCGCGCTCGCCGGCACCGGTTGGACGCTGGTCTTCGCCGGCGCCACGGACCGCTCCCGCCAGGACCCGTGGTTCGTCCGCACCGCCGAATACCCGGGCGTGGGCGCGTCGTTGGCCTCGGCCGAACGGCTGCCGATACCGCCTGGGGACACGGTCGTACGACGCGTCGTCACCGTCGTCGCGGACGGCCGCCTGGACCCGGACGAGGCGTCGGTGCTGGTGCGGAAGGCGGTCAGCCAGTGACTCAGCCAGTGACGCACGAGACGTACACGAACCCCGTCCTGAACGCCGACTGGTCCGACCCGGACGTCATCCGCGTCGGCGACGACTTCTACCTCACCGCGTCCAGCTTCGGCCGCGTACCGGGCCTGCCGCTGCTCCACTCCCGCGACCTGGTCAACTGGACCCTGATCGGCCACGCCCTCCAACGCCTGGAACCGGCACGGGAGTTCAGGACCCCACGGCACGACCGCGGCGTGTGGGCACCGGCGTTGAGGTACCACGACGAACGCTTCTGGATCTTCTGGGGCGACCCCGACCAGGGCATCTTCCAGATCAACGCCCCCGAGATACGCGGCCCTTGGACCCGCCCGCACCTCCTCAAGGAGGGCAAGGGCCTGATCGACCCGTGCCCGCTGTGGGACGACGACAACGACGAGGCCTACCTCGTCCACGCCTGGGCCAAGTCCCGCGCGGGCATCAAGAACCGCCTCACCGGCCACCGTATGCACCCCGACGGCACGACCCTGCTCGACGACGGCAAAGTGATCGTAGACGCGGACCGCATCCCTGGCTGGTTCACCCTGGAGGGCCCCAAGGTTCACCAACACGACGGCTGGTACTGGATCTTCGCCCCCGCCGGAGGAGTCGAGACCGGCTGGCAGGGCGCGTTCCGCTCACGCGGATTCTTCGGCCCGTACGAGGAGAAGGTCGTCCTGGAACAAGGGGACACCGACATCAACGGTCCCCACCAGGGGGCGTGGGTGAGCACCCCGTCCGGCGAGGACTGGTTCCTGCACTTCCAACAGCGGGGCGCCTACGGCCGGTTGGTCCACCTCCAGCCGATGCGCTGGGACGACGAGGGCTGGCCGGCCATCGGTGACGCGGGCGCCCCCGTAGCCGTACACCGGAAACCCGACCTCCCGCCGCAGCCGCCCGCCGCGCCAGCCACCGACGACGACTTCCCCGGCGGACGGTACGGCCGCCAGTGGCAGTGGACGGCTAACCCGCAGGACGGCTGGGCCACCCACCACTCCGGCGACGGCCTACGCCTGACCTGCGCCCGCACGGCCGACGCGCACGACCTGCGCAGGCTCCCGAACCTCCTCACCCAGCGCCTGCCCGGCACGCCCGCCGCCGTCGAGGTCGAACTGCGGCTGCACAGCGAGGAGTTGGGGGCGCGAGCCGGACTCGCCGTGCTCGGCGACGCGTACAGCTGGATCGGGCTTGAGCGGGGCGCGGACGGAAGAGCGATGTTCGTCCACCGCTTCGCCGAACCCGTCGCCGAGCGCGAACGCGACGCGGGGGAGCCGAGCCTCGCCTCTTCGGGGCGCGTCCGGCTCCGCATCGAGATCGGCACCGGGGCGCGCTGCCGTTTCTTCTACGACGTCGGGGACGGGCCGCGTGCGACCGGCCAGGTCTTCGCCGCCACCCCCTGGCGCTGGGTCGGCGCCCTGCTCGGGCTCTTCTCGCTCGCGCCCGTCGGCACGGGACATGCCGGCGCGGCCACGTTCACGCGGTTCCGGATCAGTTCTCTCCAGTAACTCGTCCTGTTCAGTCGCTCCGTTGACTCGCCCTGCCCGTACGCCTGTTGGGAGTCGCAATGACGCACCTCCGTGGCAAGCGCTTGCCCACCGCCCGCGAGGCCACCACACCGTCGTATCCACAAGAAGAGAGCCGCTCTATGAAGACCAGCATCCGCAGAAGCAGGCGTGCCGCCGTGGCCGTCGCCCTGGGCTCCGTGCTCGCGCTGACCGCCACCGCGTGCGGCGACGACGGCAGCGGCGCCGCGGGGGACAAGGGCGACGAGGGGTCCGGCAAGGGCACGATCACCTTCTGGGACAACAACGGCGGTGTCCGCACCGACATCTGGAAGCAGATCATCGCGGACTTCGAGAAGAAGAACCCCGACATCAAGGTCAAGTACGTCGGGATACCGGCCGCGAGCGCCCAGTCCAAGTACGACACCGCGATCCAGGGCGGCGGGCTGCCCGACGTCGGCGGTGTGGGGACGGCTGTGCTCGCGGAGGTCGCGGTGCAGGGGGCGCTGGAGCCGTTGGACAGTCGGCTCAAGTCGAGTTCCCTGAACGGGAAGTTGAGCCAGAACCTGCTCGACGTCAGCAAGAGCGCGGGGGGTGGGGACACGCTGTACCAGATTCCCACCTCCGCCAACAACGGGACCTTGTGGTACCGCACCGATCTGTTCAAGGCGGCGGGGTTGGACGCGCCGACCACCTGGTCGAAGTTCTACGCCGCCGCGGACAAGCTCACCGACAAGGCGAAGAACAAGTTCGGGTTCACCATTCGGGGTGGCGAGGGGTCGATCGCGCCTGCGCTCGACGCGGTGTACGGGCAGACCGGGATCACGTCTTTCTGGAACGGGGACAAGACCACGGTCAATGACCCCAAGAATGTTGCCGCGTTGGCGAAGTACGTCGGGCTGTTCAAGAAGGACACCCCGTCCGCCGACCTCAACAACGACTTCACGAAAATGGTCGCGCAGTGGGACAGCGGCACGATCGGGATGCTGAGTCACAACCTCGGGTCCTATCAGGATCACCTGAAGGCGTTGGGCGCGGACAAGTTCAAGGGCATTCCCAATCCGACGCTGGACGACGGTACGCGGGTGCAGATCTCCAACCCCGTTGACGGGCTGAGTCTGTTCAAGTCCAGCAAGAATAAGGAAGCGGCCTGGAAGTTCATCGAGTTCGCGGTGTCTGCCGCGGAGAACTCCAAGTACAACGAGTCGGCCGGTCAGGTTCCCGCCAACACCGATGCGGCCGGTGCGGCTTGGATTCAGAAGTCCGAGCCTACGGAGTTGGCTGCGGCGGCGTTGAACGGGGCGTCCACGAAGATTGTGCAGCTGCCGTACTACCTGCCGGACTGGAACACGATCTCCAAGGCGGACAACGAGCCCAACTTCCAGAAGCTGTTGTTGGGGAAGGTGACGGCGAAGGAGTTTCTGGACACGTTGGCTGACCAGTTGAACAAGGCTCAGGCGGACTGGAAGGAGAACCACTGAATTGGGTGGTTGCGGATTGTGGGGGGCTGCGGGCCGGTGGGGGCTGGTCGCGCAGTTCCCCGCGCCCCTAAAAACCGAAAGGTGGCCCCATTGTGTCTCTTACCCGTAGGCAAGTCGCGTTAGCTGCTCTCGCCGCCGTTCCTTTACGCGGTGGCGGTGTTCGGCGGAATCGGACTCTGTACATCGCCGGGGATTCCACCGCTGCCCAGAAGTACGTCATCGAAGCTCCGGAGACCGGGTGGGGAATGGCCCTCCCCTTCTTTCTGCGCAAGGGGGTGAAGGTTTCCAACCAGGCCATAAATGGCCGGAGTTCGAAGAGCTTCGTCGACGAGGGGCGGCTGGACGCGATTCTCGCCGGCATCCAGCCCGGCGATCTCCTCCTCATCCAGTTCGCGCACAACGACGAGAAGACCGCCGACCCCACCCGGTACACCGAGCCCTGGACGACCTACCAGGACTATCTGCGGCTCTACATCGACGGGGCCCGGGGCCGTGGCGCCCTGCCCGTGCTCGCCACCCCAGTCGAGCGGCGCAGGTTCGACGTCGACGGCAACGCGCTGCCGACGCACGGGGATTACCCGGCGGCGATGCGGGCGCTCGCGCAGGAGGAGCGGGTCGCGCTGCTCGACATCGAGGCGTTGTCGCTCGCGTTGTGGCAGCGGCTCGGGGTCGAGGAGACGAAGGTCTACTTCAACTGGACCGACACCGAGCAGGACAACACGCACTTCAATCCGCCCGGCGCCATCGCCGTGGCGCGGCTCGTGGCGCGGGAGTTGGCGCGCACCCGGGTGCTCGCGCCGCGTGAGCTCGTCCGGCTGCACGACGAGATTCCCCCGTTCTGGATCACCTGGCCCGAGGCGAGCGACGCCTCGGACGCGTAGGCAAGGAGACCCGCACGATGCGCACACAGAAATGTCATGGACGTGTCATAGCAACGCTGGTGGGCTGCACCGCCCTGGCCCTCGCCGTCACCACGACCACGGCCCAGGCCCATCCGCGCGCCCTCGACCGGCAGACCCTCGGCGCCGGTGACGGCTGGGGCTCCTACGGCACCGGCACCAGCGGTGGTGCGGGCGCGACCGCCGAGCATGTCTACACCGTCACCAACTGGGCTGACTTCAAAGCCGCGTTGGCCGCCGGCGGCAGCGCGCCGAAGATCATCAGAGTGAAGGGCGTGATCGACGCCAACGCCGAGGGCTGCGACTCCTTCGCCGCGCCCGGCTACGACTTCGCGCAGTACCTCGCCACCTACGACCCCGCCGTCTGGGGCTACGGCCAGAACCTCGACAACGAGCCCGCCGACAGCCCCGAGGGCCTGCGCCGCGTCTCCGCCGCCAACCAGAACACCGCCATCAAGGCCTTCATCCCCGCCAACACCACCCTCATCGGCATCGGCAGGAACGCCGGCTTCAAGGGCGCCAGCCTGCAGATCACGGCCGTCGACAACGTCATCGTCCGGAACCTCTCGTTCGAGAGCCCGCTCGACTGCTTCCCGCAGTGGGACCCGACCGACGGGGACACGGGCAACTGGAACTCCGAGTACGACAGTGCCGTCATCTACGGCTCCACGCATGTGTGGTTGGACCACGACTCGTTCACCGACGGCGACCACCCGGACAGCACGCTGCCCACCTACTTCGGGCGGATCTTCGAGCAGCACGACGGCGAACTCGACATCGTCAAGGGCGCCGACTACGTCACCGCCTCCTGGAACGTCTTCGGCGACCACGACAAGACGATCCTCATCGGCAACAGCGACAGCGCCTCCACCGCCGCGGTCGACCGGGGCCACTTGAAGGTGACGCTCCATCACAACCTGTTCTCCAACCTGGTCGAGCGCGCACCCCGCGTTCGCTTCGGCCAAGTGGACTCCTACAACAACCACTTCGTCGCCGAGCCCGGATACGGCTACAGCTACGGCATCGGCCTGGAGTCCCAACTCGTCGCGGAGCACAACGCGTTCACCGTTCCGGCCGGCATCTCCGAGGCCACCATCCTCAAGAAGTGGTCCGAGGCGCCGCTCACCGCCGACGACAACTACGTCAACGGCGAGCTCACCGACCTGATCGCCGTCCACAACGCCGGTGTGCCCACCGAGATCCTCCAGTCCGGCGCGGGCTGGACACCGACCCTGCGCACGAAGATCGACCCCGCGAGGGCCGTGCCGTACGTCGTCGACCACAACGCCGGTGCGGGTCGCCTGCGCTGACCCTCCGTCATAAGGAGCACCCGCATGCCCTCGCCCGACCACCTCCAACGCCCCTTGTCCAGACGGGGGTTCCTCGCAGCGGGCACCGTCGCCGCCGGCGCCGCGCTCGGCCTCGCCTCGACCCCCGCCGTGGCCGCCGGCCGGCCGCGCCCGTTCGGCCGGTACGGTTCACCGGCCGCGCGCCTGACCCCGCTCACCCTGTACGTCGACCCGCGCGGCCGGGGCGACTTCACCACCGTCCAGGGAGCCGTGTCGGCCGCGACCACCGCCGGATACACCCTGGTCATCGCCCCCGGCGTCTACCGCGAGACGGTCACCGCCGGAGTCACCGACCCGGCGACCGGCCAACTCACCGCCGCCGCGAGCGAGATGACCTGGCTCGGTGCCGGTGCGGACCCGGGTGCCGTCGTCATCGTCTACGACAACGCCAACGGCACCCAGAAGCCGGATGGTTCGGGCGCCTATGGCACCACCGGCTCGGCCACCACGACCATCCGCACCGGCGGCTTCACCGCCCGCCGGATCACCTTCGCCAACGACTGGCTGCGCGCCGACCACCCCGACATCACCGGTACCCAGGCGGTCGCGATCAAGGTGCAGGGCGACCGTTCGGCGTTCTTCGACTGCCACTTCCTCGGCCATCAAGACACCCTGTACGCCGACTCGTCGGCCCTCGGCGTCTTCGCCCGCCAGTACTACGCGCGCTGTTACATCGAGGGAGACGTCGACTTCGTCTTCGGGCGGGCGACCGCCGTCTACGACCACTGCCACTTCCGCACGCTCGACCGCACCGACCTGGCGACGGCACCGTACGGTTTCGTCTTCGCGCCCTCCACGGCCGTCGCGAACCCGCGCGGATACCTGGTGACGCGCAGCCGCGTGAGCAGTGAAGCCCCGGGCGGCTACTACAAGTTGGCCCGTCCCTGGGTGCCCGGCTCGGACACCACCGCCCATCCGATGCTCACCGTGCGGGACACGGCGCTGGGTCCGGGGATCGACGCGGTGGCGCCGTACACCAACATGTCGGACACCTATCCCTGGCAGAGCCAGCGGTTCGCCGAGTACCGCAACACGGGCCCGGGTGCCGTGATCAGTGTCCCGGAGAACCGGCCCCAACTCACCGCCGAACAGGCCGAGGCGGCGACCCGCGAGGCGTATCTCGGCGACTGGACACCCGGGCGGAGGCGCTGAGATGACCCTGCGCAGACGCACACTTCTGGCGGGATTGGCGGGAGTAACGGGATCGGTGGGAATCGCCGGTGGGCTGGTGGCCGCCGATGCCGGGCCTGCCGTAGCCCTCGATCGTCGTCGTGTCCTGCACGTCCGGCCCGGTGACTCGGTGCAGGCGGCCGTGGACGCGGTGGAGGGCGGTGGCTGGACGATCGTCGTGCACCCCGGGACGTATCGCGAGGTCGTCAACGTACCCGTAGGACTGGGGGAGTTGACGTTGCGCGGTGCCACTCGTGATCCGCGTGACGTCGTCATCGTCTACGACAACGCCAACGGGACGCAGAAACCCGACGGTTCGGGGACGTACGGGACGGCGGGCTCCGCGACGTTCACCTCGGCGGCGCCCGGGCTGACCGTGCGCGACCTGACCCTCGCCAACGACTGGCTGCGCGCGGACCATCCGGAGATCACGGGGACGCAGGCGGTGGCCGCGTATGTGACGGGGGACCGTTCGCGGTTCTCGAACGTCCGTCTTCTGGCCCACCAGGACACGCTGTTCGTGGACACGACGACGCTGGAGGCCTTCAACCGGCAGTACTTCTCCCGCTGTTACATCGAGGGGGACGTCGACTTCGTCTTCGGGCGGGCCACGGCGGTCTTCGCGGACTGCCACTTCCACACCCTCCAACGGGACGTTGCCTTCACGCCCAAGGGCATGGTCTTCGCCCCGTCCACCGCCCGTGCCAACCCGTACGGCATCCTCGCGGTCCGTTCGCGGATCACCTCCGGCGCCGAGGACGCCGCCTACAAGCTGGCCCGGCCGTGGGTCCCGTCGTACGAGACGACGGCCTGGCCGTCCCTCGTCGTGCGGGACACCCGGATCGGGCCCGGCATCGACCCGGTCGCGCCCTACACGAACATGCGCGACGTCTACCCCTGGCAGTCGATGCGCTTCCACGAGTACCGCAACAGGGGACCGGGCTCCGTGATCACCGTCCCGGAGAACCGGCCCCAACTCACGCCCGCCGAGGCCGACTTGCACACCCCTGCCGCCTACCTCGGTGACTGGCGACCCGTCCGCCCACTCTGATCGACGAAAGGACCCGCACGTCATGCGTCGTATCAGCACCTTCACCGCACTCGCCGTGACCACGGCCTCGCTCGGACTCGCCGTGATCGCCACCCCGGCACACGCGGCGACCGTCGTGGTCAGCAACTCCACCGATCTGACCAACGCCATCAAGAACGCCACCGCCGGCACGGTCATCCAGGTCCGCGCCGGCACCTACTACCCGACGGCCACCCTCCAGTCGACGACCAACGGCACTTCCTCCGCGCCGATCACCCTCACCGCGTACGGCTCGGAGACGGTCAAGATCGACGGCTCGTCGCTGCCGTCGGGGTCCTGGATCTTCAAGCTCACCGCCGACTACTGGAACGTCTCCAACCTCACCTTCCAGAA
>Ga0307517_10010084_pt1 | contig 13273 bp, 14 predicted proteins | sample 23_EM_MG_FD_194515 | JGI IMG/M metagenome (GOLD analysis project Ga0307517, IMG submission 194515) | Populus trichocarpa ectomycorrhiza microbial communities from riparian zone in the Pacific Northwest, United States - 23_EM | ecosystem: Host-associated > Plants > Roots > Unclassified | place...
GATCTAAATCGATTCGCCGCCCACCGTTGGGAAAGTAATCAGCTGCTCCACCCTTTCGCTCGCATAGGTCCTCTAGTCATGGGTACCCAACACGAAAAACCTCCCGGTTGCCGATTGACCCTCCAGCAGCTGCTGCACGCCTTGAATGAGGAGCTATTGACACAAACAACCTCGGGGCAGTTAGCCTCGGACCTCGGCGGGGTACGTCTCAACTCCATCCGTTTCGTTCTGACCCAGCCCTCACATCGTGTTCCTAGCTCCGCAGTATGGAGCTGGAAGCCAAACGTGCACTTTCAACAATCCGCTTCTCAATGAACACCTTTCCCACAATCAATCGTCTCCCTCCAGAGGTCCTTGCCTTGATTCCGTCCTTCCTCACCCCCTACCAAGACCTCGTTCACACCACTCACGTGTGCCGTCACTGGCGTAATACAATCATCGCTTCCCCTCCGCTTTGGTCATCCCTGGATAACGAATTGACCCACAGGGACCTTGTCGCCACATACATGGACCGTTGTGGTGACACACCACTCGACGTATTCTTCAGCCCGGAGCCCCACAAAAACATGCCATTCCTCAATAAAGTCGTTCTCCATTCATCGCACATCCGTAAAATGCGCACTCCCTGCATTCCCTGGCTCCAGATTGCGCAAATTTCGGACACCTTCAATACACCTCTCCCACTATTACGAGACGTAGAATTGAGCATCGCCTATCATTCATCACCGCCCCCGTTTCAGCGGCCCTTCCTCGCCGGAGCTACAAACCTGACTTCACTCAACCTCTCTGACTACACCCGGTTCTCCGGCACTCTCCTGCACTTCAACTTCCCCACATTAACTCACTTGACGCTTTTCTTCGGTTATTCTCGTACCACCATGGTCAGTGAACTATTAGAACTCCTCCGGACTTCGCCTCTGATCGAAGACGTGCTAATCCATGCATACGTTGTGCTGGACGCGTCCGAGGAAAACCCCGCCCTTCCTGATCGGTTCCGGCCCGTTGATCTCCCCTGCCTACGCGACATCCAACTCAGCTGGTCCACGCCCCGATCTCAATACACCCTCCTCACTCACATTCAATACCCACCCGATTGTTCCGTCTGGACGCAAGTGGGATCGGACAGCAACGTCGGTCAACCTCCACGGGACGTCTTTCCGAAATCGTGGGATGTCTTCCCCCTTCCGGACCTCTCCTGTGTTACACTTCGGATGAACCGCACTCTGCTGTCAACCGAATGTGCGGTGATCATCGAGAAATCCAACGGGGCCTCCGTCTCCATCTCTCACCTGCTGGACGTCGAAAACTTTGTCTCGGAAAACGGTGATGGAGATCAGGTCATGGAACCCAACCGTGACCGAGATGACGGTCGTGTTTTCTCGGACGCGATTGCACTTGTTGGGAAGCTGCCCCTTGGATGGATTCGGAAGTTTGTGTTGGAGGACCTCAGAGCGGACGAGATGTCGAAGCCAGAATCGTTCGAAATCCCACCAGCTCTCGTCAAACTGATCTGTTCGGACATGCCAAACCTGACGACTCTGTCACTCACTAGGACCTGCGTCTCCGAACTATTAAACATACTCGCTCCGCCGCCACCTCCACCCCCTACGTATCTCGCCGACCTCTTCGACCCCGACGTCACACCCGAATCGAGCGTACCATGTCCGACTCTTAAGGTCCTCGAGATACGACACTCTGCCTGGGTAGCTTCGCGACACTGTCGCGAGGTCTTGGCGCTGGCCAAGGCCAGGAAGCACGCGAAGGTTCCTCTTGAGCGGGTGTTCATCTGTTCGCCCAGTGCGCCGAAGAGTATGGCGTTGGGCATGTCATTGTATGTGGACGATGTCGATATCCAAAAGTGCAATGTGTGAGTAGATGGTTGGGCTTGCGTTTATAATATGGCATTTGTGATATTGGTCACGCATGCGGAATTCTTTCGCTCTGGATTCGATTTCGGAAGGGATGGAGTTTTGAGAAGGTTTAAGGTCGTCTTCGCCATTCGAGTCCATCACGACCCGTTCGAGAGTGTAGAGGTTCCAATAGTATGGGTAGAGATTTATTAAAAATGACTACAATCCATTTTTCGAACACCCTGAACAAGATACGCGTACAAAGTGATTCTCAGGTATTTCCACGCTCGCAACAGTAAAGCAGATCAAGGTTCACCATAGGATCCTTGTTGGGGGGGTATTGTCAGCGCATACACGAAAAAATCAGGTTCTAGTGTCGCCCAAGGCGAAAAAAGCCCGAAGCGAGAAAAAAAGGCTCTCAATGCATATTCCAATACGTCAACCACTTCCCAACCTCTCCCACGATCTCTCTCATCTCACTCAACCTCGGCAAATACTCAATCGACCTCTCCGTACTCAACCTCGGCAACCCCATAATCTCCGACGACACGCACAGACTCTCCGAAGCCCCATCCAAATTCGTCCTTTGGAAGAAATCGAGGAGTCGCAAAGCGTTAGGAGATTCGCTCGAACCGGCGTCGTCTTCGATGCGTTCCAAGCGGGAGACCCAGTCGCGGTAGTAGACGAGCGGGACGGAGAGCATAGCCGCTGTCGGTTGGATCACGGAGTTCCATGGTACGGGAGACGGGTGAGAGAGGTGGAGGATTTGAGTTGGGGAATCTCGCATGTCAGCGATCGCCTTGGCGGCAACGTCCAGGGGTACGAAGGATACCGTCTATCGAATGCCAAGAATTTGTAAAAACACGTTGCACGATGTACACCCCCCCCCCCATGCGGATTATAAGTGCTTACCTTTTCTGAAGTCGTTACGGGCAAACACTTGACACTAGACGCAGATTGTATCATGGAGGGGAACCAATCCGACGAGTTCCAATACCCGTTAAGCCCTCCGCTCACTTGACCACTCCTCACAATCACAACGTGCAAAGGAGTTCTAGCCATGGCTTCATTAAGAAGCGCCTCTGCCACCCACTTCGACTCCCCGTATCCCGATCCTACAGCCGCTGCCGCAGGAACGGCATGTTCGAGTATGGGCAAAGGATTCCCCAGCCGAGAAACGGCCGCTATGGAACTGACGAACAGGAACCGTGGAGGTTCGGGCAGCCGACAACTTAGGGCGAAGTCGATTAGCCGGCGGAGGTCCGCGATGTAGGTTTCGAAGGAGAGCAAGGTCAGGTTGAAATCCACCCTCCAAGCTGCAAGGAAACGGCGTCAAATGTTCAGCCAAGCGTCACAATAACAGTTGAGGAAAAAACGTGGCAACGGGCAATGTGGCTTACCGATATGCATTATGTGCGTTAGCGAATCCCGCATCTAAAGGATACGATTTTGCATAAGGATCGGAACCGCAATGGCAAAATCCGTTACATACCTCCTGTTGGATTGATTCCTTCAAACCCAAACATGGGCGGCCCAGATCGCCTTCGAGCATCACCAGCCTCTGCGAAAGGACCGAGTCTCCCTTGAGACCTTGACTGGTGAGAGCAAACTTCTGCCGTGTGATCAAAGGAAGACCCTTCTTGTGCGATCGGTTAAGCGCATAAACCTTTTCGACCTTTGGAGATTCGAGTAGCTCGGCCAGAGTGCTGGCTCCAATACTGCCAGTTGTCCCGGTGATTAGAACGACGTCCCCACCACGCCTCCTCTTATTCAAGGCGGCCGATGGAGTATGCTCTGGGAAGTCGGAGCTGTACTTCCCAACTAGAGTGAGCATTTGTTCCACCTCGGAGCGGATGGTTTGCGCCATCTCTTTTGGTGACACCAGATTGGCAATGAACTCTCCCAGCGCATTGATAGTGGGATTCTCGTATACGAACGCGACCGAGATGGTCCTGGTGTTGACCGTGGTGCACGAGCGGAGGCCGTTGATGATGATTTTCCTGATCCAGGTTGCCTGGAGGCTGTAAACATCCGGTTTAGCGCAAAAGGTAGTGCAAAGGACGGGTATCGGTCAAACCTGTCGCATCCATACGCGAAGAGATCGTCGTCATCCCCAAGCATCGTCATCATGACACCGAGGACGACGGCTCTGACGTATACTTTAGATGCCTCGAGCGACCAAATCGCAGGAGAGTTGAACCCTTTGATGGCAGTATCCTCAACGGTTCGATAGAGTTCTTCGATCTCGGCATCGTAGTCTGTTATCACGACTTTCCGACGAGGAGTACCTTTCATGGAGTACGCGAAGGGTTTTTCCTTTTTCGATACGAGGATCATCTGATGGGTTTCCATCATAAGCAAGGGTTCGCAAAAATGGACGGAATGCGGACAAACCTCCTTGAATATCCTCGAGTGCTGCGGTGCAGACCCATTGGCCTTATTTACGCTATCCCTAGTGAAGTAAAATCAGTGGGTCGCCAACCCCCGTTGCTGGGTAGAGCCACAAACCATATGAGGTTACGAAACTCGACAAACTTCTGCCTGTCATAACCGTCAAGTTGAAACTCCGGGACCGGATCGATGATAACGCCAGCATTGAATTTTCCTTGACCGAACACCACCGCGGCACGAATGCGAGGATCTTTCATCATGATCGCCTCTGAGACTCATTCAGCTTCGGCAAAACCCAACGCTTCAGTGAATGCTAACCTAATGGGGAAGGGTTTGTCTGGAATAACACATTTCGTCAGCTCACGAAATTGACGCCAGGTACCAAAATCACCTTCTCGCCTGTGGAATGGACGATCTGGTCATCCACCCGGCCGTGAAACTTCCAATACCCTTCCAACTTCGGGTGTGGTACGAGCAAATCATTAGATGCGTATGCGTGTGTTCCCTCCACGCATGTGTTAAGAACCGCCGGTAAGTGCCTTGGGTTGGGCTGCGGGGGGCACGCCGTTCAGTGTCCAGTAACCGATGGCGATTCTGAAACTCACAGTTACAATGAGTTCGTACGCCCCGTTTCCATCGGGAACGAAGTGTGGTTGTATGTACTGAGCGAAGGTGAAATACTCCCAGTCGGGATGCGCCCGCTCTACCGCCAAGATAAGGATGCGTGCAAGGAGAAAGACGGGGAATACACATACTCGGAACAGCCGACACAACCGAAAGCTCAGAGCTGATGGAATGGCACTCGTGAGTCCGATGTGGGCCCGGATCGCCACGTAACGGCGCACCTTGCGTAGAGACACATGAGTTGAACATTCTCCGCGGAAAGATAGTCCCCAACGGATCTGGCGAGTGGACCACCTCCATAATACTACCCAGGCGTTTCAGTCATATGTCGGGACACCATCGGAATTCCAGAAGAAGTTTACCAAAGCTTTAAGACGCCCCAACGCCCTCACGGATTGCGGCGATTGTGACCAAGCCTTTCGCATTGTCAGCGACTCGGTGGCGTTATGGAAAGAACGCGAGGAAAAGCCTCACCTCAATAAACGCAGGTATGCCGAACACGGCGTCACTTTTCAACGTAGCCCAAGTTAGCAACAGGGAAACCTCGAATCCGGAAGGATAGGGGGGGCGTACCTTCCAGTCTTTGAAAACCCTTCCAGGACGGTCGGCGGCGTCGGGAGAATGGCAGGTGTCTGAGGTCGGAAAGAAGTGACCACCATTCCGCATGACATCTACGCACGAATCGGCTCAGTGCACTGTTTGGCGGATAACGAGAGAGAACATCACGTACAGACCACAAGGCAGCTATCACCCCCAGTCCATGGAACATCGGCACGCAGTGAAACGAACACCGCAATCCGCAGAAATCTTGTTCGCCATAATCTTTAATTACCGAACGTCATTAGACATCATTCCCGAGGTGCCAAAAGATGGGAAACTGACAGGGAAACGCTGCCATAAGGGCGAGTCCGTGGTAAGACCAGTATATTGGCTTAGGCCATTCCGTCGAACCTAAGTTGGACTTTCCGTGAGTCGATCGAGCAAATATTTTGTGACCACGGAAGGAGAGAGTGAGCGACCTGAGGAATGAACGATTAACCCCGCCCGATCTTGCTGTCTCCACCCCAACGGAGGTAAAAACACTTCGGTATCAATTGCCGTTGCCGAACTAGCGAGGAACATCTCATCAAAGGTTGGCATCTTGGCCACGCTAGGAGGTGTTCCGTCCGAATTTCGGATGATATCGAATGCGGCAGAGACTAGCTTGCTAAACGCTGGATCACTGCTGACGAGGATTGCCGTAACTCCTGTTACCTGTAACAAGTGAGCAATCGCCGGCGCAGAGTTTCTGGGGGAGATGGGGAAAAGGGTGGCGCCAGTGCGGAGAACGCTGAGGTTGACGGTGAGGTACGTGAACGTATCTGAGGACGCCTTGAGTTCAAGTTTTAGACCAGATGAGGGTGCAAATACCTGCAGCCGCTAGGACCGCAATCACTGGCAAGCGTTCAGGATCCAGAGGCAACGTCAAATCGAAGAGCGAAAGGATATGTCGCCCAGTCCGATGAATGACGGGAACCACGGTCTTCCAGTGGTAGACGCAAGTGCCATTTGGTTTTGACTGGTCGTCGAAAACAAAGGCGGGATGATCGGGACTATGGTGATACTGCCAGTCATAAAGCTCGGGAAACGGGATGGAACCGTCCAGGGTCGGTGGTTTGAAAGTGGAGGACTCGAGACCCTGGGAGGAGGGGGGTTTTTGTTGGGGAGTGAAATAACTGGGGTCGTGAGCGGTGACTATCATGGCAGGCGGCCGTAGGGGAGTGATGGTAAGAGATTGTGGGCTCTTTATACGAAGCAGGGAGTCCCTCGCTTCGAAGCTGGGCTTCTAGAAGATCACAAGGGCATCCCATAATGCACGCTCACACGTTTCGCACCTTTTGCCTCTCTCTTCCGTGTTGGACACCTGCCGCTGACGCTAGACTGGCTATCAACACACGTAACGCGGTGATCAGGGTCAATGAAAATAAACCGTCGGCCGGCCATAATTTTGATGGGGCTTGATGACAATGTTCTTTTGACAGAGTCGAGCGCAAAGCGTGGAGGAAAAGACTATTATTAACGTTGTAACTAGCATGATAGGGTTGGGCGCGAGGGTTTGAAGGGGGGTCTCAAGCCATAATAAGGAAACCACGAGGATCGCAGGGATGCCGCAGGACAAGGTTTACCAGTTTGGTCGTCTGTCATGGACTTGTTATTGATGCCTTCGCGATCTGATGCGTTTTCCGTTTTGCACTGAAGGACCCCACCTGTTGCCATAACATGTGTAACGAGCGCCATACGGGGAATCATGCGCGTACGTACCCTCTGATTTTCTTTCTGGGGACGGCCGCGTGCGCAAATTCAATGGGGTCGGCACCATGGCGATATTTTTCCATTGCCCAGAGGATATATCTGCGTTACTTGTGAGCCCATGAAAACGGGCGAGCTGTATGCCCGCTAGCGCTCACCGCCGGTCCTTGACGTCTAGCCCTTGCTTTTTCAACTCGGAACCGTCCAGCTTCCAAAACTCGTCCCATTTCTCGACCTTGACCTTCGTGTCTGTGGATCGTCCAATAGACTTGAGGAATTCACTAGGGGAACCGACGGCACCTGTGGAGTTGCGGTGTGGATCGTGGGGGGCCGAGCGTGTCAACAGACGCGTTCCGGTGGGAGGTGGAGGGGATGACATGGCGTACCTCGAGGAGAGGGTATCGAACGTGCAGTCTGCAGACATCTGGACAGAGACGGGGCGAGGGCCGTGAACTTGGTCGCGGATGAGAGCATGATCAGCGGTGAGAAATTCGCGGCAAAGTCCGGGTTTGGCTTGAGTTCTCATCGGATGAGCCGGACAGCTGGCTCAAAGGCACTTCTACCTCCCATATTGCCTGTCACACAGGATCATGAGTTTTGCGGTGCGTCTACTTCCCTGGCGGTCCTCGACGGAGGAACATCTTCGCACAGCCGCATTCCCCCGGCTTTGCTTTTCGATCGCAGTTTTCTAGTGAGCGGGGTTATTGTCTCAGTTCCAATCCCAGCGGCGGCTTGACTTGGATGACCCTCGTCGATGCCTTGTGACTATCTACGCTTTTCCGCTTCACCATCTCCACGGCTTGTCACAGATCCCCTCCGTGCGGATTATCGTTCACAGGTGTTGAACACTTTCACACAAAAGCTCGACGGACAACAGCTGGATTCCCCACCAAATTTCCTCTTCCCTCCTACCCTCCTCTCACAGTCAACTTTACACCCGTCCTCGTCTTAATCTCAACTTCCTTACTCTCTAATCTTTGTCGCCACCCGCCCCAACCAAATCAACCAGTATCATCATGTCTTCGCAGCCAGTTATCCGGGAATTTGTCCCTCCCAATGACACCGTTCCACGCATTCCCACAAATATAACTATCGCCCAGGACTATCAGCACCCCAACATGCCCGTTCGCCCTGACCGCCCCATGGTTCATTGACGACGATACGGACAGGAGCCGCCACCTCGAGGAGATCTGAATCGCACCTACGGTCTCGCCAATATCATGAACGCTCACTGGAACATCGGTAACAACTGTGTCGTTTTCTTCACTCCCGACCACGTCGAGTTCCCCATCACCGCCTGGGCTCCACACATGCTCGGGGCTATCACCGCCGCGGTCAACCCTGCCTTCTTCGTGGACGAACTGTTGTGCAAGCTCAACGCGACCAAGGCCAAGTTGCTCGTCGCCCACCATTCCATATTCACCACCGATTTGGGAGCCACCGAGCTCGTTGGTCTTTCCGAAGATATGATTGTCGTCATCCCCGGCGGTGACGAATCCGCCCCCGAAGGTCACCAGACTCTTGATGAGTTCGTTAGGGAGGGCAACCGCTTGCACCCCGAGCCCCTCTTCAACGAGCCGTTCTCGACCGAGGACGAAGCCGAGACCAGGATCGCTGTAGGCATTGTCCTTCCAAAGGATTTTCACATTCGTTGGTTTCCCCCCTGCTCGCGGTTCTACGACTTCTCTTCTGGAACTACCGGAAGGTCCAAGGCCGTCGCCATCTCCCACTAGAGGTTCCAGCCGGGTGATATTGTCATGAACGGTAAACTTCCGTCCTCCCACATATCCTTCGGCCCTTGCTGATGAACGGCTTTCACCTTGCACTTCAGCCTTGCCTCTCTACCATTAGTGCACACCCCTCCGGCGATATGTTCGACACTGACGATCGTGTTTAGACATCCGCGGAATGTTCTGCAACCTGCTCTTCCAGTTGTACTGCGGCAACTTAGTCGTGGTCATGCCCAAGTTCAACTTCACGGGTATACTCCAGAACACAATCCGACCTCTCTAGTCTTCACACTATCTTGAGTGGTGCCGCTCCTCTTTCCAATGAACGATTCAAGCAGCTCACCGCTCTCCTCCCTCACGTCACCATTTTCCAGTGCTACAGTCTCACTGAGGCCGATATGACCGGCATGTCGACCAACGGCGAGCAGTGCGACAACCCCAATGTCTCCGCTGGTGTTCTCTTGCCCGGTATTGTTGTCTGTGTCCAGGGGGCCAACGGTACCTACGCCGGCTTCAACGAACACGGAGAGTTGATCGCGAAGATCCACTCGATGGCTTCCGGCTACATCAACAATGAGGAAGCGACCAAGGGAACCCTCGTTGACGGTTTGGTCTACACCGGTGATGAGGTCACGATCAATGAGAACATGCAACATCGGTATGTGGGCCGTTGGGTGGTGTGTAGCCAGCTTCTACCCTCCTGCGTTGCTTACGGCTCACATTCGTTGTCTTGACCCCTGTGGCTGACCCCTATCCACGACCACCTACCCCAATTTCTTTACCAATGTAACCCCCTCCCCCAGCCGTACATTCTACGCACAATATCTGGTATTTACAATTTATTATCTCCAAAACCTCTCGAAGGAGGTTTTGGTAGGATTGGACAAATGTTAACAATGATGATCGCATTTGGCCACCGCCCCCGATCGTCTACTCCTTTCACCCCGACCGCTATCATGGTGCCCCAGACTCCGGTCACCCTATCCCTCAAGGGACTCCGTGACTGCGCCACCGAACAGGAAGCCGCAATTCAAAAGGTTCTTGACCGTGGGGATTCTCTCTTCACACTTGGCCCCAAAAATTGGGTCGACTTCTGGAGGTCTGTTTGGGGTCGGGCCTTGGATCCGCTTGACGCAGAGAAGGACTTGAACCCATTTGACGTGGAGGACCTCGGATTCGATAGAGGGGAAGACCGCATCGGTGGCTTTACAATCACGTCTCAGGATCCCTTCAATCCCCCGCTTAATCCCGTCGAACCCCCCCTTTCTCGCACTTATCACCTGGTCCCGACGGGGCGCCACATCATGAAAACACCCCCGGCCCTTGCTGACGTCTGGGGATCCGACTGCGATCAGTTCCTCATCCGGTCTAAATATGAGGAGGCGGAAAAAGCGGCTCTGTCGGCCTGTGGGAAAGGAGCCAACGTATTTACAGTAACCGGTCATCCCGGCATATGTTTGCCCCCCCTTTTGCTTTACCCTCGACAAGTTATGATGTTGTTTCCAGGAAAAACCGTCTTCTTATGCCGTCTCCTCATCCGACGCCTCTCACTTGGACTCCCTACTGCATTGCAAATCATTCCTGAATACGCGCTCCTTGTTCGCAAGAAAGGTGTCTACAGGTTTGAACGGCTTGGGGATCAGGGGCCCTATGTCAAATTGCAACAGAACACCAATCCTCGCAGTAGGATCTGGGCTCTCATCGATTCAAACGCTGACCTTATGCAACCTGCTGGAGCATTCACGAAAGAACGCCCTTTTTTGTCGTCAAAGCGGCGTCTCTTCACAGCACCCGTTTCAAGTGGATGAAGAAGGTCTATGAGGTACGCTTCTAATGAAAATGTGGTCGTTTCCGGAGGTCTGCCAAGCCTATGTTCACTTTTCCCGCCTGGACCGTCACAACGTTGATGATTACACCCCTGCAGCCGCATACTCGTCATCCCTAAAGATTCCCCAGGTGAACGCGACCTCTGGAACTTATATAGGGACTATGGTGCATCTCCCCGGCTGCTGTTCCTATACGCCAGACACCCTGAAGAATACAAGACATTGGTTGTCGAAGCCGTCAATTCCGTCCAAGACCTTGTCAGCGCGCTCACCACCGAGGCAGGCACCAACACGACCTCTTACCTCGCAGTGCTTATTGAGCCCTCGCCCACCAATCGCGCCATCAGCCGAGCCAAGATCATCACGGGGACTGTGTTCGAAATACTGTGGCGCCGTCGCCTCGCATACCAAGCTGCCAAGGCGGAAGAGTTCTATAATTTATTCGTAAGGAATTCATTCACATCAACGGCTGCCGGGTGGATCTTTGAATTCGAGATGCACCGGTTGCTCAGGCGGGGGCGAACCATCCAAGTTTCCCGTATCCGCGGCCATCGCGGAGACTCAAATTTCATCTACAGCGATTACGGACCTGGGGACAAACGTAAACGAGAAGATTCGGAGTCCTTCGAATTGCCACCATCGGAGGACCATCCGCTCCGCGAAAACAAGAAGCTCGAGGTCGGACGGTACTACCGCCCCGAAAGCACTACCTTTTCCACAATCGACTCCTTGTTCTTCATTCAACCCCCTGACGAGCCCACCCCTGTCCTCCTCATGTTCCATTTTTTGTGTAATGAGAGCCAACACGATGCGGAGGAGCGGGGTCTACGTGACGTGGATGGATTGGAGATTCCTTTGGAGGCCCGCAAGTACTATATCGCAGTTACTCCGGAGGGTCTACGGCTCAAGATAACCGTTCCTTTCAGTTATCTGGCGAGCGGGAGGCTAGGCGACAAGGGGCTGATGATGTTTTTCCGGTTTATCATTTCCCTATCGACCGAAATGGGCTCTTCAAGAACTGAGTGACTATCTGTAATGTATTGTCACAATGTGTGCACACGGATAGCTATGGTCTTTATAAGGGACCGTCAGGACTCTGTCCATTGCGTCGGGCCATGAATATCGTCGTTGTTCATCGTTCGGAAACTGGAGGGTGAATGGTGTCTCTCATCGCATCGGCCTGGGGTGCTCGTTAACAACCGCAAACTCGGCTTGAAAAATCGTTGGGATCTTTGGGACCCCGTCCTACGGTTGGTGAAAACTTTCCAACGGCAGGCCTCCGGCCCCATTCGAGATGGAGATCCTGCTCGGTGGATTCACCGCACGATCTATTGGTCTCCTGATCCGACGGACGTGTCAGTCCCCAATATGACCTCGTCTCAACGCAAATAACTCGGTCAGGCTGTGGGGTACGTTCACCGAGTCAACTGATGACAACTGGGGATGCATAATCTTAAATGTATACAGCCCGAGAGGTTGGTCTAGGATACGCGATCTCCCTTGAAATCGTAAATTACTACTTCTCATATTCCAAAAGCGCGCACGCACTCCGACTCTCTGTACATCAAGCTGTAGTGTATGCAATAAACGAATTCAGACAGTCTCATCTCCCATAAAAGGAAGGGGGACGAGTGGTTGGGCATGAATTGTTTGGCTGAAACAAAAAGAGGTGGCATCAGAACGGATGGGTGCTGGGCAGGACGAACAGAAACTTACGGTGGCGGCAGGGACTCCGTGGGCAATTGTTCCGTTAGTGCCTGTTCGTATATCTGTCGGAATGCGCGATGGACTACGGGCCAGAGTCCGCCCCACTCATATAGGTTTTTAAACTTCGGGAAAGCTGACGGTCGTCGTAAGAGTAACTTGAGAGTTGCCCGTTCAATGTCTTTCGACTCGGATGTTGGCCAGTCGTACAATGGTGGAGACCGCCAGATAATCGCCATCCAGACCTCCAACTTCTCCCAGTCCTCAGCTTTTTCGAGCAATCTCATCACCTCCGTGTCTTGGGATACAAAATCCCCATGAAGCGTTTCGCCAACCGCCAACTTGTCCAATAAGTGCCAGCAATGAGAGGACAAACTCTCGAATCCCATCGGAGAACGTATCACCTCTGCCAACAGCCCCACCAACCTGTATCCCTGCTCCACCTCACCCACATCAATGTTGAGACGGTTCAGCAAACAAACTGTCTCCAATCCTGACACCTTGAACTCACTGTGCCCAATGAGCTCCATAGCACGTATAGCCACCCGTCGTAACCTCGGGGAGAAGGGCGTATCGCTCTCCACACGACCGGTAAGATAGTGTGTGCACGAGCCAGGTGGTGCACAGCCATGATCTGTGATCCACGTGGTCACAGCATCCGCAATAACTTCATCATTCGGGCTTGAAAATGCGGTCTCAAACACCCACTCGTGATGAGACGTGTGATCCAAGCCAACTGTCCTTATCGTTTTAGTATTACTATTACTGCGAAATACAAGGTGTATGGTAAAACTTTTCAACGGGTTGGGTAAAACCCCTTCCCCAGGCCTCCCCCTGGCCTAGGGATGGGTTTTACCCT
>Ga0307517_10010085_pt1 | contig 13273 bp, 7 predicted proteins | sample 23_EM_MG_FD_194515 | JGI IMG/M metagenome (GOLD analysis project Ga0307517, IMG submission 194515) | Populus trichocarpa ectomycorrhiza microbial communities from riparian zone in the Pacific Northwest, United States - 23_EM | ecosystem: Host-associated > Plants > Roots > Unclassified | place...
AACACATTCAAAATCAATCACTTAACCTTAAACCTATAATAATCATGAATCAATCTTAACAACATAAACTTCAAATCTTTATAAACCCTAATTTCTTCTTTAATCCTTCCATAAATAAACCATAATCAAAAATAACATGAGAGGGACCACTTACTTGATACTTTTACCTTTCTTGAATCTAAAAATTCAAGATTAAAAATTGAAATTCTTGATTTGATGAAGGAGGATCATAGCAACCACAAGAATTAGAAGAGAGAAAAACAATTCTTTTATAACTTTTTCTTATATAATTAACTTAAGTTAAGAGCTTGGGTTTGGATAAAAAATTTAGGTATTGCATTTCTAAATTAACCTTGTCAAAACTAGGTAATATAGCAAGTTAATTTATTATCTAGATAACTTTATCAAATTTATATCCGATTTAATCCGGCCAATTTTAACAATTTTTTTTTAAATAAATTGTTGTCCAAAACAATGACTTGATTTAGTTTCAATTTTTTTTTAAAAAAAAAATTCCTAGTGTCCCATGACTCGGGTGTTGGTACTTGTATAGTACCTATGTGTAAGCACTTGATTTTAGAGTCATTATAATAAAAAAAAAAAAATAAGAGAATTGTATATTGCATTCTGTATCATATTTCTAATTACACTTCAATTTTAGTGTAACCCAGTTAATAAGTTGGCCATAGGGATTGTCCTAAGCCTTTCTCTGTTCTTACGGATATTCAAGGGCAAAGAACAGAACTGAGTCCTCAGTTTTGTTCAAGTCAACGCCTGCAACACCCCATCTTCACATTGTGTTCAGCAAATAAGCAGGCAGCTAACATTGAGACTAATCAGAGAGAGACTGAAAGATGCAACACAAAAACACCACTTAAACCAACATTGCTTTATGTCATTCAAAACGAACAAATTGTTATACAAGAGAAGAGAGCAAACTAGCAAATCTTTAACAGGCACAGCCTCTACAGATGACAAACATGATGGTTTTTATTGTTTGAAATTAACAAATCAATCATATACCCCACCCCACTATTTCAGCTGTGAATTACAGCAACTACACTGTAGGGAAAAAATAAATCGAAAGTGGCTTTTATAACCAGCTTCACAACCCAATCACAAAAATGACTCACGTTTCAAACCAGGACTATGGAAACTTCCATTATTTGCCTTCCGGAGCAAACAATGTGCTGAGTGTAACAGTATAGAACAAAAAATACCTGCAATCACAAAGAACCAAAGAGCAATTCCAGTCAGCGCCAACATATTCGTTAAGGTATGTCAAGCACAATTCATACGTAACAGAACCAGTAACTTGGTAAGTAATTGACAACAGAAGAGGTGGGAAAAATAAGTTAAAAGAACTCCAGATAGAAATCCCACAAATAAAATTGAAGCATGCATTTCTAGTCAGCACACCTCTTCAGGATTAACAGAAGATTCAATCCCTAGCCTTTTGAGACACTGAGAAACATTCAAAGCAAATCAAGAAATGAAAGGATAGTAGAATGTCCAGTCCATCTTACATAACCCAAGATATCAAGGATGGCTTTCAAGAACAAGACCCTATTAGTAGACATGAATCATCAATGCCCAAATTAATTCCATCAATTCAGTACCTAGCTGCCGTTTGATTCTCCATAAACTGTATGCATCCCTACCTCAAATCTTGAAATGTATCTTACCATCAATCCAAGGTTGATAAAATGACCCTGACCCAAGGTCAGAGGATCATTCTCATTTTTCACCTGGCTCTGATTAAACCAAATGGTCTCCAAGGAGAAGGTTTTACCCAAAGCATGAAAATCACAGCATATCACTTATGATTTAAGAGTAAAGAGCCTCATGTTTGAGGAAAGAAAACAGGAAGTAAATTCAAGAGTTTTTGTCGCAAATGGAAAGTCAATTCTGCTTCCAAACAACATAATACCAGTTCAGTTGTTGCCATTTTTTTTGCTGATGATATCATAGACACTTCTCTTTACTCTAAATTGCTATATATTAAGGAGATGCTACCCCAACATTATCACATTCCTCTCCTGAACTTGTACTTTAGTTTCTTATAACGTCATGAATTCAGCTCTGTAGACAGATCAAGGTTCATTTTGCAGGCACATGTATTGCTATAAATCCCATTTCCCAAGGCATGCTAGCTGAAACTCCCATTCCTGTTAACATTTACCACTTCTTCATATAGATATTCCAAAAGAAATCAGATCTGAATACCACGTTCATTGTTCTCAAAAGAAAAATGAAATTGTGTTTAGCATGCTATTGTTTAAGCCTATAACTAAATCATGTTAAAAAAAGAAGTCCAGTATCTCAAACAATTAAAAGATCGTGTAAAGATGGAATTATCTCCTTTAGGAAGTAAAGTAACAGAAATAGACATACCTATCTCGACTTGTAGCCATGTAGTTTCTGCAAAATGAAGAAATGAAAATTGAAGCATTTGCCCGATGCCCCTAAACATTATCCAACTATCAACAAAAAAATCAAACGTGCTCCAGCATATCATGAAGTTTTGGAACCCTTCGACGAAACAATGGCTCTAGCCTGAAAGATGGAACACCAATCTCCCACCTCTTCGCATCATACATTTCATTCCATGCCTGTACAATCTCGTCAACTTTGAATCCCAAACCTGCAACAATAGAAGAGTGTTAGCATTAATATACATTTTAAACTTCTCCATAGTTAACATATAAAGTACAACCAGAAAGAAGCATTATTGTGCAGTCTTTGTATGTTACCTTCAAGTGCGGATGAATTTGAACAATGGTTCTTTATCATAACAGCTATATCTGTTGGAGAAGCTCCAGCAAGTTCAAACTTCTCTACTGAAACCTCTAAACATTCTTCCCAAGTTGGTAGCTCTAGCTTATATTCCACCACAGATCGCTCGTACAGCATGGTACCCCATAAGAGGTATATCTGTGAACTCATGTTAGATGCTTGCTCTGCAGCTTCTTCAGGAGATGGATCTCTCAATAGCCCATCCAAATCCATTTTCTGCAACTGGTCTTTATATTTGTCAAATTTGGATAGTCCATTTAGACGCTGCTCTTCCATCTCTTCCCACATTTGCATACCCCTCTCCATGCTGTCCTCAGCCTTGTTATAAAGATCCAGGACCTCCTCACAAGGCCCGCTTTCCAAATCAATCTTGCTCCCGATAGCATGGTACCAGCAAAGCTTTGCTTGCTCAAACTGCTGTTGGCCAAGAGCAAGAAGGCCTTCATAGAAGTCAGGTTTGATCCTCAAAGCTTCCTGGTATCTCGTTCCTGCTTTCATATATTCTTTCTTGGCCCACTCGTATGCAATCTTAACCTGTGCAAGTACAGACTCCCTTGATCCATCTTCTGAAAAGAAAATCCGTTTCCTTGCCCTTGACATGTGAACATTTCCCCAATTGAACAAAGCCAAAGCTGCCATCTCTTGGAACTTATCTGCAGCAATATCAAAAAGCTCTTGGGCTTCTTCACTAGTAACAGTATCCTCCATTGCCTCTGAGTATAACTTCATCCCCAGTTCATGAAGATCCAAGAATGAATCAGAATCAAACCCAACATGGTTCTTAAACAATCGTGCAAATTGAACAATCCAATCATCAATACGATTTGACCCTTTCTCAACTTCTACACTTTTCCCCACATTTCCATTCTCTACAACATCACTTGTTTTCTTAGCATCCTCATGCACCTCCTCTTCAATTTCCATCCCCTCATAAGCTGGTTCTTGATCAAGACTAACTTCAACAACATAGAACCTAAGAGACCCCTGTGCACCACTTGATGATTCAGCTAACCTTAGTTCATCGTTGGTAGTAATTGTAATCAAATCACCTTCCGGGTCCCTGTACTTCATAAGGACACCGTTCAAGCCAGGAAACCTATCCCGAACTATGTCTCTTAGTAATCCAATGCTACAATTCGCAGGTAATCGTGCCATTCTAATATCCTCCCCAAACACCAGCTTCACTGTCTTGTCTATCACTTTCTCCTCCTTGACATCTTTGGTAACCACCTTTTCTTCCTCAATAGTCTTCATAACTACCTCTTTATCCTTAACAACAGGACTCACCTTCTTCTCCCGCACAACTACCTTATCCTTATTCTCCACCTTCTTCTCTTCTACTTTACCGCCAATTTTCTTCTCCTCCCCTTTACCACTAATCTTCTTCTTCTTCTTTACCTTTTCTTTCACCACTTTACGCAAGCGTGCCACCCCAGTTTCGTCCACGTTATCCAACCCAATTAATTTCTCGTCAAAACTAATACCCTTTTCACTCATTGCCTTCTTAACACTCTCCAATATCTCCAACCCCGTCATATTATTAGGTTCCATACTCAATACATTATTAACATCCCTAAAAGCCAAATCCAATCTATTCAGAGCCTCATAACACCTAGCTCTTTTCAACAAAGCTTTGCTATATTTTGGCACAACCTCTAAAGCTAAATTACATTCAATGATTGCTCGAGGATACTCACCAAGACCCATTTGCATGTAGCAAGCAGCCATGTTGGTGCGTAGATAAGCCACATCAATATGGTTTCTTGGTAGTAGCTTGAGGGCTTTTTCGTACTTCAGCATGGCACCTTCATGATCTCTCCTTTGAAAGAGCTTGTTGCCTTCTTCTTTGAGCTCTTGAGACATGTTAATGAAAATTGCCGTGTCTTCATCAAAGGCCTTTGAGGATTTGGTTTGCCTCATGTCACCGGTTGTTCTCGGTGATGCCGGCGGCGTTGCTGTTCCCGGATTCTTCTTTTTACCAGTTGGCTTTCCCATTAGATTACAAATTTAGAAACTTCACAGGAATCCAATAAAACCCTTTCCAAAATCAAAGCTTTAGTATTAACTTTGATTTTGATTTTGTTTTTTAATCAAAACCCACTTTGCTAATAATAGAAAAAAGGTAACAAAAACAGAAGAGAAAATAGAGAATCAAGAGAAAGAGGAAATGGGAATCTGATTAAAACATTCAAAAATCGAAGCTTTAGTATTAGCTCTGATTTTTTTATAAAAAAAAATCAAAACCCACAAACTAAATAAACAGAAGCCAAAAACCCGAGAATCGAGCAAGAACTTGAGAATTCCAAATTGGAATCTAAACGAACTTTATATATTCAAAATAGGTGCAATGAAGAAAAAAGACACAACCTTTATTACTCTTTTGTAATAGTTTCAGACAGACTGTGTGTGTTTTAACGGAGAGGATTTTGGTTACAGAGACAAACGTGTAAAAGGAAGGACATTTTATTCACCTACAAGGTGTTCCTTTTTTTTTTGTCCAGGTAAACTATATCTTAACCCTATAAAATTTACAAACTCTCCACTTTAGTCCATAGTTTAAAATTTTCTAATATTAACAATAATTTTCAAAATGTTAGGATATGTTCTTGACATTTAAAATAGTTAATATAAATTTCAATATCTGGTATTTTTTATAGTTGAGGAGTCATCCTCAATCACCTCTAATGAGGATTTAAGAACCCTAAATCTATCCCTTCATAATTTTTATACTCAAATTCAATTGTGTGATGATTGAAAAATATCAAAAACAAATATTTTAAGAATATAAAACCCCAAAGTTTAAAGCAAATATTCATCTTTGTAATGGCATGAAAAGACGGTGGAAACACTAAAAATAAAAATCTCGTGAATATGAAATAATAAGTTTTCTTATTGAGTAAGTTTTCATGATTACTATATTTAATAATATTTTAAAAATAACCTAATTTTATATTATTTTAAAGTTTTTAAATATCTTTATTATAAAAGTCTCGTCTATAGAAATTTGGAAGAAAATAATTTCCTGAGCTATTTAACAATCAAGGGTTAATAGTGGGAAAGTTAAGAAACAAGGGTTGAAAGTAAAACATTTCTGAAACTATAAGGGCTGAAGTATAGTTTACCCTTAATTTCTTCTCTCCTAGGGTTTCGTGCTCATTCTCTAGGAAGAAAACAAAAGTCAACGTGTTTCAGGAGAGATGCTATCTTAGCCGCTAATACTTCCCAATTTGGAGAGTGGAGTAACGCGCCACTTGCATAATGCTAGACAACGTGGGGTTGTGGTGGTGTTATGGGCTGGCAGCATTGCTTTCCAATTCATTTTTGCCCTACCTAGAAAGATTGCGTTGGATTTTTTTCAATTTCTGGGCAGTGCTCGAGAAAGAGTGTGAAAATATTTTTTAATTAAAAAAGAAAAGATAAACGGGTAGTATAAGAATCTTCATTTCTTTTTATATTTTCTTTAGTATTGTTTTTTAGGCATCGGGCATTCTTGACATTAGCTTTGGACGTCAGAATCATGTTTGTTTTTATATTTTAAAATTATTTTTTAAAAAAAATAAAAAAATATTTTGATGTATTATGTTAATAAAAAATTATTATTTCAAAATATTTTTGAGTAAAAAACAATTTGAAATTCAATCATTATTGTAGTCTCTAAAACTCAATTATAACATGATTTTAAATTTAAATTGGTTTTATTAAGAGTGTGTTTAATATTGTGATAGATGTTTTTCAAAATATTTTTTTATTGTGAATATATTAAAATAAAAAAATATATATCTTTTAAAATTTATTTTTAATACCAGCACATTAAAACAACTAAAAAGTACATAGAAAAATAATTTAAAGCTAAAAAATAAAAATTTTCTAAAAACACTATACAACCAACAAAACAAACATAATCTAAAAGTATAATTTTTTTTATAATGAATTAAATTGGATAGAATAGTTTTTATTAAGGTAAAAGTCAGAATGTTTTTAGATATCCATCAAGTATTATCTCAATACATTTATAATGTTTAAACTATTGTTTAATTATGGTAAAAAAAAATAGAGGAATAGAATCAATTATTTAATTGAAAAATAAATAATATTGATTACGAATATTAAATAGGTGTTATTTTGTATGATATTATTAAGTAGGAAAGTGAAGATTGATTTAGAACATTAAATAACTCTTAATAAAAGCTTTAAAGGCCCATATTAATGTTGAATGGGAAGGGAAATTGATTTCTTGGATTTTCCAAGTTAAATGAATACATTTCTTCGCTAAATTCAATTATTGAATTTGACCATTAGCAAGTTTGAGAACTGATACTGTCTAGCTGAATGAGATATTCTCTTAGTATATTCTACAATGAATTAATTCTTAGCATAGTCTAACTAGTCAAAAATTAATTTGTTAAGAACTTTTTATTTAAAAGCACAGTCACCCAGTTTCGAAGCTCTAAGCTCGGAACATGAGTTGAGTTAGTTAATTTATAAATTAATCTGAATTTATTAAATTTTTAATAAAATAATATCATTTTAGATAATAAAAATTAAAAAAAACTAAAATAATATTATTTATACATAAACTTTTTAAAAAATCATTAATCATGTCTCATTATTTGAACTGGATTACCTATGATATAAATTGACGTGTTAGGTTATCCGAATTTATCCAACTCAACTTATTATACAATTTAAAAGTAAACTTGAGTCGGATTGATTTCAACAATTTTATTTTAAGCATGGAATCTTTATTGTATTATTTTGGGTTTATATATATATATATAATATATGATTAAAAATTGTATTTTAAATTTCAAATTTAAAATAATAACATATATTTACCATCCAAACCAAGCATAGCATTTAAGTATTCGCGACTATTATAATTTTATATGGATAATTTACTATAAATATGAATTTCAAAATCACGTCTATGAAAACATTAATATAAGAGGTTGCTTGAGAATGTGGTAGCGGTTATCTTTTAAAGTGTTTTTTATTTTAAAATGTATCAAAATAATATATTTTTTTATTTTTTAAAAATTATTGTTGACATCAGTACATCAAAACGATTTGAAAACATAAAAAAACTAATTTGAAGAAAATAAAAAAATTATTTTTTTTCAAAAATTAATTTAAAATGCAAAAACAAATAGACTTTAAATCATTAGATGTTTTTATATACATAAAAACAAACGGTTCTAAAATGCTCAATGTTTTTGTATGCGCAAATCACTTGATTATTTTTGGGGTTTTAGTTTGAAAATCTTATCTTATGTCCAAGAGTAAAACCGACTTAGTTTAGTCAAAGATATAAGGATACATGTAACATTAACCTAAAAAATTAATGCCAAGAAAATCATTAATTGTCTTGTCAATTATATGTTAAAATTCTATTTGTGATGATTCATTTTTTAAATCACATGGAGTTTTAGCTGAATAGTTTTTTCTATTTTGTTAATAAAATATTGTTATTTTCTCATTTTTATGATTCAAATTTTTTAGTTGTCGCTAGTGCGTCTCGAGCATTGTTGCAAGTAATCTTGTAAAATTTGTTTAAGAAATTGAATAATTCTGAAAAATCAGGTGAGAAAAATAATAACCAGTCAATACTAATTGTAAATTATTTTATTTAATATGTATGTTTTAGTATTAATCATAAATATATTTTTCTTATTTAATTTCAATACATTTATAAATATTTTTTACCCTGATAAATAAAAAAATACGCAACCGATCCTATGCTTGAGCAATCAATATTGAAAAATAGCATTATTTTTTAATATTCATGAAAAGTACAAAAATAACTACCGATTATTTCGAAAAAACAATATTAAGAAAATAATGAATAATGAAAAAAAGAAAGAAAGCTTTCCCGGGCATGCGTATAGGATCGGTGCACCCATACTCACGTGTATGGGCTGGACATGTGCAGCCCAGGAGTTTTAATAAAGAAAATCGAACCGAATTAGTCGATTGCATGTACAATAACAACTACGGTTGACCAGTTATCCAGTGAAGTTTATGGATTTGGTTTGGGCCAGGCCTGACCCATATACAGCGAGGGTTTTGTCCCCTTTCTTCAAGGAAGGAAGAAGTCCCCTACTGGCAAGGATAAGGGCTTCACTCCGCATAGTCTCTAGTTTCCTTCTATATATAGGTAGACATGTTCTTACAAGAAAAGAACTCTGCTGTAAGAGAAGAACCCATCAAGGCTAGCTGCAGTAGTTTACCATGGGGAGAACAAGAAAAATTCCAATGGCCAAGCGAGAAACAGCAGAGCAAAGGTCTGTTACTTTTACTAAAAGACGTCAGGGTCTTTTCAACAAAGCAGCAGATTTGTGCAGGATTTGTGATGCTCAAATTGCCATTATGGTCTCCTCAACTGGGTCCAAAGACAAAGTTTACAGCTTTGGCCACTCTTCCGTTGATGCTGTCTTCGACAGGTTCCTCGACAATTTTACGGCAGCCCCGGAAGCGGTAGCATACGAAGCAGGAATCAAGTCAGCCAGTAATTCCCTCTATGAAGAAATCAAGGCATTGGAGGGTGATGTTAATACTCTAATGCAAAACAAGAAGAGAAACGTTGGAGGGGTTTTATGGGATGCTTTAGAGGAGATTGAGCAGTCTAATACTTCAGTTGAGGAGTTACACGATGTTGTAGATATCCTGGAAAGTTTGTTGGGTCAGGCCAAGAATAAGCTGATGAATAACGCAACTGCGAATCTTGGTGTACGCATTGCTGTTGAGCCAAAGTCTGATAATTTTTTGGCATTAGAGCCTAAACCCCGAGATGATTCTTCGTCTAGCTTGGGTGGTGATCAAGTCGGTCAGAATTCTGCCATTGTAGGAGACAATGGTGCTAATTATTCTGATTCATATTGGAATGCTGATGGTTCAACTACTGATAGCTGCATGGATTTTCCAGTCGAAGTCGATGTGGATCTTATATGGAATCTCCTTGAGTCTTCTGATTTCAGTTCGGGTTCTGACAAAGTTATTTCCATGAGCAACAGTAGTGACTGCACTCTTTCAGGCACTGGCTCAGAATCAGCTTCAGGCTCACAAGAGAATGAGGATAATGTATTTCCTGCTACCAATTTGGATTCAGAATTGTTCAAGGACATGGAGCTTGTTGATTGTGGAACTTATAACACTACACCAGATCCTGGCTCTGGAGATATTGACCAACATTATGCCATGGATGGGGACTGCAACGCCAAGCAACATGATTCAGCTACTGATTATGGTTTCATGGATTTGATTGGTGAGTTTGGCTATTGTTTGACTGATCAGCTGGGACTTCCATTGCTCACTGCAGTTGCGAATCAGTTTGAAGATTGGACCAACTATTATCAATGAGGATTTGATTTTTAACATAGATAATGACAAGGCATTCAATTATGTTTTTCTTAATCAGACTAGTCTCTAATTTTCGATTAAATCTTAGATTATCAACAGAATTCCTGTTATGGCTGATTAAGGTTAGCCCCACGAATCTTGTGTGTGTGTATATAATGAAATTGCTGGCTGCAGCAATTTCTCTTTCAGTCATCAGTTAGCAAAGTTTTCCAGTCATATTAACGAGTGTGAACTTTATTATTGCTGAAGTGACCAGGCTTTTTCGTAATGGAGAATCAAGATGCTGGGTACATGACCTATTCTGCTAGTATATTCTTCAATGAATTCTCAGCATGGTCAAACCAGTCGAGCAGTATTTTTAACAAAAAAACAAGATTATGTAAGAGAAAAACATGGATTGGTTCTGCAAATATTCATATAAATGTTCAACAGTTGTCTGAATTTTCATGATATATATCTACAACCTTCATCTATCATCATAGTACAGCTTTCGCAAGCCGGCGCCAGCTCCCCCTTCTTCAGTAAACATTCAAGCATCATTCCAGGGCATGTTCACAAGACTACTGAAAGGAGCATACATGCGTATGAAATGTACACCTATTTCAGTGGCAACTGGACATTACAGAGAACATGCCAAAAGGTTAGAGTGGGGAGAGAAAGACGAAGCGAATCTCCAGATCTCCAGGAAAAACTCCTTTCTGATTTTCACGAGTTAGAAAGGCATCGATATATAACTCCAACTTATTAGAATTCCTAATCACATTCTTCAACTGCAAAATCAATCCAAAAGAAGCTCTAGGCAATCTTGCAACACATGCAAAAGCATCCTCCTGTACACTTCAGGGATCCTGGACCTAGATGTAGATTAAGAAAGGAACCGTCCAATGGAGCAGTTATCTCCACAGTTCACACAACAACACAAAAATCCCAGGAGTCTAGAGTCAACTGGCTGTGCAATATCTCTTTCCTGTCTGTGTACAACTCTCACAAACTATATGCACCTAGACTTCCATCACGATTCGAGTCAAGCACATGGAAAATGATTTCAGCCACATTTTCGCCGAGGGAGACTCCAAAAACCTGATAGCTGCATAGATATCATGTAGCAAAAGAAAGTTAACATATAGATGCTGCAATACTGTGCACAGAAGCAAAGAAAATGGCAGCAACTTTTACGCAACTCTTCAAAGCTTTTAAACTCCTGTAATTTTTTTTTACTTGAATTCTTGAGTTTAGTTTTTAGTAGTTAAACATGATTATTAATTTTTAAGTATATTTTTTTTGCAATAATAAAAGTATCTCTGGTAATTAATTTTATTATAATTTCTAAAAGCTATAACATGCGATAGATTCATGAACAATGTACTAGCAATGGAAATGATTTAGGTGTGATTTGAAATTGTGCTCTAAATCAGTTTTTTATGAAAATTTAATTTTTTTATTTAAAATTAATTTTTTTTATTTTTTCATATTATTTTAATGTATTGAAGTTAAAAATAATTTTAAAAAAATAAAAAAATTACTTAAATATATTTTCAAATAAAAATATTTTTTAAAAATTAATATAACATTCTCAAATACCCTTTAAATATTGCTCAAGAATTCAAGTGGACAGATTAATTTTTATATTTTTTTGAGTTACTTGATTGTATTGATTGTATATATGAAAATAAAATATTTTTTGTTTTATAATTTTTTATAATTTTTTAATAAAAACCAAGTATTGTATGAAAAATACAATCCAGTATTAAAAACAATTGATAGAAAAATACTCCGAAAAATCACAAATTTTGCGAAAAGGATTTTTTTGGACTGTGCCGGACGTGAACAGTGGAGCAGCTCTCCACTGTTCACTTTGCAGAACAGTGGAGACGACGGAGCAAACGAAGAAGAGAGGGGCGGGGGGGAAACAGACCGGGCGGTTCATCGTGGCGGTGCTGCTGGTTCTAGGCTGTTGGACGGCGGTTCTGCCCCTTCTCTGTTATGTGTTTTTTTTTTAGGTATTTCTTCTTCTTGCAGTTTCTGTTCTCTCCCCCCCCCCCTCTCTGTTTCTGTGTTCTGCCCCTTCTTCTTTGATTCTCTCCTTTCTCTCCTTCTCTGTTTTCACCTCCAAGATTTGGCGGTGGCGGTGGTGGTGCTGGTGGCGCTGGGGCAGACGGTGGTTCTTCTTTTTCTGCGTTTTCCTTGTCCTCTGTTTCTGCCCTCCCTCCTGTTCTTTCTCCTTTTCTCTGTTTTGCTTATGTTTCTCTTCTCTCTCTGTCTCCTCTGTTCTTTTTCCTTCTTTTTGCCCCCCTCAGTTCTCTCCACGGTCTCCCCTCTCTCTGTTTTGTGCCCCCCCCCCCCCCCTGTTTTTCTAAAAAGTCTTCTGCTTCCTCTCAAACTGTCCCTCTGTTTTTCATTCCTTGTTTCCTTCTCTCTATAGTATCCCCCCCCGAGAAAATGTTCTCTTCAAAACAAAACCTCCCTCTGTTCTTTTTCTCTTTTCTTTCTCCAGCCCACCACCCTGTGTTTCACCCTTTTCTCCCTGTATTTATAGGAGGCCGGGTGAGAGGGTCACCATGCCCTGTCCAAGAACATCACCACACACTGGCAATTTCTATATCAATTTCCAGGCCTGGCCCGGCGGTTTTGTCCCCTTTCTTCAAGGAAGGAAGAAGTCCCCTCCTGGAAAGGATAAGGGCTTCATTCCTTATATATAGGTCTATTTATAGGTAACTCCGCTGTAAGAGAAGAACCCATCAAGGCTAGCTGCAGTAGTTTACCATGGGGAGAACAAGAAAAATTCCAATGGCCAAGCGAGAAACAGCAGAGCAAAGGTCTGTTACTTTTACTAAAAGACGTCAGGGTCTTTTCAACAAAGCAGCAGATTTGTGCAGGATTTGTGATGCTCAAATTGCCATTATGGTCTCCTCAACTGGGTCCAAAGACAAAGTTTACAGCTTTGGCCACTCTTCCGTTGATGCTGTCTTCGACAGGTTCCTCGACAATTTTACGGCAGCCCCGGAAGCGGTAGCATACGAAGCAGGAATCAAGTCAGCCAGTAATTCCCTCTATGAAGAAATCAAGGCATTGGAGGGTGATGTTAATACTCTAATGCAAAACAAGAAGAGAAACGTTGGAG
>Ga0307517_10010086_pt1 | contig 13273 bp, 7 predicted proteins | sample 23_EM_MG_FD_194515 | JGI IMG/M metagenome (GOLD analysis project Ga0307517, IMG submission 194515) | Populus trichocarpa ectomycorrhiza microbial communities from riparian zone in the Pacific Northwest, United States - 23_EM | ecosystem: Host-associated > Plants > Roots > Unclassified | place...
TCTTAGATATTATATAGACAATATAAAAAATAAAATAAAATTATTTTAATAATATTTAACGATAAATCTCTATTTAGAAAAGATGATTTCTATTTAGAAGATAGAGATTATTATGTCTAGAGTGTTAACTCTCTCTTCTATGACTTATGTGTATTTTTTTTTCTGCTAATAGACAACCTCATTAAAAAATAAGAGACAAAGCTTTATATTTACTATCAATTCAATAATTGATTAATTTATATTTGAAGATCAAGTGCACCGTCTAGCGACGTGTCATGATCTCTCAAATATTAGGAAAATCATAAATGATTTGACTTAACCTTTGATCAATGACTGATTTCTAAGTGTAATTATTATCTCTTCATCAATAATGTTTCAATTTAGACATTTTAGTATGGAGTGTGTCTGTCATGTCAAATTATATTTTATCGCAGCATTATAATCATTGATCCTTTGAATAAGATTTGAAACTCTTTTCAAATCTCATTTCACCTCGCGCAAGGATTTAACAATCAATATTGTTTGATAACATGTGGAACATTTTTCTTAATTCACCTAGAGTGACAAATCCTTTTTTAATCACTCAAATACATTTATATAGTTTATGTTATATCCAATATTTGTCCATTTGTTACCTTTACCAAGATAACATATAACATGATCAAAATATATCACTCTCTATATAAAATAACTTAGTGTTCTCAAATTTAAAGATCACTTATACAACCGTCACGTGAGCTTTTTCATAGACACAAGTGATATCTTCATATAAAATTCTCATGCGGGTCAGTTCATTGTACATGTCTTATGACAAGCATCTACATATTAGTTCTAGATATCTCTTATACCTCAACTTATGAGAACAACTGCTTCTTTTTATAAGGGAAAAACACATAGTATGTATCAGTCTCTATGACTCTAATAAATGTCTAGTATTTAAGAGAGCATAAAATAAGAATATTTTAGGAACAATACTTTGATGCAATAGGAATCTCATAATTAGAAAAACTTTATAATTTTTTTTGTAAATAATTTTGTCCCATGGGCTTTATATATATATTTTAGATTCATAAATCAAATATTAGATTCATTAATCTAATATTATATGAATACTAAAGATAAATTAAGTTTTTATTAATATTAAATATGTATTTACATGAATATAATAATATCATGTATAACCAACTGAGTGACTACAAGATACATTATTCAAACACCAACAATACCAAATACTTCTCTTTTCAAGTTCAAACCCTATTTTCTTTTCCTTTATTGAGAATAGAGAAATGTTATTATGAGACTAATTACCTCCTTGGTATTGCTTTTGCTTTTGATTTTTAGACCAAAATGCATTGACAGAAACAATACCAAACGAAGACTAAATTAATTCATTTATTAGCTGGATCGATTACTTCAAAGTTCATGTACTAATAAAGTTCATATATATAGATGGTGGTCTAGATCACTTCAAAATTCATGTAGTAGTAAAGTTCATGTACTTCAAAGTTCAATATCTTTTCAACAAGAGATCATCATGAACACCAATGGATCAGCCGCTTAAACCAAAGACTTTTACAAAGGTCATTTCTTGTGCTTATTATGTTGTCTGCCTGCAATATATTAAGGGGTTTTCCTCCATTTACATCAAGGACGAGAAAGAATGACCCTGTGAAAGGAGGTTTTTTGGCATGAGATCACACGCATGGGCATGTTGATCGATGGTGGTGCATGTATCTGATTCTCAAAAACATGGAGGGATTCATGCAACACAAATACTATAAACATGGCTGCCTTCTATTTAAAGAAGTCGGAGGAGAGGATGGCATAAGTTTTCCATTTGTTTATTTTTTTTGTTTTGATAACCGTGGATGTCCAAACCAATTTACATCTATATCAATTAATCTCCCGAGACCCTAAAGTTAATAATCATATAAAATTTATAACACTCGAACTAGTAACCTTCAATAAACAAATCAAAAATCTAACCAGTTAAATTATACCTCTCGATTCATTTATTTATTTAATCTGAGATGGGTTGCCCCATCGATGCTGAGAAAATCTAATCATTTAAGCGTGATTGTGGAGGACCTATCCAATTAAACCTAATCATTTAATTCTGCCTTTCGGCTTTCGGTGGTTTTTGGTGTTCAAGTCATGGGACTTAGGCACTGAGCTAGGCATGTCCTTGCTAGTAGTTAAAGATATATCTTCAGCTTCATTTCAATTATTGTAAATGTAATTCATCATTTTCTTCTCTTGTGATGATCGAGAATTTTTGTCCCTCTTCACATATCTCCTTGCGCTGCCACATGCTCTCATCATTTGTTTGACTTGGATCTTAGAATTCCACGTCCAAGTAACCATTGTTTTTATCTCTAACAATCATTGTTATCACACTTCATCATGTATGCTTGCTATAGCACAAAGTTTCCTTATTTTTTTGTGGTACCATGGCAGAAAGTTGCTTCGTGCTCATGCCCTTTTCCTTTCTTTTTAGAGCATGCCTCTTGCTTGTTTATATGCATGGATTATTTCAAAAAGCTTGTCTAACTTGATTCCTTCCAAAAACAACATTCAAAATGCGCATTTTGCCACCTACTTTCCTAATCCATGCTGCTTTCATTAGAACCGAGAGGGATGGCATAAGTGAACCTAAAAGGAGGTGAATTACACATGCAAGGTAAAGCTACAACTTTCTTTCTTTTTTATCTAATAACATACAATTCAAAACATTCAAGCAAGCAATTAACAATATAAATACTATAATTAAAGAATCGAAGTTTAGAAAAAATACACCAAGTTTTATAAAGGTTTATCAAATCACCTACTTCTTTCTTTGAACTTCCATTCAAAAATTTCACTATCATACACCGGGTCTTTTTAATAGGTAAAACCAAATCTTTACACAATCTTCTTGCAATTAGAAGGTCAAATCCAATCTTTTTCCGAGTAAAGAGGCAAACCCAATCTTTTTTATTTTTGAATGTGACTTTCAATAATTAAACTAGCAAAGAAATCACTTATCTAATGAACTTTAAAAAAATATTCCATTACAAACATAGACTAGAATAGCCCCTTATCTTTGCAGAATTAGACAATTCAATCCATCTTGGTAATTAGAAGTGACAATTTAATCTGAACCCAATAAATACCGATTCAACCCAAATGAATAAGTATTTTTTGGATATTTACTTTACCCGATGGATAATAGATAGGATATAGATATTGTCAAACCTGACCTGAAACCTGCTCGAACTTAACCCAAAATATATATTTATATTATATAGATATATTTGCAGAACATTTAGATTTTTTTATATATATAATATGATATATACATGTCTCAATATTGACATAAAACATATTATACATGTATACTATTATCATTTAATCATTTAATACACATATAAATAATTCTAATATATATATATATATATATATATATATATATGTCTATTTTATTTTTTTATTGAATAATAAATAATAAATAATCATATAAAAACCCAAAACCCAATGAATAATTTATATAAAATATGGATATCAAAAAATCCGACACATGAATACCCATCCCTATTGGCAATAAGATTCCACTACCTTGCAAACTATTAACTACTAGCTACTAACAATAACTCATTGAATTCCTAACCACTGATTGCATGCTATAACTAAGTTTTATCTATGTCAAAATATATATATATAAAAAAAAGTCGAGAACTTAACAGAGTAAAAAAAAAAACAGACGAGAAGCATAGATAGAACTGAAGTAGCCACGGTGAAATATTGTCAACAATAAGAATCTCGAGGCTTTGTAAAAGGAGTGCAAATCAGTAAGCGTAAAGCATGCACCCTTTGGCGTTTGTAGGCGCCTGCTTTTGCCACTGAGCTTTCCTTTTAGCTGAGGTACACAGGATTTATCTCAGATTTCTTGAAATGAATAAAGGGTTTTCTATGTTTCGGTGGAAGACAAAAGCAAATCTTTGCAACTACTAAAGAAAATGATTCACCAATCCCCTTCATAATATATTGTAATCAACCTTATAGCTGATTGCAATCACATACAAACCCTAAAATGTTGGAGGGCGAGTACTTTGTTAAGGTTCACAATTCAATCAAACCCATTTGTAGAAAAGGATGTCAGCAAGCAATGCCAATTAAAAATTTGTTTACACCAAATAAGATCACCAATTGAAAGGGGGGCTGTATTCAGAAATTCAAACATCTGAACAAATACAGTACTAATAATAGCTGGATAATTCCTTAGGTGTCTCGCTTACACATCTACCTTTCTTTCGGAAATCATTGAATATTTCGGTTAAATGCAGTGGTTTAACAAAAATTCACTGCACCAATCACTTATCACCTCATTACCAGGCTTATCAGCTATCGGACCGAGATGAGCAACATATTGGCATGGCCAAGGCAGTCATGACCTCTCTCTTTTTTTTTTGCCCCTTTTTTGTCTTGTTAAGCATGCTTAATCTTTTTACCAGAGAAAAAAAAAAGAGTACCTCAACGCATGGAGTCAAGCCCACTAGTAGAAAAAGATGTTGCTGAGCAAATCCTAACTCAAGAGTTCTTACTAAACAAAATCATGACAGGATGATGTCAGATAGCCATCTGAAAAAAACACGACAGTAAAAAACAGTTAGACAAATCATTAATCAACCCTTAGTTGCATCTGCAACTATTTTTGCCATGATTATACTTTAGGTTAATGCACAGTCGTTAAACTAAACATGATGAATCCTGCAAATGTAGTAATTTATCCTTCTCCGTAGAATGATCACATAAGAGTAGTTTAAAGAAGACGAAACGCATTAACAATAACCAACAAGGACCCTGTGCTCAATCATTTCTAAGCGTGCCAAAATATGTTCATAATCCCTTTCAATTCTATAGTGAAGTATGATACTATTACCATGTTTAAGAGTACGAGAGTGACAGATTGGTGTTAATGAATCCTCGCTGGTCCTACTAGGATTACAAGGTCCACTCCGAGTCAAGGATCAGAGTGCTTGAAATCATTATGTGGGTCCTTAAAAATCATAACGCACTCCCCTTTCAATCTTCATGCTTGCTTGTTCACTGTTCACTAAAGCTCTTTACATCATTTCTAACTCCAGTCAAAAATTTCTACTGAATAAGGATAAGGATTTCACAATGATTAGCTTACTTTAACAAATTCCACGGATTTTACAGTTGTCTACCACAAAAACCATGGAATTTCCTATTCTCTGGACCTTGGCCAAGGGTCTAAGCAAGGTTCGGTGTGGTCCTACGAAGTATCGTTTTCACCTCACAAAAACAACATTAGGAGAATTCACAGAGAGCACATTTCTAATATCAATAGTTTCTGGTCCCCAACACAACAACGTCTACACCAACACCAAAAGCAATAGGAGACAAAAACCAAATCATGTGTGTAACATGCAAGCGTAGAATAGCATACACTTTTATCCTTGCACGTCATTTGATTTAAAGTTCGTCATATGTGCACCAGAGTAATATAGTTCTTCTAGCCTAAGTTTATCTTGATTTAAAATCAGGTATACAAACAGGAGAGACATCAGTTGACTACAGCAATGTACGAGTAAATACACATGACAATAGACTAGAAATAAAACAAAAACAACACCCATGAAAAAAGACGTCTTTTGTAATTGTATAGAGGCGGCATGTAATAGGAATCAGTTGAAGTGAAGTATTCATGTGCTGACTGCTGAAAGCTAATCACCAGCCCATCTTTACAAGCTCTAGATAGGATTTCTTACGCATGTTTGGTTTGCTAAGGGATTAAAAATGCATTATGATGTGAAAGGAAATTTTACCAGTTATCCATAAAACTTTTGCACGCCTCACCTACATATAGATAACTATTGTGTTTTAGTAAGCACAAGAACTTGCAAGTATGAAAGCAAAGGAAGCAGAAACTCTTGTCCTGCCAGAGCGTGCCCCATCAAGAGAGGGAAAAGATCTTGTACCAAAAAAGCTAAGAAAATTTGTGAATTTGATTAGATATGGCTTTGGAATTCTGAGAAAGAACCTCTTTTGTATTTGTACTTCAACCTTTTTCATTTAGTGAAATTATTTGTTCCATCTTCATCCTTGAAGGTAGATTTAAGTTGAATGAAATTACACTACGTGTGCAGTTTCCTCGTATTTTCTTCAATTCTCTTTGATTAGCACTCAAAGAATCTAGTCTAGCTTCGGTCTGTTCAGATAGAAAGAGCAGAGAATTTCATTCCATCTCTCATGTTATATGGTTTGATGTGCATGAGAGCAATCTTGGAAGAAATGGATATTCTATTTTAAGTCCGACATTAGGAAAATTTCTATTTCAAAGCAATGCACAATTTGTTCCTTGCATTTGATAATTAGTAATGTCATATTTAGATCAAGTCCTAAGTAATAACAATTACACACATTTAAACCCCAAACCCGGAAAGGAAGAAATATAGCAAAAGAGATTAGGCATATATCGTGATCTGAAGGTGTAAATCAGGTTTTATCATTTTCTTTATGAGATGTAGTTTTCTCTGCAATTTGTCCACTAAAGCAACATAGTAAAACATTTGCAAAGAGTATTGTGGAGGTGACTCATTACATTCAAGGGCAGATGTGAGATTCTAAATATTCAACTAACTTTTTGTTCTTTTATGAGAAACCGAACACCAAACTGCTTCGATCAATTCTGTTCTCTTTCCCATTGTTTGGTCCAGTTCTGTAAATGAGCAATGCTGAGATTTTCAAAATGAACCAAATAAATCAAAGCTGAAATGAATTAACAGAATGCGTGCCCTTACATACAGCTAACTAGTATTATGATCCAAGAAAGCTTGTGATGCTTCCCACAGCACACATACACACATTTTGTTGCAGAGGCAGTATTGCTCGGAGATAAAAAGGCATCATGCAACTTATGAGAGGGCAACGCTAGATGCCAAAGAGATCAAGAAAAAGAAGAAGTGATTTTAGCATTGCAACCGTTAAGAGAATCTAGTTTGCAATAACATGCTGTTTGTTGTTTTATTCTTTATTTTTAGGAGAAACAGATTTAAGTGATTTTTCAGTAATCTGGGTGATGTAGGAATCTAAGTCATACACCTGCACTTGCTTCTAAGCAAAAGTAGTTGATGGAACTAAAACTATCCATATTCCAATAGATTTAGCAAAATGCTCATATGTAACTCATGAATATCAGAGACAATGGTAAAATTGAAGACAAGGATAAGCGACCATCATCCTTTTAACATGATTCACTGATATTACAATGCATCTGCAGCTAAATAAAAAGCAGGAAATGACTTAATCTAGATGGTCTCTAAACTAATTATGTAAAGTTTTTCAACAAAGGACCATAACATCACAATTCTTACTTGAAACAGCCAAATCCAGCAGCAAGATGACCAGTAAAGCCCATGGCTAGTCTGGTCTCAACCATTCCACCAATCATCGGATCCAATCCTGATGTCCTTGCCTCCTCAATAATTTCAAGTCCCCCAACAATGCCAACTTTGGCAAGCTTAATGTTAATGACATCTGCAAGATTTCCTGTTATTATTCTCTTCGCATCAACTAAACTATGACAACTCTCATCTGCTGCAACAGATACCCCATATTTGCCTTTCGCAATATGGGTAACATGACCAAGTCCTTCCCAATCATCTCTATGAACTGGTTATTCAACAAAAAAATTGGACTTGCACCCATTTCTGAAAGAAACAAGTCAATTTAAATTAGTTTCAGTGATCAGAAAAGCCTAAATTCTTGAAATTGAATGCAATTTTATTGGAAAGAGGGGTGGGCTGGGGGTGTTAGAGAGGGATTCAGATACAATCCATGAATCCCCTCTTCATATCAAGTCAGTTGATAAGCTGAAGCCAACATCAATGAGTAATTACCGTGCAATTTTTCAAAAACTTCAATAGCTTACAGGTTTATAACCCTCATTAGCATCCAAGATAAATAAGCAATCAGGATGAACCGCACGAATAGCTTGAAGAACCTCTACGTCCTCCCTCGGGTTCTTTCCCACCTTCAACTTTAAAGTTTTGAATCCTTGTTTTGGGTACTTTGAAGCCAATTCTCAATTCAGCAGCTTCTGCAGGAGATACGATTGGAATCTGCATATGTAAGTAGTATGAATGAGGCCACATTTCATAGCCAATGCATTCAGTATGCCAAAACCACAAATTGCAGTTCGAATCAATTTGGCATGTGCTCCAAAATGGACATAATGCAGCAAAAAGCTGTGTTGCACACACAGGGAAACAACAAAAACCACTTTTTTTCACACCACACCTGGTAAAACAGAGAATGTGGAGAAAGAGACAAAACACACCCTTCCCCACTTTTCAGATAGCCCCGAGTTGCTTTTGCAGGACAAATGTATATTAAAACACAGAAAGAAAAAGGATAAAATTATCAATAACCAAAATAATAAGAGAATCACCAAGAATGCACTGAACTGTTATTTAGTTGTTATGCTATCAGAAGCTGCATCAAACAATCGCCACAAAGGTACACCAATGCTTTTAGCCACTGCATCAGTTAATGTCATCTCAACTCCTTCCCTAATCTTCAAATGCAGAAAAAAGTTCAATGAGCACTAGAAATCCCTTTTACTTGAAAGGTGAAGATTCTAACAGAAAAAAACAGATTAAGAATGGCACGTTTCCACCACATTGTTACCACATGTAGTTTGCACGCGAGTATCACATATCCAATGGATGTTGAATCAAACTTAATACCAGTAAACAACTATTTTTATATGTTTTATCAGAATTATAATTAAACATCAGGAACTAAAGGCTATCAGCAGAAGCAGGTTTACCAGATCATATTGCAACGCTTCTTATGTGCGACAGTTCGATCCTCTACTACTTTTCACAAATGTTAAATATTTCCAGTTCAAGATAATACATAAAAATACTCATGAAGTTACACCAAAAACCTTAGCATCATTTCAGTCCCAAAAATTAACCAGATATTTGTATTTTAGCATCATCAAAGCATGTAGACAAAAGATTTTATATACATATATATATATATATAGTAACACAGGCATCATAAAAATCCAATCTAAGAAAATCAATAAACCAAATAGTCCACTTCCTAATTAAAAGACTCAATAAAACATGCAATCACCAAATTAACAAAACCATAAATAACCAATAACAAAAACCACAAGTAATTCAAGTAATTCAAATCCCGAATACCAAAAAAACAACTAAAACCCTCAATTCTACACACCGAAGCAAACTCGTGTCCGGGAAGAATGTCCAAAACCAAGCCCAGCGTCATCGATGGACTGTCCTTCAGCAACTCACAGGCCTCGCTAGCCTTAACCATTGCAGTGGACTGATCCTCTGCAGTAACAAATGGCAACATCGGTGCCTCACCCCACCCCACACAACCATCGCTCAAATCAATCCTAATTGCCACATTTTCTACTTTATCAAGCCTCGATGAGGCTATTGTAAAAAGGTGCAATCAATGGTCTATTCTCTGCCCTCTTAACATCCATGGCAAAACTCTCCGTCAAGTCCCTAAAATGAAAGCTTGAAACTTTTGTGGGTTTTGATCCAGCCATTGCTTTTGTTGCATAAATCTTGCAAATGGGATCTGGAGGTTTCGAGGGTTTTGGAGGGGTTTTAAGGGAGAGATGGAGAGACCCCATTGAAAGCATTTAGTACTGATTTGGGGTTTTGAGAATTGGGGTTTTAGCGTGGTTGGTTTTTTTATTATTATTATTATTATTATAATAAAGTGTTTTTTTAAAACAAAATAAGGTTGATTTAACCATCTAGGTGGTGGTCCAGTGATAAGAGCTTGGGACCAAGAAGTTTGCTCCCTTTGTGGTCTCAGATTCGAGCCCTGTGGTTGCTCATATAATGGCCACTGGAGGCTTACATGGTTGTTAACTTCAGGGCCCGTGGGATTAGTCGAGGTGCGCGCAAGCTGGTCCGGACACCCACGTTAAACTAAAAAAAAAATATAAGGTTGATTTTTGTATTTAGTATTTTTAAATTGTTTTAATGGATTTATATTAAAAATAAATTTAAAAAAATAAAAAATATTATTTTAATGAATTTAAAATAATATTTTAAAAATTAAACTTTTAATTGGAATATGAAATCGAAGTGGGAGGATGAAATTTACTGTAACTTTAAAGTGTTTTTAATTCAAGATAATTTTTTTTTTATTTTGTTGTTTCTTCATGTGTTTTTGTTTCATCTGTTTGTTTTCATTTCCTGTTGGATAAAATTCTTTTTAAGTCTTCGTAGTTAAGTAAGTATTTCACTTTAATCCTTCTAATTTATAATTCATAAATTAACTCTCTAAATTTAATAAATTATAAACTTATTTTACAACAATCAATAATCAAATCACTATTGAAGATATGCTCTATTTCTTACGCATCTTAGATTTAAACTTTGCACTAAATAATAATAATAAAAATAATAAATTGAAGCTTGTTAAAAAATCATTTTAACCTAATAGTTTAAGCTGTTATGTTAAATTTTAATATATAATTTATATTATTCTCTAACAAATCCCCTCAAGTTAAAACTTTTTGGGCTTGAAACTTACACAAACTCATATTATCTTATACTTAATTTTTATCAAATAAATGGGAATGGTAAGATTTGAACTCGTGACCGCTTGGTTATTAAAACTCTGATATCATGTCAAAAAATCATCTTAGCCTCATAATTTAAAATATTAAATTAAATCTCAAAATATAATTTATATTATTCTTAAAAAAAATAAAAAAAAACCAATTATTTTGCAAACAGGTGCGTGCATATGTGGTCTATTTTGAGTTCCATCATGCAGAATATGGCTGGCAGATGCTTATCAGTTCTTGAAATTTGGGTAGAAAATGATGTGGCTCTCGTAGTTGAATGCCCTGGCAGCCAGGAACTGGTATTCTTCTTTGTAAGGTAAAGCAGAATCAAATAACATGATAAGATTAAAAACAAATTTCTTGTTAATATATAGCAGTAGCGGCCATGCAAAGCAACCTTCAAGGCCAAGCCCCAAGCCATGCCTTGCTTGTTTACGTCCATACCTTACTTTACCACAAAGCTTAGAACCCTTTCGATCATGCATGCGCATCTGTATATAAGCAGCTGGTGCAAATCTTACCAGCACAGATTCATTAATCATCTTACCTCTTTATAGAAACAAAGAGGGGAGTTCTTATATTCAGTCCTAAGGATCGTAATCATGCCGATTATTTATTCATCGGATTCGGAAAATGAAACAACGCCGCGGACAAAGCTTTTTGGGAGGCAAAGACCGATACGTTCTGTTCTAGGAGGAGGACAAGGTAACAGCATGTTTTTATGTGTCCAATCTAGCTAGCTATAGTACGTAGTAAGACAAACATACTCATGTTAGATTATATTCTCAGCTTCATTGTTTCATTGCAAAATCGGCATATATATATCATGTTTCTTAAACTTTGCTCTTGGAATTTGCAGTTGCTGATGTATTATTATGGGAAAACAAAAAAGTATCAGCGGCACTTTCTGTTGGAATGACTGTATTGTGGCTTCTTTTCGAGGTTGCGGAGTACAATCTTGTGACTCTCTTCAGTCACATCTCCATCGCTACAATGCTCATTGTATTCATATGGTTTACCACCGCAGATTTCTTCAATTGGTAAATAATTAATCGCCCGTATATATGATTTTGCTTATATTTACCAGCAGAATTATATTATTTTCTTGATCACAAAGTTGCAGTCCTAAATCCCAGTCAATAATATCTTTACATGTTCTTACTTAATTCCTAGCCACTGCATTAATTGGATTGAATCATAAACTACTTTTCAGGAGTCATCCCGAACTCCCAACAAGTATTTTAGACAAATCTACATTCCAGGAATTCGCTTCAACCCTCCATGGAAGATCCAATCAGGCCTTGTCAAAGTTCATGGACATCGCACGTGGAAAAGAACCAGCACTCTTCTTCATGGTATACTTGCCATTCATTAACAACAATCATTCTAATTTGAAACAAATTCTTGATCAATTACTGTCACGTGACTAACATTAATCTTTGTTTTTTTTGTTCTCTCGTGTATCTGTTATCAGGCAATATTCTTTCTCTATATATTATCTGTGATTGGAAACTATTTCACCTTCTTGAATTTCCTGTATCTATGTGAGTAAGAAATTTCTGGCAACTGCCTTCTTAATCAAACATATACTTGCCCCATCCATGCAAATTGTAGGACTAACGAGTTGATTTCTTGTGTGTCAAGGTTTTGTTTGCTTGCAAACTCTGCCATTTCTCTATAATAAATATGAGGATGAGGTTGACAGGTATGCTGGGAAATTGATTCGACGAGCTAAGAAAATGTTTAAGAGGTTTGATTCCAGTGTTCTTAACAAGATACCAAGAGGGCCTGCGAAAGAGAAGAAAACCAGATGAAATGCCATTTCTTTCCACCGAAGATGAAAATGTGTAAATAAAAAGGTGCTTCGTTTAATTTATATGTATGCTTGTGGAAGTTTGTTATCATAGATTTGCAAAGCTGGTTCCTTGTGTGATGTAAATATGAACAGCAATAAAAAGTTGGGATTTCTCTTTTTTTCTTTTAATTGTTCATTCTCATAAGTATTTGTATATTCGTTTTTTTTTTTTCCAGAAGTAAATTTTATTGCTCGTGAAAAAGATTGCTAGACCAAAAAAAAATTAATTTTTAAAATAATAAAAATTAAAAAATTAATTTGAAGAACTTAACAAAAACTTGAAAAACCAGCAAGTTGAAAAACTTAGAAAATCATCCTGCAAAATTAACCTATTTCATTGGCATGAGCATATTTCTATTTACAAGGCTTGGTTTTACAAATACAATTTGTTTTTCTTGGTTTTCTATTTTTTTTTATTTCCATGTTTTTATGTTTTCTGATTTTTTCTTGGATTTTTCACGATATTTTCATTCAAAAGGGACAAAAGGTATGTATCAAAATGCTAAAACAAAAACGTTTGAACTCAAAAATCCCAACTAATTAACAAGATGCATGCTAATGCTTGAAAAATGCATTAATCAACATAATAGTAGCTAGGAAATGATCCAAATTATTTAATGCTTGAGAACCAACTAATATCATTTTCAATTCGATTTGATTTGATTTTTATAAAAAAAAAAAATTAATCGATCAGGATTTAGCTAGTGAAAGTTGATGCCCAATTTGAAGAGGGCAAGTGGAGGCCACAGACCTCACTATGACTGCACGATCAGGATTTAGCTGTCACA